>CDZQ01005185.1_pt1 | contig 48519 bp, 35 predicted proteins | sample 554831 | NCBI WGS metagenome assembly CDZQ01 (sample SAMEA3182112, study PRJEB8094) | gut metagenome | biome: human; feature: gut; material: Stool; isolation source: human stools | place: Canada | collected 2013-05-06 | reverse complement strand
TTCCAGAAGGAGGAGCCCAACCAGCTGTGGCAAATGGATTTCAAGGGCCACTTCGCCATGGCAGACGGCAGGAGATGCCACCCACTGACCATGAGCGACGACTGCTCCAGGAAGCTTCTTTGCCTGGACGCGTATGACAATGAGCGGTGGAAAAGCGTAGAACGGAGCCTTTTGCGGGTATTTTCAGAATATGGGCTCCCTGACGCCATCCTCTCAGACAATGGACCGCCTTGGGCAGATCACACCAACGGCTATACCCCCTATGAGATCTGGATGATGCAGCTGGGCATCCTGCCAATGCATGGCCGGGCCCTGCACCCCCAGACGCAGGGCAAAGAGGAACGGTTTCATCGGACGTTGAAGGAAGATGTCCTGAAGCGGTACACGATCCGAGATCTGGTGGAGGCCCAGAGCATCTTTGACCACTACCGGGAGGAATACAATGTGGAGCGTCCCCATGCGGCCCTTAACTATGATGTGCCGGAGAAGCACTACCGTTCCAGCGCACGGAAGCTGCCCAGCACCTGGGGTGAGCCGGAGTACGATGCTGGTGCGACCTTGCGCAAGGTGAACTGCAAAGGGTACTTATCCATTCAGAAGCACAGATATTACCTAAGCGAATCTTTTGCCGGGAAGTATGTGGAACTGCTTTTTCGTTCTGAGAATAAGGTCCGGGTATGCTATGGAGCGTACAAGATCGCTAAGATCAATTTGTCTGAAAAGCTCTTCATTTCCAGAAAGATCTACCCCAGAGACCTGTAAACCATCATCCCGAACATTCTGTAAACAATCCGGCCTTGACAACATAGGTCCGCCCCTACAGTCAAATACCAAGGTAGTGTACAAACAAGCGTTTCTGCGTTGCCAGTGGGTTTGCCGCTTAGCGGAGCATTAAAATGACACCACATGTCGGATAATTCCGAACATCTTCCCTCCCGCCGTAGGGGCGGACCCGTGTGTCCGCCCGTGGTAGGCATTGCGACTTCGCCCAAAATGGGAGGAAATCGTACGATGTTCCTGCCGGGCGGACACATGGGTCCGCCCCTACAGTCAAATACCAAGGTAGTGCATAAGGGGACTGCGGTGTTGCCACAAACTTTAAATGGAAATTCCCTCCCGGCAGAACGCTACTCTACCGGGAGGGAAATTCATATTTGCGTGCCTATTCCAACTCAAACGCACCGGTATATAGCCGGTAATAGGTCCCCTTCCGGGCGATGAGATCCTGGTGGGTGCCTCGTTCGATGATCTGGCCCTGGTCCAGGACCATGATACAGTCGGCGTTTCGGACGGTAGACAGGCGGTGGGCAATGACAAAGGTGGTGCGGCCCTCCATGAGGGCGTCCATGCCTTTTTGCACCAGGGCTTCCGTCCGGGTATCGATGGAGGAGGTGGCCTCGTCCAGAATCATCACTGGCGGATCCGCCACAGCGGCCCGGGCGATGGACAGCAGCTGCCGCTGGCCCTGGCTCAGGCTGCCGCCGTTTCCCGTGAGCTCGGTCTCATATCCCTTGGGCAAGCGGGTGATGAAGTCGTGGGCTCCGGCCAATTTGGCGGCTTCGATGCATTGGGCGTCTGTGGCTTCCAGGTTGCCATACCGGATGTTTTCCATGACCGTCCCGGTAAAGAGGTTGGTGTCCTGGAGCACCACACCCAACGACCGGCGGAGATCCGGCTTGCAGATTTTATTGATGTTGATGTTGTCATAGCGGATCTTGCCATCGGCGATATCATAAAACCGGTTCAGGAGGTTGGTGATGGTGGTCTTACCGGCGCCAGTGGCTCCCACAAAGGCCACCTTCTGCCCGGGCTTGGCATAGAGGGTCACGTCACGGAGTACCGGTTTGCCCGGCTCGTAGGCAAAATCCACATGGGACATGGTGATGTCTCCCTGCAAGGCGGTGTAGGTGACCGTCCCTTCCGCCTTGTGGGGGTGCTTCCACGCCCAGAGGCCCGTGTGTTCTGGGCACTCTTCCAGGGAACCGTCCGCCCTGCGCCGGGCGTTGACCAGGGTCACATAGCCCGCGTCCTCCTCCGGCGATTCATCCATCAACTCAAAAATACGCTCCGCCCCGGCCAGGGCCATGACAATGGCGTTGATCTGGTTGGACACCTGGCTAATGGGCTGGTTGAAGCTACGGGTCAGGAGCAAGAAGCTCATCAGAGCGCCCACAGCTATGCCACCGCCCCGGCTCATCAGCCAGGCCCCGGCGACCGCCACCAGCACATATTGCAGGTAGCCCAAGTTGTTGTTTACGGGGCCCATCATGCCGGAGTACATGTTGGCCCGGTAGGCATTGGTACAGAGGGTCTCATTGAGCTTGTCAAAGTCCGCCTTGGCTGCCTCTTCATGGCAGAACACCTTGACCACCTTCTGCCCCTGGATCATTTCTTCAATATAACCGTTCACCGCGCCCAGGGCCTTCTGCTGTCCCACAAAGAAGCGGCCGGACATTCCGGTGAGCTTCTTGGTTGCGAGGAGAATCCCAACCAAGCTCACCACAACCACCCCCGTCAGCGCCGGGCTGGTGAGCAGCATGGTGACAAACACCGTGACGATGGTCACAACGGAAGAAATACACTGGGGAATCGACTGGGAGATCATCTGGCGGAGGGTATCGATGTCATTGGTGTACCGGCTCATGACGTCGCCGTGGGTGTGGGTGTCGAAGTAGCGGATGGGCAGTCGCTGCATGTTGGAAAACAGCCGGTCCCGAATGTCCCGCTGGACCCCCTGGGCCACCCGCACCATGAGGTAATTGTATAAGAAAGAGGTGAAGATTCCCGCCGCATACACCACCCCCATGAGGCATAGAAAGCGAAACAGGGGGCCGAAATCCGGGTGTTCCATTTGCAGCAGGGGGCGAATGTAATCATCCACCACATATTGCAGGGACTTACTGCCGGCGACTGTGGCGATGGAAGTCACCAGGATGCAAATCAGCACCAAAGCCATGGTCCACTTATAGGGAGCCAGATAGCGCAGCAGCCTTTGCAGGGTCTTCTTCGGCGCACGGGCCTTTCTGCCGTCACCTTTCAGCTGAATTCGGGGCATCTTCCTCGCCTCCTTTCTTCTGGGATTGATAAACCTCCTGGTAGATGACAGATCGGTTCAGGAGCTCCTCGTGGGTCCCCTGGTCCACAATCCGGCCATCCTCCAGCACCAGGATCAGGTCCGCATGCTCAACAGAGGCCACCCGTTGGGCAATGATGAGCTTGGTGGTATCCGGGATCTCCTCCCGGAAGGCCTGGCGGATTCTGGCGTCGGTGGCGGTGTCCACCGCGGAGGTGGAGTCGTCCAGAATGAGAATCCGGGGCTTTTTCAGCAGGGCTCTGGCGATGCACAGCCGCTGTTTCTGCCCACCGGAGACATTGGTGCCGCCCTGCTCCAGGTGGGTCTCATATCCCTCCGGGAAGCGCTGGATGAACTCATCGGCACAGGCCAGCCGGCAGACGCGGACCAGCTCCTCCTGAGTGGCCTGGGGATTGCCCCAGCGCAGGTTATCGGCAATGGTACCGGAAAACAGGACGTTCTTCTGCAGAACCATGGCCACCTGGTCCCGGAGCACCCCCAGGTCATACCGGCGCACATCCACACCGCCGACCTTCACCACGCCGTCTGTGGCATCATAAAGCCGGGGAATCAACTGAACCAGGGTGGACTTGGACGCGCCGGTGCCCCCCAGAATTCCCACCGTCATGCCGGAGCGAATGTGAAGGTCCACCCCCTCCAGGGCATCCCGCTTGGCTGTTTTGGAATAGCGGAAGCTGACATGCTCAAAATCGATGGATCCGTCTGCCACCTGTGTCACCGGGTCTTCCGGGGAGACCAGGTCCGGCGTCTCCTCCAGCAGCTCCACCGCCCGGTGGCCTGCCGCCCGGGACATGGTGATCATGACAAATACCATAGAAAGCATCATCAGAGATCCCAACACCTGCTGGGTATAGGTAAACATGCTGGACAGCTGCCCGGTGGTGAGGCCCAGCGCTCCCTGGTCCCCGGAGGCCAGTACCAATTTTGCCCCAAACCAGGAGATGAGCAGCATGCAGACATAGGCCGCCGTCTGCATCATGGGGTTATTGAAGGCCAGGATGTGCTCCGCTTTCACGAAGTCCCGGAAAATGGATCCGGAAACCTGACGGAACTTCTCCTTCTCCCGCTCTTCCCGGACGAAGGATTTCACCACCCGAATGCCGTGGAGATTCTCCTGCACCACATTGTTCAGCCGGTCATAGGTCTTGAACACCCGGTCAAAAATCTTGCGTACCTTGCCGATGACGAAAAACAGGCCAAAGGCCAGCAGGGGCATGACGACGCAATAGATGACACACAGCCGGGGACTGATCCGCAGGGCCATGGTCAGGGCCAGAATCAGCATCACCCCACAGCGAATCGCCATGCGGATCACCACCTGGAACGCATTTTGCAGATTGGCCACGTCGGTGGTGAGCCGGGTCACAATGGAGGACAGGGAAAACCGGTCCATATTGGCAAAGGAGTAGGTCTGCACCTTGTAGAACATGTCTTTGCGCAAATTTTTCGCAAATCCGGCTGCCGCCCGGGAGGCAAAGGTGGCCGAGAGGATGCCAAAGCAGAGAGACGCCATGGCACACAGCAGCAGCAAGCCCCCCTGGCGCAGCACATAGGACATATCGTCGGTTTTCACCCCGCTGTCCATAAAGCCCGCCATGAGGGTGGGAATCAGGACCTCCATGGCCACCTCTCCCACCATCATCAAGGGGGCCAATATGGCATATCTCTTATATTCCCGGATGCTACGGGAAAGCCGTCGGATCATAACCGGGATTCCTCCTTTTCATGCAGTTTTTGGCAAGTCCCAGACTCGCCGCCCAGATTTTGGATGGCCCGGCCCAGCAAGTCGGCAAACGCCGCCCGCTCTGCCGGAGTAAAGTCCCAGACCATTTCCTCCTCCAGCGCCTCAATGTGGGCGCGAATTTGCGCGTGACAGGTTCGGGCCTTATTCGTCACGTGAATGCGCTTGCACCGCCGGTCCTCCCGATCCAGCCGGAATGCCACATAGCCCTTGGCCTCCAACCGGGAGAGAATTCCGGAGACCGTGGGATGGGTCAGGGAGAAAAACTCCTCCACATCTCTGGGGCAAGGGTCCTGCCCCCGGTGCTCCACCAGATAGCTCAGCACATGGGACTGAGTCGGCGTCAGATTCAGTTGCTCCAGGGTTTTCCCCAGGCGCTGGCCGGTTAGGGTATGGAGCTGCTTAATCTTGTGGCCGTTCAGCCGTTCTTCCGTCATGCGAGATCCCTCCTTCCATACCACATGGATATTCGTCGCATGCTACATAATAGCACAGGAGATGAAAAAATGCAAGTCCCCCTGTAATTGCGGATCCAGTGGACGCCCGCCGCCCCAGCCTCCTCCATGTGTGCGCTACAGAAAGACACCCCGGAAGCAACGACACCATGACGCCCCTGCCCATCCAGGCAGACCGTGCACAGGCTTCCGGTCTGCCTTCACATTTCAAGATTTATTTTTGACTTTCCTCTTGCTTTTTTCGACAAGTTTTGGTATAGTATGGGCGGTAGTTGTGCCCCGGTTCGTGTGTGGCTGCGTCTGTGCCCGGCGTTTAGCCCCTGTATGCGCATGTTCCGTAGTAGAACGACCTCCCCTCTTTTCCGGCAGGCCGGCAGGGATCCCCTGCCGGTTTGCTATTTTTTACGGCAATCTGTTCCCTCCTGGTAAATGTCCCCACATCATGCACATGCTGCCTGTACCCCTCCAAAAACCTGCCACACCCGCGACAGGTTTTGGGGGCTTTTTTCATCGCCCGGGGCTATACTGAAGCAAGGTACAAAAGGGAAATGGGGACTGAAATCATGCGGCGAATATTAGGATGGCTGTTTCTGGCAGCAGCTCTGGGCGCAGCCTGTCTATACACCTGGCGCCTGGGGATGACGGCATTTCGCGGAGAGGCGGGCCCCTGTACCGTTACAGTCACCTGCCCCGGCGGACCGGCCCCGTCCGTCTATTCCTATGATCTGGTGGGTTCCGGATTTTGCCGCACCATACATATTTCCTATGATCCCGCCGACCCAGACTGTAATTATGGCACATTCCGGGACCTGCCCCCAGGGGAGTACCGGCTGCTGGAAAATGGGGCGGAGCGGGCCCGGGTTTTCGTATGCCTGGCCGCCCCCGCAGCAGAAATCCAGCCGGACCATACCTGGCCCATCGCCCCCGCCCGGTAGGCAATTGTGCAATATGTGCAAAAAGATGCATGTATTTTTGTAACATAATCCGCTTGCGTCTGCTTCCATTTCATGGTATTATAACATTATTCAGCAGGAGGTCTCTCTACTCCACGCGCAAGCCATAGAGAGGCCTCTGAAAAAAAGGAGGAATACCAAAATCCGCCGGACTCGCGGTACGGCAGTGTGGAGACCTGTCGTAATGTGGTGTCGCCAGCATGGGCGACCACGAGATGCATGGCGCGGATGCCCCTGCATCGGAGTCAGAACGTATGGCAAGTGTAACATTAAAAGGAATCAAGAAAGTTTACCCGTTCAGTGGCGATGACAACAAGAAAAAGAAGAAGAAGAAAAAGGACGACGCCCCCCAGGAGGGCAAGGCCCAACTGACCATCACCGACGAGGGTGTTGTCGCGGTTCATGACTTCAACCTGGAGATCAAGGACAAGGAATTCATCGTTCTGGTTGGCCCCTCCGGCTGTGGCAAATCCACCACCCTGCGCATGGTAGCCGGCCTGGAAGAGATCTCCGGCGGCGAATTGTACATTGGCGACCGGCTGGTCAACGACGTGGCCCCCAAAGATCGGGACATCGCCATGGTCTTCCAGAACTACGCCCTGTATCCCCACATGACCGTGTATGAAAACATGGCCTTTGCGCTGAAGCTCCGCAAGGTTCCCAAGGACGAAATCGACAAGAAGGTCAAGCAGGCTGCCGAAATCCTGGATATCACCCAGTACCTGGGCCGGAAGCCCAAGGCCCTGTCCGGCGGCCAGCGCCAGCGTGTGGCCATCGGCCGCGCCATCGTCCGGGATCCCCAGGTCTTCCTGATGGACGAGCCTCTGTCCAACCTGGACGCCAAGCTCCGGAACCAGATGCGCGCTGAGATCATCAAGCTCCGCGAACGGATTGATACAACCTTTATCTACGTGACCCACGACCAGACCGAGGCCATGACCCTGGGCGATCGGATCGTCATCATGAAAGACGGCTTCATCCAGCAGATTGGCACGCCTCAGGAGGTCTTCAATCATCCCCACAACCTGTTCGTCGCCGGTTTCATTGGCACGCCTCAGATGAACTTCTTTGACGCCAAGCTGGTCAAAGACGGCAGCAAGTATGTGGTGACAGTGGGTGGCACTAAGGTAGAGCTGTCCCCCGAGAAGCAGGCAGCCCTCTCCGCCAAAAATGTGCAGCCTCAGGATATAACCTTGGGCGTCCGCCCCGAGCACATCACCCTGTCCGATTCCGGCATTTCCGCCAAGGTGGACGTGTCCGAAATGATGGGCTCTGCCGTGCACCTGCACACCACCATGGCCGACGGCAAGGACGTGGTCATCATTGTCCAAACCATGGACATGAACGGTCACGAGCTCAGCAGCTTCAGCATGGGCTCCACCATCCATTTCTCCTTCGGCGGCAACGTGGCCCACGTGTTCAGCAAGGCCAACGGCGAAAACCTGGAGGGCTAATCCTCTTCCCCAACCAGATACATTCTTCCAGGGCCTGTTGCAAAACAGCCAGGTCAAGACTTGCCCCTACAGCATCCTGCGCAAGATCCTGTAGGGAACGGTCTTGACCGTTCCGCTTTGCAACAAGCCCTGTTTTTTGTAGATTCCCGATTGTTTGCTGGGTCTACCGGCGGGCGCACACTGTGCGCCCCTACGCTGCGGTGGACAATGGACGCCTGGAACGTCAGATTCAGCGCCCTGATTGTAAACCAACTCAAAAATTGTAGTTGACAATTGAGGCGATTTGTGGCATACTGGTTCCACAATGCAACGAGGAGGGATTCATTATGGAACAAACAACACATGCCCCTGGTAAGCGCGGGCTTTCTTTGCGGGATATGGTTCTGTGCAGCCTGTTTGCGGCCCTCATGGCGGTGTGCGCCTGGCTGACCATTCCGGGGGAGGTGCCGTTTACCCTGCAAACCTTTGGTGTATTTGCCGCCCTGGTGCTCCTGGGGGGAAAACGGGGCACCATTGCCATTGCTCTGTACCTAGTACTGGGCGCTGTGGGTCTGCCGGTGTTTTCTGGGTTCCGCGGCGGCTTTGGCGTCCTGTTCGGTACCACCGGCGGGTACATCTTTGGATTTTTACTGTCCGGGCTCCTGTATTGGGTCATGACGGCGCTCCTGGGGAACCGGCCCTGGGTCCAGCTGCTGGCCCTGGTCCTGGGTATGGTCCTGTGCTACGCCGCGGGAACCGGCTGGTTTCTGTTGGTATACCTACAAAAAACCGGCCCCATTTCCCTAGGCGTAGTGCTGGCCAAATGCGTCATCCCCTTCCTTCTGCCGGATGCCGCAAAACTGGTCCTGGCGTGGCTCCTCACCCACCGCTTGGCCCGTTTTGTCCCCTGAGCAAGATTTGCCCGGTTTCCCGCAGGTTTTTCCCTATACATCCCGGAAAAAAGGTGCTAAGATGGCAACATCTTTAGCACCTTTTGCTTACAAGGAGGCCCCTATGGAGTTTTGGAAAATGAACGGCGCAGGCAACGACTTTATCATTCTCGACAACCGGGCCCTTGGCGCTTCCCCGGCCCGACTGGGGCGCATTGCCCAGGCGCTGTGCCGGCGGCGCTTCTCCATTGGGGCTGACGGCCTCATGGCGGTGGAAGAAGGAACCCAGGGGGGCGACTTCAAGATGCGGTTTTTCAACTCTGACGGCTCCCTGGGAGAGATGTGCGGCAACGGCGCCCGGTGCATCTGCCGGTATGGCTATGAGCGGGGGTTGGCCGGTCCGATCCAGCGGGTGGAGACCACCGCAGGTCTCATCGTCGGGACCCGGCTGGGGCCGGATTCCTACCGGGTGCAGCTCAATCTGCCCTCGGTTTTGGAGTCCCAGCGCGTCACTTCCCTGGGCCCGGCCGGCTACGTGGAGCTGGGCCAACCGGGGGTTCCCCACGCCATCCTTCGGGTCCCCGGCCTGGAGGAACGGTCCCTGGAGGAGCTGCGGTCCATGGGCCAGACGCTTCGCCACGACCCTGCCTTCCCCAAAGGGGCCAACGCCAATCTGTATGATGTCCTTTCCCAGGACCATCTGGTGATCCGGACCTTTGAACGGGGGGTCGAGGATTTCACCTATGCCTGCGGCACCGGAACCGGCTCCCTGGTGGCCCTGCTCACAGCCCTGGGCCAGACCTCCGGCCACGGCGTTCGGGTGGAAAATCTGGGGGGACAGCTCATTGTGGATGCAGAACAGACCGACGGTCAAATCTCTGCCCTCCTCCTCACCGGTCCGGCCACCCTGGTCTGCCAGGGCCATGTCCCGGACGAGGCCCTGCCGGAGGAACCAGCCAAATAAAAGCAGCCTGCAGGGCAGAGCGGCAAACGCCGCCTCGTCCTTGCAGGCTGTGTTTCATCCAAACCGCCGGTCCGGCCGGCGCGCCAGAGCTGCCAGCCGCTTTTCCAGGGTCGCTGCGTTGAACTGGGTCAGATAGACCCGGGGCAGCCCGTATTCGCTGGTGAGGACAAAGGCCTTCGGCAGATCCTCCGCAGCGCTGATCACCTGCCCCTCCTGCTCCGCCTGTTGCAGAAATTGCCGGGTATGCTTGGAGACCGTGGTGTTATCCAGATCAAAAATTCCCACAATCGCCTTGGTTCGCACGGCCATATCGCCGCCAATCGGTAAATACATCCGCAACCCCTCCAAAATGGAATGGCCTGATTTTACCACGTCCCACACCGGCCGTCAACCCAAATCAGACGTTCCCGCAAAAGCCCTTCCCCCGAACATACCAGGCGCCTTCTAAACGGATTGGATAGCACCTGAGATGTCATGTCGTTTGATTGCCCCGTTAGACCGCAATTCCAAGGCCATTTTTTACGACAACACCGTAGAATCCGTTTACGCACTACGTTGGTACTTGGCCGTAGGGGCGGGCCCATGTGTCCGCCCGGCAGGAACATCATACGATTTCCTCCCATTTTGGGCGAATTCGCAATGCCTACCACGGGCGGACACACAGGTCCGCCCCTACGGCGGGCAGGGAAGATGCTCGGGAATTACCCGACATGTTATGTTGTCTGATTGCCCTGTTAGGCGGCAACCCAATGGCGACACAGAAACGCTTGTTTGCGCACTACCTTGGTATTTGACCGTAGGGGCGGACCCATGTGTCCGCCCGGCGGGAACATCATACGGTTTTCTCCCATTTTCGGCGAATTCGCAATGCCTACCACAGGCGGACACGCGGGTCCGCCCCTACGGCGGGCAGGGACGATGTTCGGGAATTACCCAACATGTTACGTTGTCCGATTGCCCTGTTAAGCGGCAAACCCAATGGCGACACAGAAACGCTTGTTTGCGCACTACCTTTGACCGTAGGGGCGGACCCATGTGTCCGCCCGGCGGGAACATCATACGGTTTTCTCCCATTTTCGGCGAATTCGCAATGCCTACCACGGGCGGACACGCGGGTCCGCCCCTACGGCGGGCAGGGAAGATGCTCGGGAATTACCCGACATGTTACGTTGTCCGATTGCCCTGTTAAGCGGCAAACCCAATGGCGACACAGAAACGCTTGTTTGCGCACTACCTTGGTATTTGACCGTAGGGGCGGACCCATGTGTCCGCCCAGCGGGAACATCATACGGTTTTCTCCCATTTTCGGCGAATTTGTAATGCCTACCATGGGCGGACACACAGGTCCAGCCCTGGTAGGGACTGGGTTTTCCCAACCACAATCAATGATCCACCTATTTCCACCAGACAAACCCGCACCTTGACCTCTATGTACAAAAAAACAGGTTTTCATACATCCTAACCAACTAACATTCTAACCTGGAATCAAATTGCAAAACCGCCCACAGTCATATTTTTGAGCAGCTCTGTAACAACCTCCCGCTGTTTTGGATTCAGGACCGACCAATGATCCAACATCTCCTTCTGCGCTTGCGTCAGGAAAATCGCATCGTCCCCTTCCGCAAAAAACTGTGACAGTGTTATCCCAAAGCCTCTGCACACTTTCTCTAAGGTCTGGATGGTAGGCACCTGTCCTTTTCCATACCAGGTCGAAATGGTGGACTGGGAAAGCCCAGTATTTTTTGCCAGCTCATATTCAGACCAACCACGCTCCAGTCGCAGCTTGGTAATTTCCTGTAGTACATCTTTCACATCCCGCACCTACTTCCCTCGCATACGGCCGACCAATATCGGTCGCAGATTTCTCTTATCGTATGCTATATTGAGGGGAAATATGGACCGTGATACTGGTCAGAATTTGCGGGAGGAAAAGTAAAATGGCGGTTTGTATATTCCTGGGCCGGTACCGCATAATTTACGATTCATGCCGTGTCAAGATTCCCCCTTGAGGGGACACAATCACGTCCGCAGGGATGCGCCCATGGCAGGTACTACGAATTCGCCGAAAATAAGAGGGAAACACACTGTGTGTCCGCCCGTAGTAGGCATGACCAATTCGCCGAAAAGTGGTGGGAAAGGCACGATCTTTCCAATAAGCGGACACCGCTGTGCGATGCTTGACAGGGAGGATGAAAACTGTTATGCTTGAAAAAACATACAGAAGAGAGGAGCAGGAACATGAAACTGCGAAAAAACGTGCGGCTGACGGCGTATTTGCAACGCCACTGGCTATCGGCCCTGGTCTTGGCGTTGGCGGCAATCCTATTCATTGGTTTGTATAGCTATGCACACAGCGGCCCAGACGAGGCCCCTGTGCAGAAAGGCGCCTATGCGGAATATGAGGCCGGTGAGGTGATGGAGATCCTGTCGGACTCCTGCGAGCCGGACCCGGCTGCCGATGGCGCATACCGTGGGGACCAGCGTCTTTTGGTGGCCGTCAAATCGGGGCAATATGCGGGGGAAACCCTCCTGACCACCCATGCGGTTGGTCCCCTTTACGGCGAACCAGCGGCCCCAGGGGACCATATCACCCTGCTGATCTCCACCTATGAAGATGGCAGTCACAATGCCACGGTGTACGAGCACGACCGGAGGATGGCCATTGTCCTCATTCTGGGGGCGTTTCTGCTGGTGACCGTGCTGGTGGGAGGCAAAACCGGAGCAAAGTCCATCCTGGGCCTGGCCATGACGGTGGCGGTTCTGGTGTGCCTCCTGATTCCACTGTTGCTGAAGGGCTGGCCCACAATCTGGACCACGTTCTTGCTGTGCTCCTATGTTGCCGTCGTCTGCTTTGTCATCTTAGGGGGCACAAACCGGAAAATTCTGTGCGCCTGCCTGGGGACTGTGGCGGGAATGGCCCTGGCCACGCTGTTTGGTCTGGCCGCCCAGGCACTGGCCCATGTAAACGGCCTGCGTATCTCCGATGTGGAGCCGCTGCTGCAGCTCCGGCAGACTGGAACGCCCATTGGTTTGCGGGGATTGCTGGTTGGGGGGATCATCATCTCATCCCTGGGCGCCGTGATGGATGTGGCCATGTCCATTGCCTCCGCCCTCAGCGAGCTGAAGACCGTCAACCCGGAAATGACCAGGCGGGAGCTGTGGCGCTCCGGCCGGAACATCGGGCGGGATATGGTGGGGACCATGACCAACACGTTGATTCTGGCATTCCTCGGCAGCGGGTTCACCCTGATCATTTACATCTACAGCCTGGGTCTGCCGTGGCATGAGCTGGCCAGCTCCACCTTCCTGGCCCTGGAGGTGGTCAGCGGTGTCTCCAGCGCCATCGGCGTCATCCTGGCCGTCCCAGTGACTGCAGAAATCGGGGCTGTGCTTTTCTGCAAAAATGCCAAAGGCCCTAAATAAAACTATAAAAACCGCCGGGCAAGATCGCCCAGCGGTTTTTATAAAGGCAAGATAACAAATAGTTATGCACCCTCGTCGCAGTCTTCCCAATCGGTCAACCAAATTCCCTGAGTAATTGACCATAAACGCTTCTGACACTTGCCCTCTGGAGTACGGCGGAATACCCATATTGTTTCTTCAGCTCGTTCTATAGTAGCCTCTTCGGCTGTAACAGCTGTTTGTGGAAGTGCCGCTGCAGAAACAGGAACAGCAGTCCCCAGCAACACAAAAGATGCAAGCAATGCACAGGCGGTTCTCTTTATCATGGTATTTTACTTCCTTCTTCGTAAACAGTTAATTTGTTCATTGGGTCTGCGTTGAGCACCTCTTCAGAAATAGTCGAGAAAAGCTCACCGTCCACCCAAACTTCATATTTTCCGTCTGCAGTATGTACGATATATGCGTTTTCTGGAGTTATTTCTACATACCCATCTTCCGCAAAAACGGGAGGATCTGTTGCAGGTTGGAACAGTATAAAATAAGAAGCCAAAAACAGTATGACGCTGACTACCGCAATGGCAGTATGCAGAAACGGACGTTTCGGCCGTGGGTTTTCCACCGCATCCACCCGATCCCGCAGAAGACGCTCTGCATCATTGGCCACCATGAACGTGCACATGTGAGAATGAGATTTACGGGGCCGTTTCTCTGCTTCTTCCTTTGCTTTTGCATGCTGTAAAATATGGAGGATTGCCAAGAGATAGGCCCGCTTCTCATCGTCGGTACAATTTCGAGTCACGAAATAATCACAGCGAAATTCCAGCAAATCACTCAGATTGTCTTCTATCATCGGCATGAGGGGATTCCAGAAGAACAACCCCTCCAGCACCAGATACAGGAGCTTAAACCAAATATCGCCCTTTTTCAAATGCATTTGCTCGTGCTTCAGAACCCAAGTCCACTCTTCGATGGTCAAGTCCGCATCGGGCAAATAAATCTGCGGATGGAAAAGCCCTGCTGCCATTGGGACACCCACTTTAGGCGTCACAACAATTCTCTCCAGGGGAATTTCGAGCGCGGTGGCTGCACAGACCACCCGCTCATTATGTACATGGACCCAGCTCTGCCGGGTCCGTCTGTCGCGCTGACAGAGATACATTTCTCGTATGAATACGGTTAAGGCGCCTGCAATCCAAATCATCACAGCCACTTCCCAGACCGGAACCAGGTCAAAGACCCGGTACTTCAGGACTTGCTGCAGGAACCGCAGGACGTGGTAAGATCGGATCACCAAAAACATCGAGGAGTCTACCGGGAGAAACACCCGGACCGCCGCTAAAATCGCCAAAGCTGCCAGAAGAACCGGACTATAATGTTTCGCAGCATTTCCACGGAGCTGGAGGATGGCAATCGGAATCAAAATCACGTTAAACCAAAACACCGCATTGAGAAATGAGTAAATGCTGAAGCTCATTTAGTGAGTTCTTCCCTCCGTGTCTGAATCATGCTCTCCAGCTCATCCAACAGCGCGGGAGTCACACCGTCACTCTTCACGAGACCAGCGAACAGCCGAGACAGCTGTGCACTATCTTTCCGGTTGAACAGGTTGCCAGCAAAATAAGCTTCCTCGGAGATTGCGGGGGTAAATACACGGCCATAGCCCTTTCCACGGCGCACAAAGCCAGCTTCCTGGATGGCCTCTTTCTTCAGCATGCTGTTCAGCAGGATGTGAACAGAGCTGTCCTTCCAGGTCTTATCCTGGGAGCGGGCAATGATGTCCGCGCGGCACAGGGGCTCGTCTGCGGCCCACAGCACCTCCATAATTTCTAATTCGCTTTTCGTCAATCTCATCATGACAATCCTCCTTTTTGGGGTAGAAAGGTTATACTAAAAATATACCATGAGATAGCTCTGCTGTCAAGAGATAAAGATACAACGTAAAAATTTTTCGGCAAATTGGCTGTTTCGCCAGTTTTTCGCGGGTTTTCCACCAAAAAATTGTGATTTTGTGCGGTTTTTGAGGAATTGCGAAAGGCGATCCGGTCTATCGGCACATTTCAAGAGCATCAATTAGTTCAAATGCACCCGCGCACCAATCAAGTGGCAGATGATTCATTATATAACTCGTGATTGTATGATCACGAAGTCTCTGCCCTGCAAATTCTGGCGTACCAGCCATTCTGCAAATTCGTCCATCCTCGTTTCCATTCTGATTCACTACAGCAACTCCTTGTAAGACATGCGTAACAGCGATTGTTCGAAGATTGCAAAAATGAGGCTCATGTCCCAGCTACATTTTTTACAAGCGTGCATAAATTTCATCTTGACGTGTACCCAAAAATATGGCACTCTATTAGTAGAGCAAAACGAAAGGGGGCGCGTAATCATGAAAAAAGCACGACTGGTACTTCTTGTTTTTTTACTGGTAGGAACCTCTATCATATCAGCCACCGCCCAGATGCAGGTTCCATCACAAATATCAGATGCGGCTCAGCACAATCCTGTCACTTTGACACCAAATTGGACAGAAATGACCCGCTCTGACCGAGTGGATGCATGCCAAATCCCCAATGACGCAATTGCAAACATGTCTACCGAAGAATTGCTGCAGGCTGTCTTGGCATATCCATTTATGATAGATCTATATGCATTTGACACCTACCGGGCCGGCTTTGAACATGTATATCGGGAGTTTCCCGCACTTGCAGAGCTGGCAAAGCGCACAGACTTTGGGCCTGTGTTAATTGATTTTTACCGTAACATTCCTGTGGAATGTGCAAGCGATGTGTCCGGGAACACAAATTACCAAAATATTAGGCCCTTGTCCATAATCGAAATCTTGATTGCGCAGGAAGAGATGACCGGTGGGTTGGACGAAGCAGAAATCAATTCGCTCATTCAGATTGCCGAAGAAAAAACCTCGAAAGAAGGCATAACCTGGAGGTAACCTGCGGAAACCTTACCACGTTTTACGATGCTCTGCGTGGCAACCCCCATTCCACCACTGCCCGTGCAGTGCCGTAGTCACAACTCCAATTGTAAGAAAAAGCACACGAACAGCGGCAAGAGCGCCTTCTGCTCTTGCCGCTATGAAAACAGGAATCCAAAATTTCCATCCGCTGTCCGCAACTGAACGGGATGGGCGGGGCTTCACCCCCGCCCATATTTTTGGGAACCCTTATTTGAAGTACCGCTCCAGCAGACCCTTCAGTGCCTTGCCATGCCGGGCCTCGTCCTTGGCCATTTCATGGACGGTGTCATGGATGGCGTCCAGGCCGTTTTTCTTGGCGCAGGCGGCCAAGTCAAACTTGCCCTGGGTGGCGCCAAACTCGCAGTCGACCCGCCAGGCCAGGTTGGCCTTGGTGGAGGCCTTCATGTTGGGCTCCAGGGTTTCGCCCAGGATCTCAGCAAACTTGGCGGCATGCTCAGCCTCTTCATAGGCGGCCTTCTCCCAGTACAGGCCCACTTCGGGGTAGCCCTCCCGGTGGGCAATCCGGGCCATGCACAGGTACATACCCACTTCGCCGCACTCGCCGGTGAAGTTGGCCTTCAGCTGCTCCAGAATGTAAGCCTTGTCCTCCGCGCTGATGTCGGGGTTGTTGGCCACGGTCTTCTCATAGATGCCAAACTCATGCTCCGCAGCCAGCTTCATGTCACCGGTCTGCTCCACAAACTTGGAGCCGGGCACCTTGCAGACGGGGCAGTGGAAATCGGCAGGCATCTCATCGCCTTCGTACACATAGCCACAAACCGGGCAGACATATTTTTTCATTGATGTTTCCTCCCAAAATTGAAAATTTTAAATATATTTTTGCTATCCTGCAGATTCTTCCACAGGATGATTGGGGATACTGGATTGGGCGCAGGCGGGGCACAGCCCCTCAAAGCAGAGGGTACTGCGGCGCACCTGCCCGGCAATCATCTGGGCCGCCTCCTGCTCCAGCTCCTGGGGCAGATGCAGACCCGGAAGATCCAAAACACAGCCGCATTGAGTGCAAATAAAGTGGGCGTGGGGATGGACGTTGGCGTCAAACCGCTCCAGGTTTTGCACCACACCCACGGAGATGATGCGGCCCTCCCGCTGAAACAGGGCCAGGTTCCGGTACACCGTCGCCAGGGAGAGGTCCGGAATCTGGGGCTTCAGCCGGTGGTAGATCCATTCTGCGCTGGGATGGGTGTCGGTGCTGCAGAGGCAGGACAAGATGGCGTCCCGTTTTTTGCTACGTTTTCTGGTTGGCTCCATGTCCGCCTCCTTTTTGATAATGATTCTTATTTGCATATTTAGGATAGCACACCGGACGCCTTTTGTAAAGGGGAAACCGGGAAATTTTCATATTTATTTTTTCCGGCTTTCCACAAGAGGCGGATTGACAGCCCTTTGGCTCCTTGCAGCGAAACCAGACAGAACTGCAAAAAATTTTACACAGACTTTGGAAAAACGGGGGGAACCGGTTGCATTCCCCCCTGGCTTCCAGTATAATGTTATCAATCAAATTAGCGCTTGGAGGTGCAGGCTGTGGGAAATGTGATTGCTGTGCTGTCCGGCAAAGGCGGCACCGGAAAGACGACAGTTTGCGCCGGTCTGGCCACCGGATTGGCGGCTCAGGGCCGCCGGGTCTTATGCATCGATTTGGACGTGGGACTTCGGAACCTGGACATTGCCCTGGGCCTGGCCCAGGTCCCGGCCCTGTCTTTCCCGGATGTGAGCGAAGGCGGGGAACCCATCCAGTCCGCCGCCCGGCATCCGGCTTATGAAACCCTTTTCTTCCTGACGGCTCCGGTGGGGCGCAGTCCCGAGGAGTTGGACCAGGAGGCCTTTGACCGAATGATGGCGGAGGTCCGCCGGACCTTCGACGTCTGTCTCCTGGATGCACCGGCCGGGGTGGGCGCCGGCTTTCAGATGGCCGCCCGGGCCGCCAGTTCAGAGCTCTTGGTGACGGGCCCAGATCCCGGGGCCCTGCGGGATGGCGCCCGCACCGGGGAAATTCTGGAGCTGATGGGCAAGCGGGATGTGCGCCTGGTGGTCAACCGGGTGAACCCCAAGCTCTACCGCTCCATGGGCCTCACGGTAGATGATGTGATGGATCTGGTGGGCTATCCCCTGTTGGGTTTGGTGCCGGAGGACCGGAATGTGACCCTGGCTGCGGTCCATGACCGCCCGCTCCTGCAGTACGCCCGGCGGAGTCCCGCGGCAGACGCCTTCCGCCGGATGTCCAAGCGTCTCCAGGGCCTTCCCGTCCCCCTGGTTGCCATGAAATAGGACAGCAGTTTTCGGAAGTTTTGACGGTTTGGAGTGATATGATGAACATCGCATTTTTAGCACACGATAAGCGAAAGGAGCTTATGATTCAGTTTTGTACTGCCTACAAGAGCATCCTTTCCAAGCATTCCCTCTATGCAACGGCCACCACGGGACGCCTGGTGGCGGATGCCACAGGGCTGCCCATTACTCTGCTGCTGTCCCACAAGCAGGGAGGTCACCAACAGGTGAACGCCCGGATTGCCTATAACGAAATCGACCTGGTGCTGCTGTTCACCAATCCGGACGCCATAGATCCCTGGGACGGCCAGCAGATGCTGGAGACCATTCGGTTCTGTGACAAACATAATGTGCCGGTGGCCACCAACCTGGCCAGCGCGGAGATGCTGATTCTGGGCCTGCAACGGGGCGACCTGGACTGGCGGGAAATGGTCCGGCCAAAGAACACCCTGCTCTAACCACCCACCCATCCAACCGGCAAATTCCGTTGGATGGGTGACAAAGAAAGGATCACAATCATGAATCAAATCAAGCCCCGGACCCTGTCCGGGTTTATGGAATTGCTGCCCGCACCCCAGATGCAGATGGAGCGGATGATGGAGATTCTCCGCCGGACCTACAGCCTTTATGGCTTCACCCCCCTGGATACCCCCGCCATCGAATCGGCGGAGGTCCTGCTGGCCAAGGGCGGCGGCGAGACGGAGAAGCAGATCTATCGCTTTTCCAAGGGGGATGCAGACCTGGCCCTTCGCTTTGACCTGACGGTCCCCTTGGCCAAATATGTGGCCCTCCATGCCAACGAACTGACCTTCCCCTTCCGCCGCTACCAAATCGGCAAGGTCTACCGGGGCGAGCGGGCCCAGCGGGGCCGGTTCCGGGAGTTTTACCAGGCAGACATCGACATCATTGGCGATGGTAAGCTGGATATCCTCAACGAGGCGGAGATTCCCGCCATCATTTATAAGACCTTCCGCTCCCTGGGCCTCAGCCGGTTCCAAATCCGGGTGAATAACCGGAAAATTCTCAACGGCTTTTACGCCATGACCGGCCTGGCAGACCGGTCCGGGGATATCATGCGGGCGGTGGACAAGCTGGATAAAATCGGCCCGGACAAAGTGTCCACCATCCTGCAAGAGGACTGCGGACTCACCCACGAGCAGACGGTGGAAATCCTGTCCTTCATCTCCATCACCGGGAGCAATGAGGCCGTGCTGGAATCCCTGGCCGGATACATGGGAAGAGACAGCATGTTTGACCAGGGCCTGGAGGAGCTGCGGCAAGTGACCGCTTACTTGGGCCAGTTCGGCGTCCCGGCGGAGAATTTCGCCGTGGATCTCACCATTGCCAGGGGCCTGGATTATTACACCGGCACCGTTTATGAAACCACCCTCCTGGACCATCCGGAGATTGGCTCCGTGTGCTCCGGCGGCCGGTATGACAACCTGGCCGGATACTACACCGACCGACAGCTCCCAGGCGTCGGCATTTCCATTGGCCTTACCCGGCTGTTCTACGTCCTGGGGGAGCAGTCCCTCCTGAACCCCGCCCTGCCCACGGCACCGGCCGACGCCCTCGTCCTGTCCATGACCCCAGATCCCGGCCCGGCCATCGAAGTGGCCACCTGCCTGCGGAATGCAGGCATCCGAACCCAGGTGTACCTGGAGCAGAAAAAGTTTAAGCAAAAAATGAGCTACGCCGACAAGCTGGGCATTCCCTACGCCGTCCTTCTGGGAGAAGACGAGCTGCGGGAGGGGAAATGCTCCGTAAAAGACCTGACCACTGGGACCCAGGTAACCCTCCCCCCGGAAGAAGCCGCCCGCCTCATCGCCCAAGGCATGGCCGAAAAGAACCAGGGCCCGGTGATCCTGGAGGAAAAAGAATACAACTAACAAGAAATTGACAGCGCCTGAGGCGCCCATGGAGAAGCATCCCATAGGGCCTCAGGCGCTGTTGTTACTCCGGATTTGATACGGCGGAGCTGGCATACACGCCCGCTCCCCCAAGACGGTCTATTTCTTCCGATTATAATTGCGCATTACAAAATGAATGCTCTTCTGTTCCTCCGGCGTCAGGCGGCGGTATGCCTGGAGCAGCCGGGTCTCGTCCCGGTTGAGATCCCATTGCTGCACCGGTTCGATGACATGGTCGATTTCCGTATGCCCAATGAGGAAGTCTACGGAGGTGTGGAAAATCTCTGCAAAGGCAATGAGGGTACGAATGTCCGGTTCAATGTTGTGGTTTTCATACTTATTGACTGACTGCTGACTGATCCCCACAAGATCCGCCAGCTGCTGCTGGCTGATTCCGCGTCTGGTGCGCAGATATTTCAGATTCTTGACCATAATCACCGCCTCCGCATCCATAGTAGCAATGAAAAGGTGTGGATGGAAAATCCCATAATTAGTGATAGACAACAACCGGAAGTTGTTGTATTATGAAGTTCCACAAAATCCTCTGGGAAACTCCGGAGTCTTGCAAGTTCGCCGCCACTCTTAAAAAGTGCCGACCATGTACGGCTGTAAAATACCGTGTTTCCAGCATCCGGGCAAAACGAATTGGAGATGAAGAACATGCAAACGCAAGAAAAAACAGAATCTCCAAAGGAACTTTGGCACAATCCATTTGTCGATGTCCAGCAGGAGCAGTGGTTTGCACCAGGTGTGCAGTTTGTCACAGAGCGCGGCTGGATGAGGCCGTGGAGGGACCGGCGATTTGGGCCCCGTGGGGTCATCAACAAGCAGACGTTTTACACCATTTTGCACCGTGCCTCCTGTGGAAGCTGCGGAACTGCGGCAGAGCTGTTCCCCCGGGGATCCGAGGAGCCATTTCCGGCGGAGGGTGGTATGAGCCGCCAGGATATGGCCGTGATGCTGTTCCGCTGCTCCGAAAAGCTGAATCTGGACACCTCTGCCCGGGGCGGGCTTGCGGCATACTCCGACGCCTCTGAGGTCTCGGAATATGCGCAGGACGCCATGGGCTGGGCCGTGGGGGCAGGGCTCCTCCGGGGAATCCAAACCGGCCGGGTCTGCACCCTGTCCCCCTGGAACGGCACCACACGGGCGCAGGCGGCCACAGTGCTGCTGCGGTGGTGGACCTGGGCCGGGCAGCCGGACACCATGGGGCGGGACGGCGCCATGCCCTGATGCTTTGGATCCTGGCGGCTGGATCTTTAGTTTCTCCCAAACCCATCCCAGCGATGTATCCAGCGCCAATTTCAAACTCCACACCAGGGCCCCCAAGCAGATGGGCGTGTTGCAAACATCAAAATTTGCAACACGCCCAATCTCATGAGGCACGACGTCACAACGAGCTGCGCCTGTCTTCAACCCACTCGCATGTTCCGACGGAACGCGGTTGGGAAGATCCGACGACCACAGACGCTGTCATGTCTCCTGCTATTGCACCCGGGACGGGGAGCCGCTTGCGCGGCCCCCGTTTTGTTCAATTAGCAACCGCAGCCGCAGTTGTTCTCGCAGCCACAGCCGCAGTTGTTGTTGTTGTTGGACATGCCGCAGCAGCAACCGCAGTTGTTGCCGCACCCGCAGAACAGGAAGAAGATGATGAGAATGATCCACCAAGAGTTGTTGCCACAGCCCATGAAACCATTGTTGCAATTGCAGTTCATAAAGAGTACCTCCAAGAAGTTTTTTCAGCGGCGTTGCCGCTCATTCCATGGTATTCCGGAGGCCCCATTGTGTGCGTGGTTCAGGCAAATAAGGATTCCACACTTTCAAACCGGTAGCCCATCTCCTCCCACTTGGTGAGAAGCTCATCCAGAATGGCGGCGTTGGTTTTGGAAGTGCTGTGCAGGAGCACCACGGCTCCGTTGTGAATCCGGGGAATGAGCTTGGAAAAGGCCTCCTCCCGGGTGGGTTGGCTGTCGTTGTTCCAGTCTACGTATGCCAGGGACCAGAATACGGTCTTATAGCCCAGCTCCTGGGCCATGGCCAGGTTTTCCTGGCTGTAGATGCCCTGAGGCGGCCGGTAGTAGCGGGGAAGCTCCTGGCCGGTGACGTCCCGGTACAGATCCTCCACCTCCTTGAGCTCCTGGGAGAAGGTGGCTTTGTCCCCAATTTTGGACATGTCGTAGTGGTGGGCGGTGTGGTTGCCCACGGTATGCCCTTCCTCCACCATTCGTTTGACCAGCTCCGGGTTGCGCTCCAGGTAGTTGCCCACCAGGAAGAAGGCGGCAGGAACCTGATGGTCCTTGAGCACATCCAGAATCTGAGCGGTACAGCCGTTTTCATACCCAGCGTCAAAGGTCAGGTACAGCACCGGCTGCCCCGTGTCCCCCAGGTAGGCGGCGTCATACTGGGCCAGAGCCTCCTGGGAGGCGCTGCCCACCGGCGCCTGCCCCTGGGCCTGGAAGCTGAGCCCCCAGGAGCCGGTCTCCACCGCCCGGGAGGGCAGCGCGTAGAGCAGCAGCACCACAGCCAGAGCCACGGCGCAAAAGCAAATCACAGAATCCCGTTTTCTCATAAAAATCACCCCGGTCAAGCCTATGCGGCCTGACCGGGGAAGATGTGTGATTTTGTGGACCGGCTGGCCCGGGCCAGGGCCCCCAGGAAGAAATAAAAGAGGGGGCTCACCAGGCTTTGACTGATGCCAAACAGGGCGTGTATGGCATACCCCAGGGCAGGTAGCAGCAGGGGCAAGATCCCGGCGTCCAGACGCCGGGCCGCTGGCAGGAGCACAGAGGCCAGCAGCCCCAGAAACAGGAGCATACTGGGCAGACCCGTGTTCACCCACAGATTCAAATATTCGCAATGGGCGGCGTCCACACTGGTTCTGCGCACCTGGCCACCCGGCAGCTCCCGGGTGAAAACCAGGCGGGAACGGAGCTGATAGGTATCCGGCCCACCACCCAGTAGCGGCAGCTCCCGGCCCATGTCCAGGGCCTCTTGCCAAATGGCAATGCGGCTGGAGCCCAGGGTGGGCGGCGGATTGCCATGGAGCAGCTGCGACAGGCTCTGTAACGGTTCCTGCTGACCGGTATAGCCGTAGAGCGCCCCCAGGACCACCAGAACCACCAGGAGCGCTGCCAGCGTCAGAGCCAGAGCGGTTTTGGGAAATCTCCTCCCCTCTGGCAGCCGCCGCAGAACCATGGCCGCTGTCAGCCCCAGAAGGACCGCCGCCAGAAGCAGCCAGGACGTCCGGTCCCAGGAGAAAAACCAGGTGACCGTACCGCTGTGATACCGGTATCCCAGAGCGGACTTTCCCAGGCCGCCCAGGGCCAGCAGGGCAAAGATCTCCCCCATCCGCCGGATCCCCAGGCCCTTGACCAGGCACAGGGGCAGGCAGAGAGCCAGACAGCCCAGGACCGCCACCGGACCGGCCGCCACCTCACTGAGCAGCAGCGCGCACCAGGCCGCTTCACCGGCAAGCAGGTATAAAAACCGGATCCGGCGGCGGGATACGGCGTATGCGCCCCACAGAAACAGGCACGCCATGGTAAGATATGCCGACAGCAGGTCGGAGTTTCCGATGGTGCCCAAATACTCTCCACTGTACCGCAGGCCCCGGTCATGGAATCCCAGGCCCTGGGGGTACAATCCCAGGGGGTTGTACCCCAAAAATTGGACCAGGACCAGGGCAGCGACCAAGAGCGCCGCCACAGAAGCGCCCCCGGCATGCAGGGCCCCCGGCGCTGCCCAGCAGGCCGCAGCGGCAAACACAGCCAGATACAGGGCCAAGGTCAGAAAGCCCTCATTCCGGCGGTTCCCCAGCCAGGCCGTGCCGGGATATGCAGAAGCCACGGCGGACAGGTAAAACAGTACCAAAAGTCCCGCAGCGAAGCAAAAGGGCAACCGCTGAGACCAGGTGCAGCGCAGCCCGGGCGCCTGTTTCCACCACCGCCACAGCGCCATGGGCGCCAGTGCCAGGAGAAAGAGCCCAGTCGCCCAGAGAAACAGCCGGTGCTTGGGCAGGACGATGCCAGCGTACCCATCGGAGGGGACCCAGAGGATGAACACCGTGAGAAGAAACAGGCCGTACGTCCCGGTCCACCCCTCCGGCGTGGCAAGAATCCGCAGCTTGGACAGGGCTTGCTTCATACCGGCTCTCCTGCAGGCGCAGTTTGGAGGAAGGCTTCAATTTCCCCCCGGGTGGCGCTGACGCTGCCCTGGACAAAATGGGGCTTCCCACCGCCCCTCCCCCTGAGAGACTGGTTCAGAGCCTGTACAAAGGGCTGTAAGCCGCCATTGGGTGAAGAGATGGCATATCGATACCCCGCGTCATCAGAGCCCGAGAAAGCGCAGCAGCGGCCCCCACAGACATTCCCCACCGCATCCGCCAGCCGGCGCAGACTGTCGGGAGGCAGCTGCTCTTCAAAGAGGGTCACATCCCCGACCCCTGCCAGGGAATCCGCCATGGCGGCAAAGCAGCGGGCCTCCAGGCCAGCCGCCCGGACCTTGGCAGCCTCCAGGGCCTCGGCGGCGCGCTGGGCGGCAGCGCCGGTCTCCAGCGGCTTGGCGGAGAAGGTCTGACCCACCATACGGTTCTGGGCATACACCTGGGAGAGGTAGTCCAGCGCCCGGCGGCCACAGACCATCTCCATCCGCACCCCCTGATGGAACCGGGACCAGGACAGGAGCTTCAGAAGGCCGATTTCCCCGGTTCGCACCACATGGGTGCCACAGCAGGCACACAGGTCCAGCCCAGGGAACTCCACCAGCCGCACAAGTCCCTCCAAAGGCCGCTTGCTGCGGTAGGGTAGCCCCTCCAGTTCCCGGCCCTGGGCAAACCAGGTCTTTACAGGGAGGTCTCTCCAGATGGCCTCGTTCACAGCCGCCTCCAGACCGGGCAGGTCTTCCTGGGGGATGACGCCGTCAAAGTCGATGGTGGTGACGCCGGCTCCCATATGAAATCCCACGTTGTGAAACCCGTACCGGCTGTGGATCAGGCCGGAGAGCATGTGCTCCCCGGAATGCTGCTGCATCAGGTCGAACCGCCGGGGCCAATCGATCTGGCCGGCCACGGTCTGGCCCACCGGCAGCGGGCGGTCGCAGCGGTGTACGATGACGCCATCTCGCTCCTCCACCGCCAGAACCTGGGCGTCTGCCAGGGAGCCCAAGTCCCAGGGCTGTCCGCCGCCTTCGGGATAAAATGCCGTCTGGTCCAGGCAAACGGCCCAGCCTCCGGCTGCCGGACGGCATTGCGTGACCTGCGCGGTGAAGTGACACAGATGGGAATCCTGGTAAAAAAGGGCGCGGGAGTCCATGAAATGCTCCTTCCTGCATCCCTATACAGGGGATGCACAAAAATTACTTCCTATTATAGGGCCAAGTACCCCGGGACGCAAGGCAGATTTCGCCCATTTTCCAAACCACCCCGCACAAGCCCACTGACAGCGCCGCAAGACGGTCCTGCCGCCAGCCTGTGGCGGCCCTTGCCCCGGAAGCGGAAGCAGCGCCCTGACGGGGTTGTCCCAATCCGGTTTTGAGACAGACCCGTGCAAGGCGCTTCCGTCTTACATGCTTACTTTTCCATCTTTTGCTCCCGCAAATACTCGTGCAGCATACAAAGAAAGTCTCCTGACGTAGGCGGCTGTGTAATCGTTCGATGGGCGATTTGCGAGAAATACTCCGGATTTGCCTCCCACGCCTTGGCGATGGAGCTGCGGATGTTACGCTCGACGCGGGTCCGGGTGTTGCCACAGCGTGCCGCAGTGGCGGCATACAGGCCCCCCATCAAACGCCTCAACAACGTCTCGTCCTCTTCTACCAACTCCATAGCCGTCCAGATGCAATCGTAGCCTTCCTGGCACTTGTAGATGCCGAGGCGAAATAATAGACCCTCAAGCTTATCCACGATATTTCACGACTCCCTTATTTGTAAAATTTCGTGAAACTATATTACCACATATAGCGATCCCGTTCACAATTTCAAGGAAAATCGACAAAAACCAGGAAAAAAAGCGGAAAAGCGCGAACTGCTCCGGCATCCTTCTATGATGCCCAGAGCGACCAACTCTATCTTTAGTTTACTTCTCTTTGATAAATTACCAATTTCTCCTTCCAGGCATCTATGAGGGTATAGCCATGGGATTCCAAAAGCTGCACCAGATTTTGATACCCATTGGCTCCACTAGCTTCAAAGGACGTATAGCTCCTGGAATCCTCCGTATCCAGAACCACATACTGGGTGCTGAGCAGGTGCTCCTGGGAACAGTAACGCACGTCATACAGCACCTCCCGCTGGGAGAGGGGCGTGGTGTAGAAGGTGGTGGCAGCCACAGGGGCATCCTCCGGAATCTGGCTGAGGAATTCCCCGATCTGGGCGTACTCCGCCCGGTGATTCCAATATTGTTTTGAATATGCTGCAGCCACTGGCGCCACCCTGGAGGCAAAGCAGCTCCCCGCAATGACCACGGCCAGTCCTAGGGGGGCGTACCGGGTCAGGGCCCTCCCAGACGTCCCATGGGCCAGGTCCGCCAGATTGACCACCGTCAGGTACATCAAGCAGGCAGTGGATCCATAGGTGTACTGGAAAAAGATATCGTGCTGGTATGGATAGTCCGACATCAGGTTCACCAGGATGTATGGAATTAGCAGAATATATCGCTCATATTTCCTGGTCCACAGGGGCATCCCCAGCAAAGGAAGGAGCGTCAGCGCCAAAAACGGCAGCTTCTCCGGATCCATACACTCGTAGATCAGCTTCATCGGGGACAGCAGCACTGCCAGAATCACGGTAAACAGGGATCCAGACCCCTGATATAAGAAATTTTGATACCGGTATGTCATAACGCCGTCACCATACCGCTCCAGGTACGCGGTCACCAGGAAAAACCAGACCAAGGCGCCGGCCAACAGCATCCCGCCGGTGGTGAGCCCCCACCGGTTGCGCCCCCGCAGCCATGCCCGCAGGATCAGCCAGAGGGCCACAACCGCCACGTACACCGCCGCATCCTCTTTGACCAACAGCGTCAGGCCTCCGGCGAGAAGGGCCACCCACCGTTTCTCCCTGTCAATCCCATAAAACATCCACAGGATGAGGGGCGTCAGAAAGGCGTTTTCATGAATGTCATAGCTGGCGCCGCCGGCATATGCCGGGAACAGGAGTAAAAGCAGGCACATCCCGGCGCTGGCAAGGGAGGGCAAGCCATGCCGCCTGCAAAGCTTCCACAGGGGGATGACCGCAGACGCCAGCACGGCCGCCTGCAGCACCTGAAGGGTCACGGGCCTGGGGCAGATCCAGTAAAAGGGCAAAAGCAGATAATAAATCGGGGAAACATGAACCGCAAAATGAGAGAGCGCACCGTCCCGCTCCACTGTGGTCACAGGAAGGCCGGTGGTCCGCATCTGATGGAACATCTGGGAAAAAATCCCGAAGTCATACGTCGGCGCTCGATAGGCCAGCACCCGGCACCCCGTCCAAAGGCTCACAAATGCAAAAAACGCAAGGGCAAACCCAGCCGTCAGGATCCGGCCCGCCCGGTCGCCTCCCTCTGCCGGCGCGGCCGCCGTTTCTGTGCGGCGCCAACCACGCCAGGCATACACACCCAGAATGGCCAGAATCACCAGACACCCCAGGAGGTAGCCGGGTGTCAAAGACGCGCACAGAGACATCGCAACCAAAATGCCGAACACCCCAAACATGGCCCACCGCTCTGCCTGCACCGTGTCAAACCGCCAGGCCAGGCAGAACAGCAGCCCAAATACAGCCGCCGTCAGGCCCAGTAGCAGCCATACCGACTGGGCGGCCAGGCCCTCCAGCCCCTCCAGGCTACGGTTCCCCGGCGACAAACAGAGGTACTGCACCAGGACAGCGGTCAGCCAGCTCAAAAGCATGCGCCTGCATACGTCTCCCACCGTCCACGAGGCCCTTTGCGTGGCATTGGAATTTCTCATCATAGACTCCCTCCCGGCTACAGGCGCTGCGGCTCCTGCATCATCATGTTGCCTAGCTTATACCACATTCTCCCGCGAAATGCAAGTGCCTTCCGGCCCTCCCACTGGGGCGCATTCAGATGCAGGCAAACAGAATTTGGGCGGAGCGGTAGGGGACGGTTTTGACTGTTGCGCCTGGCAAGGGGAACTTTACGGAAGGCGGAAGGTGGTGCAAGCGGAGCGGTCAAGACCGCTCCCTACGTATACGCCATGCTTTACCCGGCACCGCTGCCAGCTCTAGGGGCCTGTTGGCCCTGTGCTGTACGCCTATGGGCCTCACGCAAGCAATGCCCTTTGAAAACTGTGGCAAATGTGCTACAATAAACGCAACAACAGAAAGGAGCCTATGCGCTATGCCTTTGGAAACCCACCGGCTCATCCTCCGCCACTTTCTCCCCTCCGACGCCCCGGATTTGCAGGAAATTCTGGGGGACTCCCAGACCATGACGTATCTGGAGGCGCCATATGGCCCGGAGAAAACCGCCCACTTTTTACAAGAGTTCTGCATTACCAAACACGGCGCCTTGGCAGCTGTGGAAAAACGCTCTGGTAAAGTCATTGGATACCTGCTGTTTCACCCACTGGAGCAGGATATTTATGAAATGGGATGGATTTTTCACCGAAATTATTGGCGGCAAGGCTATGCATCGGAGGCCTGCCAACGGCTGATCCAATGGGGATTTTCAGACCGGATGGCCCACAAAATTCTAGCGGAAACCATCGATGCAGTCAAATCCGTGGGTCTGATGAAAAAACTTGGGATGCAGCAAGAGGGCGTCCAGCGAAGCCAGACCAAAAACCGTCAGGGCGAGTGGACAGACCTGTACCTTTATGGGCTGCTCCGGGAGGACTGGGCGAAGCAGACGCACAACCCTTGTGCAAACGGCCCAACCATTTAAAGACAAACGTCTTACCATGTGCTGTCATCGCACCAGCGGCCCCCTGCCGCAACAGAAAGAACGGTCAAGGGCCCATACAAAAGGCCGCATGTTCCTGTTGGCGGGCCTGCATATCCGCTCAATGGGAACATTGTACGATTTCCTCCCATTTTCGGCAAATTTGTAATGCCTACCACGGGCGGACACATGGGTCCGCCCCTACGGTGGGCATGGAGGCTGTTTGGAAATTATCCCACATGTCATGCCCTTTGATTGCCCCGTTAGGCGGCAAATCTAAGGCCATTTTTTACGATAACACCGCAGAATCTGCTTACGTATTACCTTGGTATCTCACCGTAGGGGCGGACCTATGTGTCCGCCCGGTGAGAACATCTTGCGGTTTTCTCCCATTTTGGGCGAATTCGTAATGCCTACCATGAGCGGACACATAGGTCCGCCACAACAGCGATCCGGAAATTGAATCAAACCGCAAAAAAGTGCTGTCTCTTGTGATTCTGGCGAATCCACTTGAGACAGCACCTTTTCCTGTTCTGGCTTATCGCAGACCTTCGATGGAATCCACCGGCAGGGACAAAACCACCGTCTCCGCCGGGGTTTGCAGCCCCGCTTTCTCCGCAATGGTCTGCATAATGGGGACTTTATACTCCCCTTTGGCCAGGATGGCCACCAGCTCCTTTTCCTTCTGGAGCTGAATGCCCAGGAAGCGGTCCGCCTCCTGACTGCCCAGCATCCGGGCGTGGAGGAGGGTGCCTCCCGTGGCTCCGGCCAGGCGGGCAGCGGCCATAACCTCGTCGCTGCAGCCTCCATTGGTCAGCGCCAAAATCAGTTCAAAGTTTGCTTCTGCCATAGGCGGTTCACTCCTCTCCACAGCTTTTCCCTCCGTCCCCCGGCTGAGCCACCGGGCAGACCGGGCGTTGATGCCGGACAGGGGTACCGTAAACAGAATCCCCTGGCCCGGCTGCGTCATAAACAGGCGATCCCGAATCTCCTGGCGGAGGTGAGGGAGCAATGGCTCCGGGACCAGACTCAAAACGAGGGTTCGGCTGATCTCTCCAATGCCCAGCACCTGAAGCACCTCACTGGCTGCCGTGCCGGTGGCCGGCGCTGCCAGGGTGTAGAACGCCCCCTGGGCCGCGCAGATCTCGCCCACCTGCCGTTCCTTCCCCCGGCCCACGAAGGCGCCCAAGAGTGCAATCCGATGCAAATTATCCAAGCTCCTTCACCTCCCGGGTCAAATACATGGAGACGTCGTACTCCAAGATCTCGTCCGTCCCCTCCTCCAGCACAGCGGCATGGCGGCGGAGCTTCCGCCGGTAGCCCAGCCCCATCAGCTGAATGGTGATGAGCGGCGTCATGGCCACCAGCGCCACCACGCCGAAGGCGTCCAGCAAAATGGAACCGCCCAGCGCCTCGCAGGCTCCCATGGCAAAGGGCAGCAGGAACGCCGCCGTCATGGGGCCGCTGGCCACGCCGCCGGAGTCAAAGGCAATGCCGGTAAACATAGGCGGCACCGCAAAGCTCAGCCCCATGGCCAGGGCATAGCCTGGCAAAATCACCGCGTATAGCGGGATGTGAAACAAAATCCGGGCCATGGCCAGGGCCACAGACACCGCCATACCAATGGACAGCGCGCGCCCCATGGCATGCTTACTGACTGCGCCGCCGGTTACGGTTTCCACCTGGGCGCAGAGCACGTGAACTGCCGGCTCCGCCTCCACAATGAACCAGCCCAGCAGGGCCCCCAGGGGGATGAGCGACCAGCTGTACGCCGAGCTGCCCAACGCCTGCCCCAGCTGACGGCCTGCCGGGAGGAACCCCACATTGACGCCGGTGAGAAACAGCACCAAGCCCACCAGGGTATACACCAAACCCACCCCGATCCGGGCCAGGCCCTTGGGCTTAAAGCTTCGGGTGAGCAGCTGGAATACCAGGAACAGGCCGGCTATCGGAGCCAACGCTAGCAGGACCTCCTTGGCATAGTGAGGCAGTGCTTCCCAGAAGACCGCGGCCACGGCGCGGCTGTCCGGCACAACTGCCGTCTGGACGGTCTCGTAGCCCGCGCCATCCGGCCGGTACAGCAGGCCCAGAATCAAAACCGCCAGCACCGGCCCTACACTGGCCAGCGCCACCACGCCGAAGCTGTCCGCCTCACGCTCCGGGTCACCCCGGGCGGAGGAGAGGCCCAGGCCCAGGGCCATGATGAAGGGCACCGTAATGGGCCCTGTGGTCACGCCGCCTGCGTCAAAGGCCACTGCCAGCATATTCCGGGGAATGAAAAAACTGAGAAGAATCACACCGGTATACAACACCAGCAGCACCCACCGGAGGGGCACCTTCCACACCGTCCGCACCACGGACACCACCAGAAACAGCCCGACTCCCGCCGCTACCGTCCAAATGAGCACGGGATCTGGAATGCCGGGCACCTGGGTGGCCAGCACCGTGAGGTCCGGCTCTGCCACCGTCACCAGCACTCCCACCAGGAAGAACACGGCTGCCATCAGGGATACCCGCTTGCTCCGAGCCAGTTTCCGGCCCAATGCCTCTCCCATGGGCATCATGGCCATGTCCGCCCCCAAGGTGAACAGGCCCATTCCCACCACCAGGAGCACCGCCCCCGCCAAAAACAGCAGCAACGTCTCCAGGGGTACCGGCGACACCGTCATGGCCAGCAGCAAGATGATCAAGCTGACCGGCAGCACGCTGGAGAGGGCTTCGTGGGTCTTTTCCTTCAGCGCTTTGTTGATGATGACAATCCCTCCTTCTTCCTTTTGGATTTTCGATATGTACGAAGTATACAAGATATATTATATCACAGGCCCCCAGGGCTTTTTGTAAACAAATGGTGAAGCTTCACAAAAAAGCAGTGCTTTTTCTTGCCTTTGTGCAGCAGGTTGTGTATAATGGAGGCGCCATTTCGGCTTTGGAGGTGCACCATGGACTATCACAATCTGGCGCTGTTCAGCGATCTGGATGGAACTCTGCTGGATAGCCAGCGGCAGGTCTCCAGGGAGAACCGGCAGGCGCTGGAGCATTTCATTGCAGGCGGCGGTCTCTTTGGGATCTCCACAGGCCGCGCCCCCCTGAACGCCCTGGCGCTGCTTCCCGGCGTTCCCATCAACACCTGGTCCGTGGTCCTCAACGGCGCAGAAGCCTACCGGTACCAGACCGGCACCGTGGCCTTTCCCCGGGTCCTGCCCCAGCTGCGGGCTGCCGCCCTGGTGCAATGGGTCCTGGAGCGGCTGCCCAGGACCCAAGTGCTGCTGTGCTCTGAAAGCCGCCTGTTTTTCCTATCTCCCAGGGACTTGGCCGACCCGGATTTCCTTCTCTCCCACCAGCCCTGCACCTTTACCAATCTGGGCGCCGCCCTGGACTATCCCTGGCTCAAGATTTTGTTCGCCGCTCCCCGCCCGGACCTGGAGCATCTGGAGCAGTGGGCCACCGACTACGGAATTCTGGAGGTGATGGACCGGGTATACACCAGCCCCACCTACTTGGAGTTTCTGCCCCGGGGCGTTCACAAGGGCCGTTGCCTCCGGGATCTGCGCTGTCTGGACGTCCTAAAAAACCGGCGCATGATTGCCGTGGGAGACTATACCAACGATCTGGAGCTTCTCCGGGAAGCCGACGTCTCCATCGCCGTGGCCAATGCCTTGCCAGAGGTCCAGGCCGCTGCCGCATACCACACCCTCTCCCACAACCAAAGCGCCATCGCCCACATCATCCACGAAATCCTGCCCGTTATCTGATCGGATGGACACCACAAACGCGCCCTACCGCTTTCAAGCGCATTGGAAGCGGCAGGGCGCACGCTTTTGGAATCCCCAGGCGTTTTTCGATTAGATATGCAAAAAGTGCAGGAAAATTAAAATGCGCTTGCAAATTTTGCAGTTCTGCTGTAGAATATAGGAAATTGTACACAAGGCTTCTTTGGCAACGCAGCAGAAATGCAGCATATTCATCAAAGAAATCCCTGCTGCCAGCCCAATATCGTCTTTGGTACAAAATGATTCAGAAGGAGAAGTGACACCATCATGAAAAAGCACGTATTTTCCCGACTTCTTTCCATGCTTCTGGTCCTGTCCCTGATTGCATCCTTTGCAGTTCCGGTTCAGGCCACCGGGCTCAGCTGGGAAAAGGTAGACCGTGCCGTTTCTGCGGATCTGGCTGACCGCCTGGTCCAGAATGAAACGGAGGAGCCTACCCACAGAGATACGGATATCGTCCGTGTCTCCATCGTCCTGGAGGAGAAGCCCACCATTCAAGCCGGCTATTCCACCATGGCCATTGCCCAGAATCACAAGGCAATGGCCTATCAGGAACGCCTGCAAGCCAGGCAGCAGGTCGTCGCCCAGAACATTTCCAGTCAGGTACTGGGGGGGAAGGCTCTGGACGTCGTCTGGAACCTGACCCTGGTGGGCAATCTCATCTCCGCCAACGTGCCCTATGGAAAACTGGAGGCCATTGCTCAGGTGGACGGCGTCAAGGACGTCTGCCTGGAGCAGCAGTATGCTCCCGCAGAAGCCGCCCGGTCTGAAGACGTCGCCCAGCCACAGATGTATACCTCCGCCGGTATGATCGGCTCGGATACTGCCTGGCTGGAAGGCTATACCGGAGCCGGAAGCCGGATCGCAGTCATTGATACCGGCACAGATACGGATCACCAGTCCTTCCAAGCAGAGGCATTTGTCCACGCTCTGGAGGAAAATGCCAGCCAGGCCGGCATGTCCTACGCCGACTACATAGAAACGCTGGACCTGCTGGACGAGGAGGAAATCGCTTCCCTCCTGGACAAGCTCCACATTCACGAAAAGAGTCCCAAGCTGACTGCCAAGGACCTGTATTTCAACGAAAAGCTGGCCCTGGGCTACAACTATGTGGATTCCAGCCTGAATATCACCCATGACTACGACAGCCAGGGAGAGCACGGCTCTCATGTGGCCGGTATTTCCACCGCCAACCGGTTCCTGAAGCAGAATGGCAGCTTTGTCTCCGCAGCAGAGACGGTCAACGTCTGCGGTGTGGCGCCGGACGCACAGCTTCTCACCATGAAGGTCTTTGGCCAGAATGGGGGAGCATTTGAATCCGACTATATGGTCGCCATTGAGGACGCCATCCTACTGGGCGCCGATGCCATCAACTTGTCCCTGGGCTCTTCCGCGCCGGGCATGTCCACCAACAAGACCTATGCGTCCCTGTTGGACAGCCTCCAGGAGACCGACACCGTTGTCGTCATGTCCGCCGGAAACTCCGGCTCTTGGGCCGACGCTGCTACAACCAATGGATATTTGTACAACGACGGCGTGAGCATGGACACCGTTGGCTCCCCGGCCTCTTACACCAACTCCCTGTCCGTTGCTTCCGTCAACAACCGGGGCTCCGTTGGTAAGTACTTCACCGTAGGTGAGCAGTCCGTGGTCTACGACGAAAGCGCCGGTTATCAGAACGCCCCCATGGCGTCCCTGGATACCAGCGCCGATCAGACCGGCACCGTACTGCCTTATATCCTGATCGACGGGTTTGGGACTGCGGAGGATTACCAGGGGCTGGACCTCACTGGTAAGGTCGTCTTCTGTTCCCGGGGCAGCACCTCCTTCTTTGAAAAGGCCAACGTGGCCGCTTCGCTGGGGGCAGCGGCCACCGTGATTTACAATAACACCGCCGGCGTCATCCATATGGATCTGAGCGGCTATCTCTACACCGCCCCCTGCGTCTCCATCCTGCAAAGTGAAGGCGCTGCCATCCGGGCGGCATCCACTGCCGCCACCACCGACGCAGGCCTTCCCTATTACACCGGTGAGATGACCGTCTATGGCAAAAACGGCGTCAGCATCGACCCCTCTGCGTATTACACCATGAGCGACTTCAGCTCCTGGGGGGTACCCGGAGATCTGAGCCTGAAGCCTGAAATCACTGCGCCCGGTGGCAATATTTACTCCGTCAACGGCCTTGTACCCGGCGGTACCGCCTATGAGACCATGTCCGGCACCTCTATGGCGGCACCTCAGGTGGCCGGCCTGACGGCTCTGGTGGCGCAATACATCCGGGAAACCGGTTTGGCGGAAAAGACTGGCTGCAACGTCCGCACCTTAGCCCAGAGTCTTTTGATGTCCACCGCCCAGCCCCTGTACGAAGAGGCCTCCGGCGGCAATTATTACTCCATCCTAAAGCAGGGCGCCGGCCTGGCCCGGGTGGACCACGTCATTGCCGCAGAGTCCTTGCTTATGGTAGAGGGTCAGCCCGACGGCAAGGTGAAGGTTGAACTGGGAGATGATCCGGCGCGCACCGGCGTATACCGTTTTGCTTTTACCATCCGCAACCTCACCAATCGGCCTCTGGACTATGCCCTCAGCGCCGATCTGTTCACCCAAGACGTGTTTGCCAATGGCGAGACCTTGTACATGGATACCTGGACAAAGAGTCTATCTGCAAGCACCAGCTTTATCGCCGATGGACTTCCCGTTGTCCCGGCAGCCGATTTGGCCGCTTTTGATCTGAACGGCGACGGCCAGGTGAACGAAGCGGACGCCAACACCCTGCTGGAGTATCTGCTGGGTAACGTCTCTGAGCTTCACGGCTCCGGCGATGTCAATGGCGATGGCCAGGTGAACACCTACGACGCCCACGTGCTCCTGGCACTGTTGGAGGGCAACACCTGCATCACAGTCCCTGCCGACGGTCAGGTGAACGTGGAAGTGACCATGACCCTTTCCCAAGCGGCGAAGGACTACCTGAATACCGCCTCCCCGAAAGGCGCTTACGTGGAAGCCTTTGTTTACGCCACACCTGTGGCCAGTGAAGAAGGCGCCCAGGGCGTAACGCACTCCATTCCCGTACTGGGCTTCTACGGCAGCTGGACAGATCCTTCCATGTATGACGTCAGCTCTCCCTTAGAGAAGCAATACGGTGCGGATACCCGGACGCCTTATTTGTACGCCAACAACAACAGCTTCACCGTAGCCTACGGCGGCGGTCAAGAGGAGTACTATTTCGGCGGGAACCCCATTGTGGCGGATGATGCGTATATCCCAAGCCGGAACGCCTTCAACAACCAAAATGGAGATACCATCAGCCGTCTGTTGTACGCCCAGATTCGGAACGCCGGAAGCGGCAAATTCACCATCCGCAACCTGGAAACCGGAGAGGTCTACGCAGAAAGCGCCCTGACCAGCAACAGCCTTGGCGGTGCATACTTCCATACCAACGAGGGGAGATGGTACAACACCGAGAAGACACTCCGGGTCAAATGGAGCGGGCAAGACGCCCAGGGTCAGCCCCTGCCGGAAGGCACGAAAGTTGTCCTCTCCCTGGCTCTGGCCCCGGAATACTATCGCGATGACCAGGGCGCCTATCGCTGGGAAGATCTGAGCCAAGGCGCCTACATCACCCAGGAGGTTACCATTGACAATACCGCGCCTGTGGCTTCCGACATCTCCCTGAATCTTCTGGACAGCCGCGAACTGAAGGTAACTGCCTCTGATAACCAATATGTGGCTGCCATTGCTTTGCTGAGCCCCAGCGGCTCCAGAATATACCGAGCAACTGCGGCCAACCAGTCGGAACCAGGTACCGCTGTGGAGACCCGCCTGTCCCTGGAGGGAGTTCCCTCCCAATTCCTGGTGGCGGTGTATGACTACGCCATGAACGTCTCTACCTACCGTGTGGATCTGGGCGGGCAGCAGGCGGACAACCGGCCCTATTTCACAGCCATCAACCGGACAACCCTGGACGATGCCTACCGTCTTGGTTGGATGGGCTTTGACGCAGACGAGAATACGGAAACGACGTATCTGGGCTTCATGGACTGCGAGCCTTCCAGAGCGGCGGAATATGTAGACGGCTATGTGTTCTTTATTTCCAACGACAACGGCTTCTACGTGGCGAATGACGAAGACTTAAGCGATTCCCGGCGTCTGGCAACGCTGACCTGCGGAGACCTGAGCCTGACGAACTTTATCGATCTGGCCTATAGTCCCTCCGACGGACAGCTGTATGGCCTCTTCTACGCCAATGACAACCGCCTCTCCACCCCATATTTGTGCACCATTGACATGTTTATGGGGACCACCACCCTAATTGGCGAGATGGCCATCGACGCCAATAACTTAGCGGTAGACGGAGCGGGGAACTTCTACAGTACCATCTACAATGGCAATTCCCTCTATACCTATACTGCAGAAAGTTACCGGACACCGACCCTGGTGGGCAGCACCGGCAGCTATGCCACCAAAGTTGTGAACTCTATGGCCTGGGATCACAATACCGACAAACTCTACTGGGCTTGTAGCCGCGATGGCATGACCTACTTCCTGGAGTTGAATCCGGAGACCGCAGAGCCGACACTGGTCCGGTATCTTACGGTCTCCAGCGCAGGCCTGTACATCCGGCCGCAGGAAAAGGGTTCCATCTTTGCCCCCACAGATCAGGTCACCAGCGTGGAGCTGGACCGGACACAAACCCGGACCTTGCCCGGCAATGCCGTGCAGCTGACCGCCACAGTCTGGCCCTGGACGGTCAGCAGCAATGCTGTCACATGGACCAGCTCCAATCCGGCCATTGCCACCGTCAACAGCAACGGCCAGGTGACTGGCGTAACCGAAGGCGCCGCCACCATTACCGCAGCCTCGGTTCTGGATCCCAGCAAATCTGCAAGTTGTGTCGTCGAGGTTACCAAGTTGGAGCGGGACCTGAACGCTGTGATATGGGATGAGGACGGCAAGGTCTGGTGGAGCACGTTCAACACCAACGGTTTGCCGGATTATACCAAGTTAACCGACACCCCCGCCAGCGAACCCATTGCAGCCGTAACCTATGGCGATGACGGAACGCTGTACGCAGCCTCTCTGGATACCTCCACCATGACCTCCAACCTCTACACCGTCAACCCGGATACCTTTGAAACCACTTTGGTTGGCGGTACCAACGACATCGGATATGTGGATCTAACCGCCGCCCCTGGCTGCCGCTATCTTCTGGCTGTGTATGGACCATACATTGTGCTGGTGGACCCCGCTACCGGCAGCTGGACTGGATACTTCGACTGGAGCGATGGACTGCAGGGTAGCAACCTGGTGGGAATCGCCTACTACGCCACCGAGTACAATGAAACCTACCAAGCTTTCATGGATATGTTCCTGGTCGTCGATGATATGGGCAATATCTATTTTGATGCAGTCATGCCGTATCAAGGCCAATTCGTCTATTTCCAGGGTCCCAACGAAGGCAAAATCGGCAGCTTCGGCCGGGAAACGGAAACACCCTATTTCAACTCCCTGTATTTCGACGGAGAGTACGCATACTGGAGCCTGTTTTCAGAGCAGGCAAATCAAGTAGATCTCCTGGCCTGGGACTCTGAGGGCAGCGAAGAGGTCTTCCAGTTGGGCTCTTTCCAAGAAGGCGTATGGCCCGCCGGCGGCCTGTTTGTTCAGAACACCACCCCCGGCTTTGGCTGGTCCTCTAACAAGCGCGTGGTCTCCACACAGATTGCAGGCCAGTCCTCCACCGCTCCCATGGCCGTATCGCATAAACCGGCTGCAGGTGGCAGGTTGCAGACAATCCCAACTATGACAGCAGAAACAGCCCGTCCTGTAGAGCACGGTGCAACGCAACAGGCTGCTCCCAACACCGTAGATGTCATCCTGCAGGCAGAAGAGGCGGCTGTCAGCGGCCGTACTACAATCTCTTACAATACAGACGAATTGACGCTGATCGGTGTTACCGGCCTTGTCCAGGCATTTGCCAGCACCAGCAGCGACGGAGTCGTGGAAATTGCCTATGCCGCCTCTACCCAACTGTCTGGCGACCAAAACTTGGCGCGTCTCACCTTCCAGCCTGCGGAACATGCCACAGGCAGCACGGAACTCACCGTCCAGACCACGGAGCGAGATGGTCAGCCTGCAGAGAACACTCAGGTGATCCAGGTAGAGCTTGCCCACACCTGCTATGCCAAGGACTTCCTGGATGTAGACCTGGATCAGTGGTACCATGAGCCGATTGACTTTGTGGTATCTCAAGGCCTGATGCAGGGCATCGGTGGAAACCGCTTCCAGCCTGATGCCAATATGACCCGGGGCCAGTTGGTCACAGTGCTTCACCGCCTGGCGGGCGAGCCTTCCGCCACAGCCAAGGCCCCCTTCTCCGACGTAACAGCGGAGAAGTTCTACAGCGAGGCAGTCGCCTGGGCCTATGAAAATGAGATTGCAATGGGCATGACCAGTGATCGGTTTGTGCCAAACGGCCCTGTCACACGGGAGCAGGCGGCCACCTTCCTGGCCCGTTACGCCAGATGGTCCGGGGTGGAAGTGACGGTTTCGGGTAATCTGAACGGCTACACCGATGCCAGCTCTGTGAGCCCCTATGCTCTGGAGGCCATGACCTGGGCCGTAGAAAACGGCATCATTCAGGGCGTGACCGACACATCCCTGGCGCCTAGAGGCACCGCAACCCGTGCGCAGGTTGCCACCATCTTCATGCGCTACTGTCAGAAATTCGCATAAGTCCCACGAAAAAGGGCATGCTGCAAAACATTTCGTTTTACAGCATGCCCCCTTTTCATTCCGTTTTACCCGTCGCAAAGGTATGACCCCTATCCCCGCTGCGCCGGTCTGCCGGAGTCGTAAAGCTTTACAAGATATTTTCCATAAATCTCATCACAATCATGGCAAACTGCGCCCGGCTGGCAGTCCCTTTAGGGTTTAATGTGCCATCCATACCGCAGATCAGGCCGACTTCCACTGCCCAGGCCATGGCTTCCTCGGCGTAAGGGCTGACCCGTTCCACATCCGGGAAGTCCGGCTCCGTCTTTGCACGGACGTCTACCCCTTTATAGGCTGCATAACGGGCCAACATCGTAACCATCTGCTCCCGGGTGATCATCCCATTGGGGGCATAGTGGGTTCCATCCATGCCCTTCACAATCTGATGTTCCGCTGCCCAGATCACCGCCTGGGTGTAGTATTGGTCTTTGGGAACGTCTACAAAGGAGAGTTCTGTCCCGGTCTCCGGCTCACCTTCCATCCGGTAGAGAATCGTCACAGCCTGGGCCCGGGTGAGGCTGCTGCCGGGGGCAAACCGGGTGGCGCTGATCCCCTTCATATAGCCCCGAGCAATGACAAAATCTGTGGCTTCATGGTACCAGGCATCCAACGCCAAATCCTCAAAGGCAGCGGAAGGACAATGCTGCTTGTGGGGACCGACTTCCATCTGCTCCCGGTAACCGGGCTTCGCCTCATTGGTCTCCTGATGGAGCACGGTGACCGCTGTGCTGGTCTCATCGTTCCGCACAAAGGTCAATGTCGCCACAGCTTTGCCAGCCTCCACAGCCTGCAGCCCGGCGTAGGCCAGCTTCACCGTCCCCTCGCCCTGGGCAACCGCATGATAGGGCGCAGCCACCTGCACATCGGTCAGCATCATTTCTGCTCCATCGTACTCCACTGTGAGTAGCCCATTGGTGGAGGCCACATCCAACCCCTCGGCGTCCTTGGCGGTCAGGGTCAGGGTGACCGCTCTGCCATCCGCGGAAACAGTCGGCTTGGATTGGCATTCCACCGTCCCCGGGCAGGCATGCAGCATGCCATCCATCTTCGTCTGCTCCAGCGCATGCTCTTCCGCCTGGAGCCCGGCAGTTGGCTTCAGCACCGAAAGGGACTCTGCCGGGATGCCGTCTGCCCCATCATGGGTACAAACCTGATACAGCGCCGCCGGCCAAACGCCGTCCCCCATGTCCGCCACACGGCGGGCCCGGAAATAATATTCCTTATTGCTGCTCTGCATCAACTGCAACACATAAATCTCGTTGGTTGTGCCGGTAAAATAGGAGAAAAACAGCGTGCTGCCATCCTCGGACAGAACCAGAGAACCGTGCTGCGCCCCACTTTCTGTGGGATAGTCCAGCCCCGTCAGGGTAGAGGAATAGACACTGTAGCTGATTCTGCCGGTACCATCATACCAGAAGGTCCAGACGCTTCCAGTATCATCCAAGGCATACAGGAAGTCACACTCGGTACCTTTGTCGTCGGTACCCATGCCGCCGGAGGCAATCGCAACAAACTTACTTGCACCGGTGTACTGGTTCAGAACGCCGGTTAGGTTCCAACCACTGTTGAAAGTATTGGTCAGGGGATCGTTGGGACCCAGGAGGTAGGCGCCATAGACGCCCATGGCCAGGGGGCTGTCCGCAGTGGCAAAGACCTCCAGCATCGCCATGTCCTGCAAGGCAGCGCCAAAGGCACTGACCCCGGTAGATGTATCCAGTTTCTCTCCCGTGACCGGGTCAACGCGATACATGACGCTGTTCCTATTCTGCACATACAGGGCTTGGTTCGGCACACTATAGGCTGCAGCAGCTAAGTCGGACGGCAAGGCGGGACCGGCAGTCCAAGTCTCATCTGTATCTAAGTTCCAGGTAAACAGCTGGGGGTTCCCATCCCGATCCTGGGCAGCGCCCTTCAGGGTTACATCTACGGTCTTTACCGTGACTTCGCAGGTTGCAGATTTCGTGGGGTCGGCAACTGCGGTGGCCGTAATGGTGCAATTGCCCAAAGAATGGGCTGTTACAGCCCCCCGGTCATTGACCGTTGCAACGGATTCGTCCGAGGTGGTCCAGGTGACGCTGTGATCTGCCTCCCAAGGGGTCACCGTGGCGGTGAGCCTTTCCGTGCTGCCCACCAGCATCTCCAGGGAAGTGGCGTCCAGAGAAACCTGAAGTTCGTCCCGGTTCAGCAGCAGACAGCTGACGTTGGGGAACGCCTCATAGTCAAAGCGGCCTACGGTCTCGGCGGTCTTTGCCGCAGGATCGACCTTCACCAGCACATGCTCCACTGTTTCATAAGCCGGCGGCGCATCGTGCTCCACGAAGAAGTAGAGATTCCCCTGATCCCATACCATGGGAATAAAGTGCAGGGGGTTATCCCGGTCACTGTTGACGGTCATACGTGGAGAGGGCCAAATATAGCCGGTGTCAAAGACCAACTCAAAGCGGTTGCCAAAGCCCTCTTCCGTAGTAGATACGCGGTAAAGCTCCAGAGAATGGCTCTGAACATCTTCTGCCAATGCGTAGAGATTGCCCACACCATCGTCCGTCAGTCCATAGACCTGCAAGCTTTTGCCTGCTGCATCCGTGATGCCGATGGTCTTTTCCGGCGTCAAATCCGTGATCTGACCTGTGCGGGGATCCACCTCTGCAATGTGGGAGATATACTTCCAGCCGCCCCACATCCAGTACAGAGAGTAGACTGCATACAGCTTACCACTGGTTTCGTCATAAGTCATGTCTGTAAAAACAACTTTGTTGATCATTCCCTCATCCGGATTCTCCTGGACCACGGGTTCTCCCAGAGGCACCGGGGCCGCCGTCAAGTCACCGCCGCCGAAGCAATACAGCTGGCCATTGTCATCCATGGCGTATAGATGATCCCCGATAAACTCCGCCGCCGTAAATACATAGTCTGCCCCAGCCAGCGCGGTCACATCGCCGTTGACGGCTTCATCAAAGCCAATCCAGCCTGCATTGTCCCAATACCAATTGTCATTGGGCAGCAGATAGAAGGCCATGAACTTGGTATCCACAGTAGCAGCCCCACCCAGTTTTATCTTATAGGTGGTGGTGTTCATGGCATAGTCATAGACCTGGAGCAGAAGCCGCTCCCCCTCCACTTGGTGCATGTCCAGGGTGTAGGTAAGCGTTTCACCAGGCTTTGCTTCCTGCTTGGCGCCGACATTCGTCAGCACCTGCGTACCGGCCGCGTTATACAGAACCACGCCAGCCACATACTGATTGTCCCGTGCCGTAACCTGGAGGCTGTCGCCGGTCAGACTCAGCGACACATCCTCCAGCGTGGGCGCCGTATTGTCAATGACCACGGGCATCCGCATAGAAGCTCCCTCACCCAGGGCATTCCAGTTCACCTGCCCTGTCGCATCCACGTACAGCTCCGGGGCCATGGTGAGGGCCAGTTCTATTTGCGTCCCTTCTTCCAGACCGGAAGGGGTATAATTCGGCTTGATGGAATACCCGGTGTTCTGCCACACGGCCTGATTGGTATGGTAAAACGCAGCATCCATTTTTCCGGTATTCATCTCGTGGATCGTCTTCCCGTCCTGGGTAACCGTAAATCGAGAGGCAGCCGCATTGCGAATCAGAGCAAAGTTCCAAATGCTGATCTGATCTCCACGCTCGCCATTGATAGCATTGCGCTCTGGCATATACGTCTCGTCTGCCACAATGGGATTGCCGCCGAAGTAGTAGTTCTTCCCAGGCTGGTCGGCATAGCGAATGGCCGGCGTATTGGCAAAAAAGGCTTTGTCCCCCGTAGCCGCCGCCATGTACGGAATCCGCTCCTCTTCTCCAGACTGGAAGGTCGTATAGCTACCTACATCGAACATGGAAGCATCCGTCCAGTTGCCATAGAAGCCCAGCACGGGGATGGAATGGACCGTGCCCTCCACCCCTTCCGCCGTGGGAAGCTGCTGGGCGTAGAGGTAGCCCTCCACATAAGCGCCGGCAGAATACGCTTCATTCAACCTGGTTTTCTGGGCCTGGGTGAGTGCCAATTCCACCTGGATCTCTGCCTGGCCGCCAGCGGGCAAGGTCATAACACCGGAGTTCAGCGCCCGCAGGAGCAAATATGCGTCATAGCTGGTCACAGCGCCGTCACCATCCAGGTCCCCATGTGGCTCGTTGGAAATCTCCGCCCGCTTGCCAACCACATAATCCAACAGAGCCTGCACATCATCGGCATTGACCAGGGCATTCCCGTCAAAATCCATGTCAGCCATGTGTTCCACCGGGGTCAGTGTTTGGCCGTTCACCGTCCATTTCACATCTGCCTGCAGCATCGTGGTGCAGGTGTCCATGTACAGGACCTCATCCTCGCCTGCAAACAAATCCTGGGTAAACAGGTCGGCAGACAGGGTGAATGGCTGTTCTGTATCCGTCAGATTGTGGAGCGTAAACGAGAAGCGATAGACGCCTTCCCGCGCCGGGTCGTCGCCCAGCTCCGCTTTGACCTTACCATCGGCATAGGCGATGGTGGCATCCTCATTCATCCGGATGTAGGATTGGGCCGCAATGGCTTTGTTGACATCGGCCAGGCCAGCGCCCTGCTTCAGGACGGACCAATACTGCCCGTGGGAGGCCTCCTCCCGAAGGGGCACCGCCGTGGACATCAAGAGGCTCTGGCTGAGGGCCCGGACGGTCATCCCGGACTTCTCGTCCAGCCCCGCCTGACGAATGTACTGGGCCACAAGGGCCGCCATGCCGGCCACCTGGGGGGCTGCCATGGAGGTACCGGACATCACCTCATAGGCCTCGCCACCGGCAACGGCGCCGTTGACCGAATAGATGGAACCGCCGGGGGCCGTGAGCTCCGGCTTCAGCTCCAGCGTACCGGGAACGCCCCAGGAGGAGAAGTCACTCATGGTGTAGTATTCCAGATCATAGATGGCGCTGTCCACTTCGCCGGAAATGGTGAGGGTGCCGGTGCGGTACAGTTCCTGACCCCCATCGTCCGTCACAGGTTGGGACATCGACCGAATCAGAGCCCCGTCAGACTGCCGAATGGAAACACAGGGTTGGCTCTGGGTGTAGTCGGTCAGATCCATGTTGATGGAACCCGGCTGATTGTTGCAGACAATCGTAGCAACCGCGCCATATTTCACGGCAGCTTCAGCCTTCTGATAGAAGGACGTGGAACCACGGGAGCAGAAGGCGATTTTACCCTCCAGCGCACCATTCAGCGCAGCAAAATCCTCCTCTGTGCCAAATCCGTCGATGAAAATGTAGTCATAGGCGCCAGCAATAGAAGCCAAGGGTCTGTTGGTATAGCCCCTTGTTTCTGTATAGCTGAACATCCGCTGATCCACCTGAAAATATGTGCCGGTGAAGCCCGCATTGTCCACAGAAGCAATGGCCAGAGAATTGGTATACGAGCCGGGAGAACCCAAGGTATCCAGATTGACGCCGTCATGGTACAGATACTCACTCTGGGTCTGGTCGGCCCAGCCACCGGCATTCCCGGCGGAAATCACCAGCACCGTGTCGCTGTCCACCACCCGGTCCAGGATGGTCTGATACGTCCCATTGCTAGGACGGCTGCTGCCTGCCATGGCAGAGCCCAACGACAGGTTGATGGCGTCTGCCCCCAGGATGATGGCATCCTCAATGGCCGCCATATAGTCCGAGTCATACGCACCGCCGCCTGTTCCGAAGACTTTCATGGCGATGATTTGGGCATCCGGCGCCACACCCTGGGTCTTGACTGCTTCCAGCGCCGGAGCAAAGGTACCGTCTCCCTTGGGAATGTAGGCATTTGCCGCTGCAATGCCCTCCACATGGGAACCGTGCTCCCCCTGGTCGTCGTGGTCATGGGTGATATCCAAATTTTCGTCTACGTAGTTGAAGCCAAACGCAATCTTGGAGCTGACATACAGATCCTTTGCAGCGTAGCCCAGACCGGCAATGTTCAGCTTGCTCAGCTTCTGGCTGATCTCAGCCGCATCCAGCAGAATGGGCTGTGCCTTCTGCTGCTCCAGGGAATAGTCAAAGGCCGCGGCGTCAAAGCTCTGATGATCCGTATCAATGCCGGTATCAATGACGGCGATCCGGCTGCCTACCCCCGTATAACCGGCAGCCCATGCGTTGTGCGTGCCAATCATTTGGGAGGAAGTGGCCATGTTGGGATCCGCCGCCTCTTCCCGGTCCACCACACAGGGGGCATAGCGGGTTTCCAGAATCACATCCTGGACCCCAGACAGCTCCCGTATGGCCTCCATTTTTCCATAAGGCACATTGGCGGAAATCAAATTGGCGGCCAGCGTCAGGTTCCAAACGACATCCAAGGGTTCGCCGTCCAGCGCCTCGGTGGAAATGGCCGCCGCCATCCCCGTCTGACGCCTGGCCAGCCCCTGGCGGTAGGACATGGCTGCGGCATTTTCCGCAACGTCCCCCGTGGGGTAACCCGCCTCCAGGGTGGATTTCCCATCCAGTAAAATGGACACACGAACCAGGTCCGTGGGCAGATAGGACGGTTCCTCTTCTGGCTGGGAAAACGCATTTTGAGCAATCCGCGCGGAGACCACGCGGTTGTCTACCTGCGTAAACTCCAGCTGGGTTCCCCCGGTGGGAGCGGCAGCCCCGGCCGGGGCAACCACACCCAGGCACAGGATCGCAGCCAACATCAGGGAAAGCATACGCATAAACTGGTGCTTTTTCATTTTTTCTACTCCTTTGTAATTTTCTACCGCTGGGGACGGCTGACCCTATATAAGCCGGCAAGCCGGTTATATACGTGCTTCTCTCATACTCATACGTGCGATCCCTCGCACTGTTACAGCAGTGTTCGCAAGTATGAGAACTCTTTTGTAGAATAGTACCATATCCCCAGCTTAATTTCAAGACACAGTTTACATTTTTGTGCAAAAAGGCAAAAACTTCCAGCCAGGTACCGCTAAGAGGTCTCAGCGGCATCTGGCTGGAAGAAAAAATATTAATCTATATCCGGTTTTAACGCAAGCAGATGGTTTGCCAAAATATCCAAAGCAGCGGGATTGACCCGGTAGCGCGAGCGTCCCTCATTCAGCTCTACCAAAAGCAGGCGGGCATCCATCAAGCTGCTCACGTCCCGGCCGACGGTGCCCAAGTGCAGGCCCAACTCCCGGGCCATTTCCCGGGTGGACATTGGCCGTTCCCGCAGGGCCGCAATCATCTTGATCCTCGCCGGCCCCGCCAGCAGCCGCAACGCCAGCAGCTCCCAATCCTCCAGTCCTGTTTTCGGTGCTTTCCGAATTGCAAACCCCACACCAATTTGCAGAGACACCACATGCTCTGCCTCATCCATCTCATAATGGGCAGTTCCTGCCCCAATGTACCGGGGCACAATTTGCAACACTTCGCAACCGTTGTTGACATATAACTGGCAGCGGTTTTTCAGCCATTTTTTCAGATCCTGCTGGGCAAAATAGGCTTCCCACTCTTGAAACAGCGGTTCCGATTTCGCCGCCCATAAGTCCAGGAATGGCGTCAGATACTGGGCCACTGGCTCCAACAGCTCCGCCAACTGCTGGATATAAACATCAAAATGCTCCAGCGCCTCCTGCAAGCGAATGCGATAGCCCTCTGTAATGGGCAGCCCCTCCAGCCCTTGCGCCAAGGAGGCCACCTCACCCCGACCGCCGCATTCCACGGCATATTGCTCAATGCTGGCCGGGTATTCCTCCGCCTGCATGAAGCGCTGCCACTTCTTTTGCAGCAGTGTTATCGATTCCTCCACCGTCGTGCAGGAAAATGTCACGGAGCTGTAGACCATATTTCGGGCAATGCAAGTGCATTGCCCGGCTTCGTTTTGCAGCTCTGTCTTTTCAAAAAAGAACCGAAGGGTTGGATCATGACGGGACATCCCTGCGCAGACGGTGTCCATCATCTTCTGCATACTATGTACCGGGATGCAGTAACTTCCCTCCCCGGCCAGATCCCGCGCGGGGATTTCGTTGACATACGCATATAGCACTTCTACACTTTCCAACAAAATACTCGGCCTTTTCAGTAGAAAAATTCTCATTTCCGCACCCTCGCAGTTCACCATAATCTCCACAACAATAGATCCACCCGTAGGGAATGGTCTTGACCATTCCGTTTGCAAGCATTTTGTCCACAGGTCATCAACCACTCATTGCAAATCCTTGATCCCACATCGCAAAAACTTGCAATTTCCTGTAAATCTTCAGCCCCCGTCAGGCGGAACGGCCAAGGCCGTTCCCTACGCAGTCTGCATTCCATATTGCAATACGGCCAGTCTCTTCGAAATCCTACACACCCCATATAAAAAAATGGACATCCTCCGGATGTCCATTCTCTTCCTTATGTTGGCATTACCTATTTTCCCGGCCAGTCACCCGGCAAGTATCGTCGGCGCATGTGAGCTTAACTTCTGTGTTCGGGATGGGAACAGGTGGACCCTCACAGCAATCAACACCAACTCTTTCCGGAAGGCCTTCGCCTTCCTCTATGTCAAAGCCTTTCGGCTCTAACAGCTTATTAATTATAGCACCCAACAACTCCCTTGTCAAGCACTATTTTTTTCGTCCCCTTAGCGGCGAAGCCCAGCGCAGCGGGTTCGACGCTATGAGGAGGAGCAAGGGAGTGCACGCAGTTTTCGGCGCAAGCCTTTGGCTGGAGCCGGAAACGGAGTAAACGGACTTTGCTCCGACGTGGTGACCCGTACCGGATTCGAACCGATGTTAACGGCGTGAGAGGCCGCTGTCTTAACCACTTGACCAACGGGCCATTGGTGCACCTTCACGGACTCGAACCGGGGACCCACTGATTAAGAGTCAGTTGCTCTACCAACTGAGCTAAAGGTGCAGCTCGCTTTCCTTGATACACCCTGAAAACTGAACACTGTTGTCTTTTCCTCTGCTCCTTATGACCTCGCAACCTCGAGCCTGCTTCTTTCTAGGTCAAGCTTTCGGTTTATTAGTATCAGTCAGCTTAATGCATTGCTGCACTTACACCCCTGACCTATCAACGACATAGTCTACGTCGA
>CDZQ01029882.1_pt1 | contig 49068 bp, 44 predicted proteins | sample 554831 | NCBI WGS metagenome assembly CDZQ01 (sample SAMEA3182112, study PRJEB8094) | gut metagenome | biome: human; feature: gut; material: Stool; isolation source: human stools | place: Canada | collected 2013-05-06 | reverse complement strand
CTTAGCCTGGCTCTGGCTTCCGTCATGGTCATGGGCCTGATGGTAGTCGGTTCCGGAGCGAGCTACGTCGATGTGTCTTCCAAGAACAATCAGGAAGCCATCGAAGTTCTCCAGGCCGTCGGTGTTATGACCGGCGACGAGAACGGCAAGTTCAACCCCGACGCCAACGTCACCCGCAACGAAATGGCCGTCATCATGTCCAACATGCTGGACTACAAGGTGTCCAACTACGCTGGCACCGCCCCCTTTACCGATGTGCCCGCCTGGGCTGAACCCTATGTGGCCGCCTGCTGGACCCACGGCATTATCTCCGGCTATGACGCCAAGACCTTTGGCGGCAGCGACTCCGTCACCGCCGCCCAGGCCGCTCTGATGATGCTGAAGGCCCTGGGCTACTTCCAGTATCAGTCCGACTTCGGCGACGACTGGCAGCTGTCCACCATCCGTCAGGCTAACCAGATTGACCTGTACAACGACGTGGATGTTGCCGCTATTGAGGCCATGACCCGGAACGACGTGGCCCAGTTGGCTCTGAACACCCTGGAGGCCACTCAGGTCATCGTGGGCCGTGAGCCCGGCAAGGTGGTCACCCCTGATGGCACCACTGTGTACCTGGGCTCCGCTGAGTACAGCGACCTGTACAAGTCCGGCAACCGTTATAACGCCATCAATGGCAAGAAAGATGACGACAGCAAGAAGTACTCCGCCGAGCTGGGCGAGGACCTGTTCGCCGGCGAGCTGAAGAAGAAAGCCGACGACCACGACGACTTCGGCCGTCCCGCTGTCATCTGGTCCTACGAGGGCGACGAGATCGGCAAGTACGCTGGTGAGGAGCCCGTCATGACCTATGTCAAGGACTTTGACAAGGACGAGGTAAAGGACTTGGAGAAGGACGGCTACGACTTCGACGGTGCCACCATCTATGTCAACGGCTCTGATGAGACCGGGCTGGACAGCGTCGCAGACTTGGCCGCCCGCAAGTACAAGGGCACCGTCATTGAGCTGTACGCTGCTGAAGATGACGACAAGAAGATCGACCGGATTGTCCTGCTCCAGGGCTACCTGGCTCAGGTGACCGACATGGACGACGAGGATGTCACCATGGACGTCTACAACCCCTGGCTGAATAATGACGACGAGGCCGTTTCTTTCACGGTTGAGGACAACAGCAAGGATGACGACGACTGGTTCGACCGCCTGTCCAAGCGTTATGACGTGGACGACTACTTCGTCATCTTCATTGAGGCCGCCGACGTGAACGACGATAACGATGTGCTGGCCGTGTCTGACGTAGAGACCGTCAGCGGCACCGTCAAGACCGTCAAGATCACTGACGATATGGAGAATGGCTACAACGGCAGCTTCACTCTGGACGGCACCAAGTACACCCTGGCCTCCGGCTACAACAATGTCGAGATCAACGCCGGCGACGAGTATGACTTCTTCCTGGACGAGAACGGCTTTGTGATTGGCGCCAAGGCTGCCAACGACGAGGTCAATGTTGACGACTATATCTTCGTGAAGGAAGTTGGCGAGAGCGGCTTCGACAACATCGCCAAGGCCCTGTTTATGGACGGCACCTCCAAGACTATCACCGTGTCCGAGTTGGACAACGACGATGACTTCACCTGGGATAAGTCTGAGGATGCCAAGAAGTTCTACACCTTCAAGGAGAAGAAGAACGGCGAGTATGAGCTGAAGCTGGTGGACGATCAGAATAAGGCCGAGAGTGCCACCGTGGATAACGTCGCCAAGCCCATCTCCGGCGTTACCAAGACTGGTAACTCTTCCACTCTGTTCATCGCTAAGGATAAGGTTTACACCGGCGTGAAGAACGCCCCCGAGGTTGAGGCCGGCAACGTATACTACATCTTCGACGGCGGCCGTCTGGTCGTTGTGTACTCCGAGAACGAGGGCTCCGCCAGCACCAGCGCTGACGAGCTGGTCTATGTCCTGTCCGACAACTACGCTGTGGGTCTGGACGAGGACGACGAGGAGTACTATGAGTACGATGTCTTCATGGACGGCGAGAAGACCACCCTGCTGACCCGTAAGGATGATCTGGAGGTTGGCCTGTACCAGATCAAGAGCTACGAGGACGACCTCTATGCCGAGTTTGAGAAGAACGTTGACGGCGATCTGGTGAAGACCGAAGAGTCTGTGTCCACTGTCGACTACGAGGACGGCACCCTGACTCTGGACGACGAGAGTTACCTGCTGGCTGATGACGTGAAGGTCTACACCATCGACGGCACCACCGTCAAGTCCATTGGCGCCGGCTCCATCGAGAACCGCGTAACCAAGGACGGTTTTGACAACGTCACTCTGATCCAGCTGGACGAGGATGACAACGAGTTCGTTATCGTCTATCTGACCAAGTAATTTCTTTTCCGCAACCCCAAAGGACCCCGGAGCCAGAGCTCCGGGGTCCTTCTTTCACTCCATTTCCAGAAGGGCCAGATAGTGATAGGTCCTGCCCTCGTCGTTTAACTGAGGCGACACCTTGCCATCATCATTATACCAGGATACGGCCCGCTCCTCCCATGTTACCGTGTTCGTCCGGTCGTTATTGACCGTAGACTGGGCCGCCGCAGAGGTCTCTCCACGGCCGCAGAGCAACCGCCAGCTGCCATAGACGTAAAGAAGCATCGGTCTTCGCTGGAAGGTCAGGCGGTTTGGGGCACTGGCTCCGGCGCCTCCGGTCCCTACATAGCTCCCCGCCACTACCTGACAGTTTCCTTTTCCGGCCATATCCGCTGCGAGAACAGCGGCCTTCTGTGTCAGCTGGTCCATGGCTTCCCGGCTGGCTTTCCCAAAAAGAGCCGTATCGATTTTTTGGTTGTCCTCATTGAACTCCATACGGAGCACCTTATCCTCCGCCTCCCATTGGTTGAGCTGGTAATGCTGCGTCTTATTCGTTGACATAATGGTTCCTCCTTTAATGATTAAGATCAGGGATGTGGCTTTTGCGGGGTACACCTTTTTCTCCCGCTTTGGGTTGTCACGCCCTGCATGACCGGTTAGTCGGGCCGGAGCCGCAGCGTGACCCCTTCTATCTAACACAAAAACCGCCCCGAAGTGGGACGGTTTCATACATTTTTTGGAAATTATAATACAATTCTGTTCAAAGAGAGTCTGCCATCGGGTCTCTTCCCATAAAAAGGACCTGGAGGCCACGCCCCCAGGTCCTTGCCCTTTATTTCTCCATATCCATGATTTGGGACACGCGGCGGGCGTGGCGCCCTCCCTCAAAGTCCGTGGTCAAAAACACGTCTACGATGCGCTCTGCCAGGTTGGGCCCGATCATCCCCGCGCCCATCGCCAGCATATTGGCGTTGTTGTGGCGGCGGGTCAACTCGGCGGACAGGGGATCGGCGCACAGGGCGCAGCGGATACCCTTCACCTTGTTGGCGGTGATGGAGATGCCGATGCCGGTGGTGCAGATGACAATCCCCTTCTCACAGGCGCCGGAAGCCACAGCTTCGGCAGCCGCCTTGCCAAATACAGGGTAGTCACAGCTGGCGGTACTGTCTGTACCGAAGTCCTGGCAGGAGATGCCCTTGGCTACCAGATAGGCCTTGATATGCTCCTTCAAATTATAGCCGCCATGGTCAGATGCGATTGCGATCATAATAAATATCCTCCAATTCTTATAGTTTGATCCATTCAGGCCGCCGCTTCCGATAGACGGCAAAGCGATGGAATCCTGTCTCACGAAGGAGAGCCACAGCCTGGGAGATGCCGCGTCCCACATTTCCGGGGGAGTGGGCGTCAGAGCCGGTAGTAACCAACTCGCCCCCCAACTGATGGTAATGTCTAAGGATGGGGCGCCAATCCTCCACCTCCCGGCCGCCGTGGGTGTTGACCTCGATTGCCTTCCCGTTTTGGATGACGGCACGGAGCAACTGGTCCAGCTGCTCCCCATACCGGTCCAAGGTGATGTGCCAGCCTGCTCTGCCGTTCATATAGCGGAGGGGATAGATAATATGGCCCAGGGCGTCGTAGCAGTCCAGCCGGGTCAGAGCCAGCATACTGGCGAAATAGTCATCCAGCGTGGTGTAGCACGCCTCCTCGGAGCGGTAGTCCAAATAGAAAAAATCTCGACCTCCCGCCTCTGGGCTCAGATTGTGGATGGAGCCGATGACAAAATCCAGGGGTGCGGCGGCCACAAGGGCCTCAGCCCGGCCGGGGTCCGTATAGGCCCCGCCCAGCTCGAGGCCCAGCAGCACCTTCACCTCGCTGCCGCCTTTGTCACGGGCCCGCCAGTATTGGTCCAAGATGGGCGTCCAGTCCCAGCCGCCCAGAGGAGCTCCGTTTTCGTCCTGCAGGTCACAGTGGTCGGTGGTGCACAGCTCCCGGAGGCCGGCCCTGCGTGCCGCCCGGACCATGTCCTCCAGCCGGGCGGTGCTGTCCGGTGAACAGCAGGAGTGCGTGTGGTAGTCTGTAAGATACATGGCCCACCTCCTTCTTCCCTATTGTAGTGCCTTTCCCCTGTTTTTGCAAGGGGGAAGGATGGAAAAGCGGGCCCTCCGGGCCCGCTTTTCCCATTATTTTCGGACAGGAACATGCCAGATCTCTCTGGCGTAGTCGCTGATTGACCTGTCGGCGGCAAAGAGGCCGGAGCGGGCGATATTGATAAGGGACATCTGGTTCCAGCGCTGGCGGTCGGCATAGGCCTCCAGCGCCCGCCTGTGGGCCTGACAGTAGCTAGAGAAATCGGCCAGCAGCATATATTCGTCCGCCATAGAGCCCCCAACGCCAAAGAGGAGGCGGTCGGTGATGCTGCTATACGACACATGGTCGTCAAAGCCGGCGGCGATCTGGTCAATGACCCGCTTCAGCCCATGGTCCCGCTGGTAGAGGTCCAGGGAGCGGTAGCCCTCCCGCTTGCGCTGGTTCACCTGCTCGGCGGTCAGGCCGAAGAGGAAAATATTTTCGTCCCCCAACTGCTGGTGCATCTCCACATTGGCGCCATCCAGAGTACCGATGGTCAGCGCGCCGTTCATCATGAATTTCATGTTGCCGGTGCCGCTGGCCTCCTTACCGGCGGTGGAGATCTGCTCGGACAGCTCACTGGCGGGCATCAGCTTCTCCGCCAGGGACACCCGGTAGTTCTCCAGGAAAACCACCTGAAGCTTATCCTTGCAGACCGGGTCCCTGCTGATTTGGGCTGCCAGGGAGTTGATGAGCTGGATGATCTCTTTGGCCACATGGTAGCCGGGAGCCGCCTTGGCACCAAAGAGAAAGGTCTGGGGGGTGAAATCCATGTTGGGATTATCCCGCAACTGCTGATACAGATAGACGATGTGGAGGACATTGAGCAGTTGTCGCTTATACTCGTGGAGGCGCTTGACCTGGACATCGAAGATGGCGTCGGTGTTCAGGATAACGCCGGATTCCCGTGCCACATAGGCGGCAAAGCGGCGTTTGTTCTCCCCTTTGATGGCCTCCAGCTGCTTCAGCACGGACTTGTCGTCCTTGCAGTTCTCCAGCTTCCGAATGGCCTCCGGGTGGATGAGGTACTCGTCTCCTCCGGAGCAGTCCCGGATCAGGGCATCCAACTTGGGGTTAATTTGAGACAGCCAGCGGCGGTGGTCAATGCCGTTGGTCACATTCTTGAACTTACCCGGGGCGGCCAGATAGGCGTCATGGAATACCTCCCGTTTCAGGATATCGGAGTGGAGGGCGGAAACGCCGTTGATATACTGGCAGGCACAGACGCACAGGTTGGCCATGCGCACCTCGCCCCCCCAGATGATGGCCATGTGGGCGATCTTGCCCTGGTCGCTGCCGTAGCGCCGCTCCAGTTCCCCCTGGTAGCGGTGGGCGATCTCCTTCAGGATCTGCCACACACGGGGGAGCAGGCTCTCAATCAAGGCCTGGGGCCACCGCTCCAGAGCTTCGGCCAAGACGGTATGGTTGGTGTAGCACACGGTATGGGTGACAATATGCCATGCCTCGTCCCAGGAATAGCCCTCCTGGTCCAACAGGATGCGCATTAGCTCCGGGATGACCAGGGTGGGATGGGTGTCGTTGATCTGGATGACATGCTTTTCATGGAAATTGTGGAGGGTGCCATACTGGGCCCGGTGCTTGCGGACAATGGACTGGACCGTGGCGGATACAAAGAAATACTGCTGCTTCAGGCGCAGGGATTTCCCCTCGTAGTGGTTGTCGTCGGGGTAGAGGACCTTAGCGATGACCTCCGCCATGGCCTGCTGCTCCACAGCCTTGAGATACTCGCCCCGGGAGTAGAGGGACATATCCACCGGGACCGGACTCTTGGCGTCCCACAGGCGCAGGGTGTTGGTATGCCGGGTCTGGTAGCCGGCGATCTCCATGTCCCGGGGAATGGCCAGCACGGCGGTATAGCCCACATGCTCAGGGTGGTTGACGCCGTTTTCATCCCATCGGTCCTCAATCTTTCCGCCGAAGCGGACCTCCTCCGTCTCATCCAGCTTGGGGATGAGCCAGGCGTCCCCCAGACCTAGCCAGTTGTCCGCCAGCTCTACCTGCTTGCCGTCGATGATCTTCTGCTTGAAGATGCCCAGCTCGTAGCAGATGGAGTAGCCGGTGGCGGGGATCTCCAGGGTGGTCATGGAGTCCAGGTAGCAGGCGGCCAGACGGCCCAGGCCGCCGTTGCCCAGGCCGGCGTCGGGTTCCTGCTCAAATAGATCGGCGGCGGAGAAGCCCAGCCCCTCCAGCGTCTCCTTGAGTGTATTCAGCAGCCCCAAGTTATAGGCGTTCTTCTCCAGAGAGCGGCCCATGAGGAACTCCAGGGACAGGTAGTGGACCTGACGCCGCTGCCCCTCCCACACCTGGTTGCCCGTTTCGATTTGATGGCGGGACATGATGTCCCGGAGGACTAGGGCACAGGCCTTGAACATATGGTTGGGGGTGGCCTCTTCCACAGTGCGGCCGAAGTTGCGCTGGAGCTTACCGATAATCATCTCGGTGAGCTGGGCCTTGGTATATTCTGCCATAGAGAGCCTCCTGTAATATCAAAATCGGTGCTTCCGCACGCAGGAAAAATTGCAAAAAGCGGTCTTTGCCCAGCCATTGTATCAGGTTTGGGCAGGAGCGTCAATGGGCAGAAACGCCCAAGATATGGGCGTTTCCGGGGATTTCTCAACATTTTTCATAAGAAAAGATGCCTTGTAAAAATCGATGGGCCCCGGACGCTATACACATCGTCCGGGGCCCTCTGATTATGTCAGACAGAGCTGTCAGCCGAGGATGCGCTGATAGATGTCCAGATACTGCCTGGCCGAGTTGTCCCAGGAGAAGTCGGCAGTCATTCCCTCTCTTTGCAGAGCCCGCCAAGCCTTTTTGTTGCTGTGGTAGAGGTCTACGGCCTCCCGCAGCACCCAGACCATGTCCCCCGCGTTGATGTTGGCAAAAGTGAAGCCACGGCCGGTCCCATCAAACTTATTGTAGGGGACAACGGTGTCCTTCAGGCCGCCAGTCTCCCGAACCACAGGGATGGTGCCGAAGCGCATGGCGATCATCTGAGACAGGCCGCAGGGTTCGGAGACCGAGGGCATCAGGAACAGGTCGGCTCCGGCATAGATCATGGTGGACAGAGGGGCGGAATAGGTCAGTTGGGCGGCGAAGCGGCCGGGGTACTGACTCTGAGCGTGGCGGAACGCCTCCTCATACTGCCAGTCGCCGGTGCCAAGCACCACCATCTGCACGTCCAGGCCCATGATCTCCTGAAGGGAGTCTGTCACCAGGGAGAAGCCCTTGTGGCCAACCAGACGGGACACGCAGGCGATGATGGGCACATCAGGATTCTCCTGAAGGCCAACGGCCTGCTGCAGGGCCTGCTTACACTGGTTCTTGCCCTTGACCAAGGCGCGGGGGGTAAAGTTGGCGGCAAGGCCAGGGTTGGTGGCTGGATCGTAGAGGTCCACATCGATGCCGTTTAGAATGCCCTCCAGCTTGCCGCTCTGTTGATTGATGACCCCGTCCAGCCCATGGGCGTAGAAGGGAGTGCGCAGCTCCTGGGCATAGGTGGGAGATACCGTAGTGACGAAGTTGGAGGCCATAATAGCGCCCTTCATCAGGTTCACGTCCCGATGGTAGGCCAGCATCCCCTCGTTGAGATAGCTCTTGTCCAGACCGATGACATCCTGAAGGACCTGGTCGCCGTAGCGGCCCTGGTACTCGATGTTGTGAATGGTAAAGACGCTCTTGGTCCCTCCCAGTTGAGGGATGCGGTATTTCTCCTCCAGCAGATAGACGGGGACGAGGGCGGTCTGCCAGTCGTTGCAGTGGATGATATCTGGGGCCCAGTCCAGCTGTCCCGGAGTTTCGATGATAGCCCTGGAGAAGAAGGCGAACCGCTCGCAGTCGTCGAAATGTCCATAGAGCTGCCAACGCTTGAAGTAGTATTCGTTGTCTACAAACCAGTAGGCGACCCCCTCCCGCTCCAGCTGGAAGATGCCACAGTAGACCTGCCGCCAGGACAGGGTGACATTGAAGTATTTGAGAAAGGTCATCTGTTCCCGCCACTCCTGGCCGATGCCCTCGTACAGAGGAAGGATGACCTTGACCTCGTGGCCCTCCCGAGCCAGAGCCTGGGGCAGGGAGCCGGCCACATCGGCCAGTCCGCCGGTCTTAATAAAGGGAGCAACCTCGGAGGAGGCAAATAGGATCTTCATAGACGATTCCTCTTTTCAAAAGATTCAAACTGGAGTGGATGAAAGAGACGGTCATACCACCGAATTTTTGGCGATGGCCAGGGGATATGTAGCGTGGCCCATGAGCATCCGGTCCTCATTGATCACCACGTTTTTATCCGCGATGACATAGGCCAGAGAAGCTCCGGCTTTGACCACCGTACCCTGCATCAATACGCTGTTGGACACCTTGGCGCCCTTTTCTACAATGACGCCGCGGGAGAGGATGGAGTTTTCCACCACGCCCTCAATATAGCAGCCGTCGGCTACCAGGGACTGGACCGCCACCGCGTCGGGCCCGTAGTAGGTGGAGGGGTTGGACTGATCCTTGGTGCGGATGGGGCGGCTGATGTTGAACAAGTCAGCGCGGACCTTGGGATCCAGAAGATCCATGGAGTGTTGGAAGTAGTCGCTTACAGACTGGAAGCGGGCCACATAGCCCTGGTGGATGTAAGGCATCATCTTCAAGCTCTTGAGCCGGGGGCGCAGGACACCTCGGCTGAAGCTGTGGATATCGTGCGCGGAACAGTACTCTACCATATCCAGCAACAGCTGCTTGGACAGGATGTACACCTCCAGGGACTCCAGGGCCTGGTCCGCAGTAGTGGGATGGATGGACAGATCCGTAATCCGGCCCTCCCCGCTGACCTCCACATACTCCGAAAACTGAGGAGCCCCTTTCAGGGTGGGGGTACACACCATAGTCACGTCGGCCCCGGAGGCAATGTGCTGCTCCAGTACCTGGGCCACGGGCAGGTTAACAGCGATATCGCCCCAGCCCATGATAACATAGTCCTGGCGGATATTCTGAAGATATCCGGCTACGCCGGCCAGAGCCTCCATGTTGCCCCGATACTCGCCGCCTCCCTTGCCCTGATATCCGAAGGGGGGCAGGATGCGCAGGCCGCCGTGTTTGCGGGACAGGTCCCAGTCCTTCCCGGTTCCCAGGTGATCCAGCAAAGACTGATAGCTCTCATGGACCACCAGCCCCACGTCGGTGATACCCGCGTTGACATAGCTGGACAACATGAAATCGATCAGGCGGTACCGCCCGCCAAAGGGCAGGGAGCAGGTGTTGCGGGGCCTGGTCAGCTCTCCCAGATTGGCGTTAGAGCGATAGGCGAAGAGAATGCCGTGGAGATCATTCATGCCCGATCACCTCCCTTCACTGCTTCCCGAACCATGGCGCCGGGGGACACCACAGCCTGTTCCCCTACGGTGACGCCGCTGGCCACCACGGCGATGCCCCATTTGGGATCATCGTTGGGAGCGGAGCCCACTACGGCGCCCGCCTCAATGACGGCGGCCTCTGCCACAATGGCGTAAGACACCTGGGCTCCGGCTCGGACCACCGCCCCTGGCATGAGGATGGAGTACTGAACGCTGGCTCCTTCCTCTACAGTGACAGAGTGAAACAGTACAGAGTTCTCCACCGTCCCGTCCACCCGACTGCCGCCGGTCACCAGAGAGTGGGAGATGTGGGCGTTGGGGCCTGTGACATGGGGAGGTTTAACGGGAGTTCTGGCGTAAATGGGCCAGTCTGGGTCATACAGGTCGATGCTGTTCCGGGGGGCCAGCATATCCATGTTAGCGTCCCACAGAGAATTGATGGTGCCAACATCCTTCCAGTAGCCGTGGAAGCGGTAGGCCATCATCACCTCGTTGGCGGCGAGCATGTTGGGGATGATGTTCTTCCCGAAGTCGTTGGTAGAGGCCGGATCAGCTTCGTCGTCAATGAGGTACTGCCGGAGCTTGGACCAGGTGAACACATAAATGCCCATGGAGGCCAGATTGCTCTTGGGTTGGGCCGGCTTCTCCTCAAACTCGTAGATCCGGTCGTTTTCGTCCACATTCATGATGCCGAAGCGGGTGGCCTCCTCCATCGTGACCTCCAGGACGGAAATGGTGCAGGCCGCCCCGGACTTCTTATGCAGGTCCACCATGTCGGCGTAGTTCATTTTATAGATGTGGTCACCGGACAGGATGACCACATACTCCGGGTCATACAGGTCCAGAAAGCCAATGTTCTGGTAAATGGCGTTTGCCGTACCCTTGTACCAGGTGCCCTGGTCGCCCTCCCTCATATAGGGGGGGAGGATGTGTACGCCGCCGTCAGACCGGTCCAGGTCCCAGGGCTGCCCGTTGCCGATGTAGCTGTTCAGCTCCAGGGGACGGTACTGGGTCAGGACACCGACGGTATCAATGCCGGAGTTGACACAGTTGGACAGGGGAAAATCAATGATGCGGTACTTGCCCCCAAAGGGGACGGCAGGTTTGGCTACATGGCTGGTCAGAGCGTAGAGGCGGCTGCCCTGGCCGCCGGCCAGCAACATGGCCACAACTTCTTTCTTCATGCTGTTCACCTCTTGTCTGTTTCGAGCGCGGGGGAAGGAAAACGTGAAATCAGGGCGCGGAGCTCTGGAATTTCCAATCAGTGCTTAGGGCTTTTCCCGGCAGGGGTCTTTTTCCCCCTGGTGGGAGCCTTTTTTTCTTTGGCTGGCGCTTTTTTGCCTTTGACAGGGGCCGCCTTCTCGGCCTTTGCCCCCTCCTCTTTGTCTGCCTTGGACCTGCGTGCCGGATTTTTCCGCACACAGCGGTAGATGACCGCCGACATGGGAGGCAGGTCGATAACCAGGGACTGCTGCTGGTCATGGCAGGGGACCTTCTCAGTTTTAAGCGGTTCCTTGTCCCCCAGTCCCTGGCCGCCGAACTGCTGGTCGTCGGTGTTGAGGACCACGGCCCACCGCCCGCCGAAGGGGGCGCCTACCCGATAGCCGTCCCGGTGCTCTGGGGAGAAGTTGCACACCACAATCAAAGGGTTGCCCTTTTTGTCCCACCGGAGGAAGGAAATGGTGTCGGCTTGATTATCATCGGCACATAGCCACTGGAAGCCCTGCCAGGAGTCGTCCTGCTCCCACAGGGGGGGCTGGGAGAGGTAGAAGTTGTTGGCCGTTTTGAAAAATGCCTGGGTCTGGCGGTGGGGCTCGTACTGGAGCAGGTGCCAGTCCAGGGAGTACTCGTAGTGCCACTCGTTCCACTGAGCCAGCTCTGCCCCCATGAAGGTAAGCTTTTTCCCTGGATGGGTCAGCATATAGGTATAGAAGGCCCGGACTCCGGCGAATTTCATGGGGTTGTCCCCCGGCATCTTGCCAAAGAAGGAGCCCTTCATATGGACCACCTCGTCGTGGGACAGGGGGAGGATGTAATTCTCAGAAAAGGCGTACATCAGGGAGAAGGTGATATCCCGGTGATTGTACTGCCGGAAATAGGGGTCCAGCTTGATGTAATGGCAGATGTCGTTCATCCAGCCCATGTTCCACTTGAAGTTGAACCCCAGACCCCCGTCATGGACGGGCTTGGTCACCTTGGGCCAGGCGGTGGATTCCTCGGCGATCATCAGCACATCGGGATGGGCGGCAAAGACGGCGGTGTTCAGCTGCTGGAAAAACTCGATGGCCTCCAGGTTCTCCTTGCCGCCGTGGATGTTGGGCATCCAGGCCCCGTCCTGTCGGCCGTAGTCCAGATAGAGCATGGAGGACACCGCGTCTACCCGCAGGCCGTCCATGTGATACTCCTCCAGCCAGAACATGGCCGAGGAGAACAGGAAGGAGCGGACCTCGTTTCGCCCATAATCAAAGACCTGGGTGCCCCAGTCCGGGTGCTCCCCCTTCCTGGGGTCGGCATACTCATAGGTGGGGGTGCCGTCAAAGTGATATAGCCCAAAGGCATCCCGTGGGAAGTGGGCCGGGACCCAGTCCATGATGACCCCGATACCCGCCTGGTGGAGTTGGTCAATGAGATACTTGAGATCGTCAGGGGTGCCGAAGCGGCTGGTAGCGGCAAAGTATCCGGTGCATTGATAGCCCCAGGAGGCATCCAGGGGGTGCTCGGTGACCGGCAGGAGCTCCACATGGGTGAACCCCATCTCCTTTACATAGGGTACCAGATAGGAGGCGATATCCCGATAGCTGAGGAACTCCCCCTCGCCGGTGCGCCGCCAGGAGCCCAGGTGACATTCATAAATATTCATCGGGCCGGTATAGGGGACATATTTGGACCGATACTCCAGCCAGGACTGGTCGCCCCACTGGTAGGCGTTCTCCCACAGATCATAGATCTTGGTAGACACATCGGGCCGGGTAGCGGCGTGGAAGCCATAGGGATCGGCTTTGCCCACGAAGGAGCCGTCCTCTTTATGTATGGCATACTGATAGGCGTCATAGCGGCGCAGCCCTGGGACAAACGCCTCCCAGATGCCGCCCTCCAGCTTAGTCATGGGGGTGGCTTCCAGGTCCCAGCCGTTGAAGTCGCCGATGATGGTGACCTTAGGGGCGTTGGGGGCCCACACCCGGAACAGATAGCCCTCTCTGCCGGCCTCGTCCTCCGCTGGGTGGGCGCCGAAACACCGCCACGCATGGGTGGAACGTCCCTCTGAAAATGCCTCCAATTCCAAAAACAAGTCAAAAGAAGACAAACTTCCCTGATATTTCAACATTTTTTCACCTCAAAAATAAGTGCTTCTGCCGCCTATCGGCCAAAGTAACAATATTAAACGGATAGTTTGATAGTATATTTATATAAATTATACAACAGCGGTAGTGCCACGTCAAGTAAAATAGAGGTAAAGCCTCCCATTTTCTTTCAATATTCTCGCCGCTATGTAGGGTCGGGCAAATAAGCCCGGCCTGGTTCAGCGCGCCATGAGCAACTGCCGTAGCAGCTGGCCAAAGATGCCAGGGACAGTAAGCCTGTCCACCTGTTGCGCGGAGACGATGGGAATGGTGTCCCGCAGCTCCCCGCCCACATAGACCTCCATCTGCCCCAGAGTCTGACCCTGGTCCACAGGGGCTTCCACGTCCTGAGCCACGGTCAGCTGGGTGGTCACCTGGCTCTCCTCCCCCTTGCGGACCAGCAGGCGGCAGTCACGATTGAGCTGCGGCTGGACCTGCTTCACTGTACCCAGGAGCACATCTACCGGAGCCAGGGGGGCGTCCGGGTACACATCCACCAGGGCATAGTTGGCAAAGCCATAGTCCAGCAGGGCCTTGGCGTCGTCAAAGCGCTGGGCGGTGGTGGGGGCCTTCATGACCACGGCGATGAGCTCCATGCCATCCCGCTCCGCGGTAGCGGACATACAGTACAACGCTGAGTCGGTGGAGCCGGTCTTCAGGCCGGTGGCTCCCTGGTAAAAGCGGATGAGGCGGTTGGTGTTGGTCAGGCCGAAGGCGCCGTTTCGGATGGAGTCCATCCAGATGGTGGTGTACTCCCGGATGGAGGGATGGTTCAGAATGAGCTCCCGAGACATGAGAGCGATATCATGGGCGGAGGTCTGATGTCCCTGGGCGGGCAGCCCGGTGCAGTTGAGGAAGGTAGTGTCCGCCATCCCCAGCTCCTGGGCCCGCTGGTTCATCAGGGAAACAAAGGCCCCCTCACTGCCGGCCAGATGCTCGGCCAGAGCCACAGCACAGTCGTTGCCGGACACAACGGTGACACATTTGATCATCTCGGCCACCGACATCTGCTCCCCTTCCTTTAGATAGACTTGGGAGCCGCCCATTCCAGCGGCATAGGCGGAAACGGTGACGGTGTCGTCCAGGGCAATCCTGCCGCTGTCTACCGCCTCCATCACCAGCAGAAGGGTCATGATCTTGGTGACACTGGCGGGCTCCAGCTTCTGGTGGGCATCTTGCTCATAGAGGATGGTCCCGGTCTCCTTCTCCATCAGGATGGCCGAGGGGCAGGACAGGGATAGTCCCGCATCCTCCCCCACAGCAGCCGCGGGAAACAGGCCGGCGAGCAGCAGGACAGCCAGAAAAATCGTGGACAAGCGTTTCATAAAAGGTTCCTCCTGATCCTTCATTTGTCGGTAAGGTCAGGATATGGAGAGAGAAACTTTTCTATACAGAGAGAAACTGCGGTATTTTTTTCTGGCTGTTCACTTATTACCATAGCGCATAGAGACGGCAAGATGTGTCGAAGGCGGGCGAAAGGAGCCTGGAATGGTAAATTTTGGATTTTATTGCCTCTGCCGCTTGTCCACACGCTTCTGCGGATCAAAATTTTTCTCCCCCATTTGCATTTTCGCTCACATTCGATATAATACTGATGAGAAAGAGGGAGGGACGCCCCGTGTTTGGAAAAAAGAAAGAAACCCAACCCAAGGCCCCCACAGGGGACAGTCTTGGCATTTACATCCACATCCCTTTTTGCCGCAGCAGATGTGACTACTGCGACTTCTACTCTGTGGCCGGTCGAGAGGACCGGATGGACAGCTATCAGAAGGCACTGCTGGCCCACATCAAAGAGACAGCTCCCATGGCCCAGGGGATCCCGGTGGACACGGTCTATTTCGGCGGCGGTACCCCCAGCTTCTTTGGGGATAAGCGGCTGCGGGAACTGCTGGGAGCCATTCAAAAGCAGTTCCAGCTTACCCAGGACGCGGAAATCACTCTGGAGGCCAATCCGGACAGCGTGGATGTCCGGGCCCTGCGCCGCCTCCGCAAGGCAGGCTTCAACCGACTTTCCTTAGGGATGCAGTCCGCCTGCCCAGCGGAGCTGGAATCGGTCCACCGCCCCCATACCGTCCAGCAGGTAGACCAGGCGGTGGCTGCGGCTAGGAAAGCTAAATTTAAAAACCTGTCCTTGGACCTGATCTACGGATTGCCGGGCCAGACCATGGACAGCTGGAAGGCCACAGTGGAACACGCCCTGTCCCTCATTCCCCAGCACCTGTCCTGCTATGGGCTGAAGGTGGAGGAGGGCACGCGGCTGGCCGCCCGGGTGGCGGCGGGGGAGCAACTGCCCGACGACGACGCCCAGGCGGACCTGTACCTGTGGACCGTGGGCCGCTTGGAGCGGGCCGGTCTGCCCCAATATGAGATCTCCAATTTTGCCAAGCCCGGTATGGAGTCCCGGCACAACCTGCGCTACTGGCTCACCCGGCCCTATATCGGATTTGGGCCCGGGGCCCACTCCGACTTCGGCGGACGGCGCTACTCCTTTGTCCGGGACCTGGACGGATATATTGATGGTGTGCTCCGCGGGGGCAGCCTCATCGACAGCGAGGAGCTGATTCCCCGCCGGGAGCGGAGCGGGGAGTATCTGATGCTCCGCCTGCGTACCGCCCAGGGCATCGAGGAGTGGGAATACCGGGGAACCTATTTTATGGATTTCGCCCCCCTGGAGGCCCGGTTGGAGCAGTTTTGTGATAAGGGCTGGGCGGAGCGGACGGCGGAGGGCCGCTGGCGGTTGACGCCCCAGGGCTTTCTGCTGTCTAACCAGCTCATCGGTGATTTGTTGGAGCGGCAGGAGCAGTCCGAACTGTCTGACCTGCTGCCTCGGGCCCGACAGCAGTTTACCAAGCGAAAGGGGGAGTAAGGACCCAAGTTCGTCAAAAACAGACCGTTTTTTTTGCGCCATCAGACAGCCCAAAGGCCATTTTATGAGACCGCTCTGTATTTTTTTACAATTCGAGGCCGGCTATGTAAAATCTGTTGCTACTCGGATATAATAGTGCTATAATATATTTGTTTTATAGCGCCCTGGTGAAGATACAGGGCTTTTTTTGACTTACATATGGCCGTTTTGGCCGTATAATCCATAAATTCCACCATTTGGAGCAAAAGAGGGTGCAATATTTGACCAAGTATCAGATCCGTGGCGGAAGGCCCCTGCACGGTACTATCGAAATCAGCGGCGCCAAAAATGCCGCTGTGGCTATCATCCCCGCCGCTCTGCTGGTAGATGGGGTGTGCCGCATTGAGAATATCCCTCAAATCAGCGATGTGACCCTGATCCTCCAGATCCTGCGGGAGCTGGGGGCGGATATAAAGACTGTCAACCGCACGACTGTGGATGTGGACTGCTCCCACATCCGCAACCGTCAGGTCCCCTATGAGCTGGCGCGGAAGATCCGGGCCAGCTATTATCTGGTCGGGGCTCTCCTGGGCCGCTTTGGCTGGGCGGAGGTACCTCTGCCCGGCGGCTGCGATCTGGGCGGCCGTCCCATTGATCAGCACATCAAAGGCTTTGTCTCCATGGGGGCCGAGGTGGACGTGCGCAACGGCCTGATCTACGCCCAGGTGCCCGGCGGCGGCCGTCTGGCTGGGGGACAGGTGTACCTAGATATGGTGTCCGTGGGCGCGACCATGAATATTATGCTGGCTGCGGTCCTTTCCGCCGGCATGACTGTGATTGAGAACGCCGCAAAGGAGCCCCATATTGTAGACCTGGCCAACTTTCTCAACTCCATGGGCGCCGACATCATGGGCGCCGGTACTGATGTCATCAAGATCCGGGGTGTGGAGCGGCTGCGGGGTGGCTCCTATTCCATCATTCCCGACCAAATTGAGGCGGGCACCTATATGGCCGCAGTAGCTGCCGCTGGGGGCGAGGTTTTGATCAAAAACGTCATCCCCAAGCACCTGGACTGCATCACCGCCAAGCTGGTGGAGATGGGGGTAGAGGTGGAGGAGCAGGACGACGCGCTGCTCATCCGCCGGAATGGCCCCATCAGCCGGGTCAATGTGAAGACCATGCCCTATCCTGGCTTTCCCACTGACATGCAGCCTCAAATCGCCGCAGTCCTGTGCCTGGCACGGGGGACCAGCGTTTTGACAGAAGGAGTATGGGAAAACCGCTACCGCTATGTGGATGAGTTCCGCCGCATGGGCGCCCAGATCCAGGTGGATGGAAAAGTAGCCGTTATTGAAGGGGTGGAGGCACTGACTGGGGCGCCGGTCCATGCCTGCGACCTGCGGGCGGGGGCCGCCATGGTCATTGCCGGACTGGCCGCACAGGGGGTCACGGAGATCGACAGCATCCATCATATCGAGCGGGGCTATGAAACTCTTGTGGAGAAGCTGGCCGCTGTGGGCGCCGAGATCCAGACCGTCACCGTGCCTGACGAGGAGAGCCAGCCACAGGTAGGATAAGCAGCACCGCATCAGGAATTAGGAGTTAGAAATCAGGAACCGGTCTATGGTCCCATTCCTGATTCCTCATTTCTAATTCCTGATTTTTTGAGAGGGATCTGATTTGCTTACATTTACAACACTGGCCAGCGGCTCCAGCGGCAACGCCGCCCTGGTATCCTGTGGAAATACCCATGTACTGCTGGACGCCGGGATATCGGCCAAGCGCATCACCGCCGGGCTAAAGTCATTGGGCATAGCGCCCGAAGCTCTGGCCGCCGTCCTGATCACCCATGAGCACCACGACCACATCAGCGGGCTCCAGGTGCTGACCAAGCGGTTCCGGCTCCCCGTTGTCACCTCCGGCCCCACCGGACGGCAGCTTTGCTACCGTGTCCCATTCATGGACGACCTGATCCGACAGCAGGAGCCTGGAACCGGCATCCAGCTAGGGGATCTGTGGATAGAGTCCTTCCCCACGCCCCATGACGCGGCGGGCAGCGTAGGATACTCTATCACCGGCGGCGGCCATCGGGTGGTACTCTGCACCGACCTTGGCTATGTCACCGACCAGGTGAAACAGGCCGTCCGGGGCTGCGATCTGTTAGTGTGCGAGGCCAATCACGACGAGGACTGGGTCCGCTCAGGCCCGTATCCTTACCACTTGAAGGCCCGCATCCTGGGGGACCGGGGCCATCTGTCCAACGAGGCGGGGGCGGAACTGGCCGCTCTGGCCGTGGAGTCTGGCACCCGGCAGGTGGCGCTGGCCCACTTGTCCGCCGAGAATAACACTCCCTCCCGAGCCCGGCAGACGGTCTGCCGCCGCCTGTCCGCCATGGGCTGTGACCCGGAGCGGGACATCGCCCTGTGGGTGGCCCCCCGGAGCGAAATGGGGCCGGTGTGCCAGATGAACCGGGAGGAGGCTGTCCTGTGCTGAGTATATATCTAGTCTGTGTAGGCAGGCTGAAGGAGAGGTTCTACCAGGATGCCTGCGCTGAGTACTTAAAGCGGCTGTCCCCATACTGCAAGCTGACTTTATTGGAGCTGCCGGAGGAGCGACTGCCACAGTCCCCATCCCAGGGGCAGATCGATGCCGCCTTGGAGAAGGAGGGACAGGCCATCCGCTCCAAGCTCCCCCCCAACACCAGCCTCGTCTGCCTGTGTGTGGAGGGCAGGCTTCGGTCCAGCGAGGAACTGGCCTCCCTGGTCCAAACCTGGGAGCACAACAGCGCCAAGCATCTGGCCTTTGTCATCGGAGGGTCCTTTGGGCTGGCGGAGAGCCTGAAGGCGGAGGCTTGGGTGCGCCTGTCCATGTCCCCCATGACCTTTCCCCACCATTTGGCACGGGTTATGGTGCTGGAGCAGCTCTACCGGGCCTTTAAAATCAATGAGGGTTCCAACTATCATAAATAAAAGAGAGGGAGGCGCTGCCGTTGGGCAGCGCCTCCCTCTCTTTTAATATTTGAATCGAATCTCTGAAGCCACTGTGCCGCTTCCCCCAGTGTCAAGCCGGAGGCCTTGTCCGCGGCCGTGGGACCGCCGATCAAATACCGGCGCTTCATGGCGGCTATGGCAGCCTGAGCTGCTGACCCACATAGATACGGTGGGGATTGGAGAGGATGTCCCGATTCCGGTCATAGATCTCCTGCCAGCGGCGGCCGTCCCCCAACTGCCGCGCGGCGATGCTCCACAGGCAGTCCCCTTTCTGCACCGTATAAGTCCGGTCCTGGGGCTGTGTTCCTGTCACTGGCTCTGGTTCCGACACATCGGACAAGATGGTAATGCGGTCCTGTCCGGCGGGGTCCTGATAGGCCGCGCCTACCAGCCCGTCCAGCTCCTCTGCCACATAGCTGATAAGGGCTTGGTTGTCCAGCATGGTACAGTCCTTCAGCAGTCGGTCGTCCTGGAACATGGAAAAGCCGTCTCCTCCAGACTTGATCATATAGTTGTGGGAGGCCACAGTATATACCTGGTCCAGCACCAGGGGCTGGCCGCCTACCTTTACGTCGGATACCCGGTAGGGCCCCTCCACCCGCTGAAACATACCCTTGTCTGACAGAACCACCGAGGAGGGAGTGGAGGGATCCAGAGTATAGGTCAGGCCGGACACCTGAAGGAAGCCGCCGCTGCTTTCCGGATAGCGGCTGGCCCCCAGCTCCAGGGCATCCAGAATGTCCTGCCCGGTGGTCTCGACCAGGCACAGCTCGTTCCCATAGGGCTGGACGGAGATCAGCGACCCATAGGTGATATCGCCAGCCGCGACATTGGCCCGGATGCCGCCCCCGTTAGCAAAGCCTATATCGGCGCCCATCATCGTCCGGTAGGCGTCGGCCACCAGGTCCCCCAGATTGGTTTCCCGGACACGGACAGCCCAGTTCCACTGGTCAGCCTCGGTGGCCATCAGATCCGCGGCCGCAGTGCCGACCACCCGATTCAGCTGGACCTGGAACTGGCTGCTCAACTGGTCCAGATAGATCTGTGTCTCCTGGTCTGCCGGGACGCCCTCCCCCTCCAAGGGCAGAAGCTGGGTGGAGATCTCCCCAGTATCTGGGTCCAGGATCAGACAGCCCAGGCTGGCCAGCTTTGTTCCGGTCTGAGTCAGAGGGATAAGCTGGCCGTCCCTGTTGGCCGCCTGCTGCTGGTATACCTCGTGGGAGTGCCCGTCGATGACCGCGTCGATACCAGTGGTGCTGGCGATCAGGGCGGCGGAGGTCCACTCCTCAGTAATACCCTCTATGCCCAGGTGGGCCAGCAGGATCACATAGTCCGCTCCGCCGGCGGTCCGCAGGGAATCCACGGTCTGCTGGATATCCTCATAGAGCGCCAGGCCGCCGTCCCCTTCTGAAAATGTGTAGACATAGTTTCCCTCTCCGTCCTGAAAGTGGGTGGGATCGGATTTGGTCAGGGTCTCCGGTGTGGTGACTCCAACGAAGGCGATGCTTGTATCCCCACATCTGGCCATATAAGCTCCGGGCAGCACAGTGGTCCATCCGGCGTACGCATCTCTTCCCTTCCAATTTTCCGACAGGTAGAGATACTCCGCCTGATTTTGCGCCAGGTCCAGAAACACGTCCATGCCATAGTCAAACTCATGGTTGCCTGGGATGGCCAGATCATAGCCCACGAAGTTCATCATGTCCACTACACTAGCCCCCTGGGTCAGTGTGGCGATGGGGCCGCCCTGAATGGCATCGCCAGCATCCACCAGAAACACCCGGTCGGCGCCGTACTCCGCCTCAAACCGCTTCTTATAGCCGGCCACCGCGGGGTAGTGGTCCAGGCTGGCATGGACATCGTTGGTATGGAGGATTACAATGGGTCCCTCCTTGTCAGGCCCAGCCGCCAGGGAAGGGACGACCAGCCCCAGCAGCAGAACGGCAAGCAGACAAAACCGGCACAGCTTCTTCATAGGATGCTCCTTTCTCTTATCATATCCCCGTCAGGTCAAAGGGCGGGGTGTATTCTTCCTTAGCCGAGGTTCGCTCCTGGGTAAAGCCCGCCAGACCTAGATTTTCCATATATTCCAGAGCTGCCCGCATCTCGCTGGTCCGTAGCCGACGGCTGATCTCTGGATAGCGTTCCAGATCCCCCCAGGGAGTATACTGGCTCATCAACGAGAAAAGCACCGTCCCCGGCGCAAATTCCGCAGATATCCAGTCCATAACCGCCTTGGCTTCGCCCACCTGACCGGGCAGGATGAGGTGGCGGATAATCGTCCCACTTTTCAGCAGGCCATCCCCGTCAAATTGACAGGGACCCGTCTGCCTTACCATCTCCCGGAGGGCAGCGACAGCTGCTTCGGGATAGTCCGGCGCCCCGGAATACCGGGCGGCCACTCCGCTGTCCAAATATTTCAGATCGGGCAGGTAGATGTCTACCAACCCCTCTAGGGAACGGAGTGTATCCACCCGATCATACCCTCCGGAGTTCCAAACCACGGGAATGGGCGGCCGCCAGTTTTCCAGCAGCTCTCGCAGCGTATGGGCGTAGTGGGTGGGGTTGACAAAGTTCAAATTGTGTGCCCCCTGGTCCGCCAACTCCTGACAGATGTCCCGCAGGCGGGCCATCGTCACCGGCTTTCCGAAATCCTGATGGCTGATTTTCTCATTTTGGCAGAACACACAGCCCAGGGAGCAGCCGGAGAAAAAGATGGTCCCCGATCCTCTGGTGCCGGAGATCGGGGGCTCCTCCCAGTGGTGGAGAGCCGCCCGAGCCAAAACCGGCAGGGCAGGCATCCGACACAGTCCGTCTCCCCGTGTGTCTGTACGGAGCGCCCCGCAGCTCCGGGGGCATTGGGTGCAGAGCATAGAACGCCTTCTTTCTCAAAATCAAGGGTTGAGCTTCCGCCCAAATTCAAAACCGGCCCAACTGGTCAGCCACGACCTGGGCAAAGCTTTGAAATGCATTGGGGATGGCGTAGATATCCCGCAGTTCCCGCCGGTCGGCCCAAACCCAGCCTTCCGGCAGATCGGCGCTGCCCAGCTCCCCACCCATGGCGGTCATATGCCACTCGATGTGGGTAAAGATGTGCTTTCCAGCGCCCAGCCGCTCCAACGGCACCGTATCCAGGCCCCAGGAGGCTGGCCAGTCCGTGCCGTCCGCCAGCTCGTTGGGATATTCCCACAATCCGGCCAACAGTCCTCTTGGCCCTCGGCGGCGAAGGGCCACCCGGCCCTGGCAGAACAGGAGATAGACAGTCCGTACCTCCACCTTCCGTGCCTTCTTTGCGGCTTTGACGGGCAGCTCCCCTGTCCTCCCCTCCTGAAAAGCACGACAGAAGGGGGCGGCGGGGCACCGCTCGCACAGTGGCGCGCCGTTGGGCAGACAGACCGTGGCCCCCAGCTCCATCATGGCCTGGTTAAAATCTCCCGGTGCCTCCAGAGGAATGATTTGGGCCAGCGCCTGTGTCACCTTCCTCTTCATGGCGGGCGTGGTAATGTCGCTGCTATCTCCACAAACGCGGGCTGCCACCCGCAGTACGTTGCCGTCCACCGCGGGTACAGGCAGGTGAAAGGCAATGGATGAGATGGCTCCTGCCGTATAATCCCCAACTCCGGACAGGGCCCGGATCTCCTCATAAGTATTTGGGAATACCCCGCCATGAGTCTCCATGATCTGGCGGGCGGCCTTTTGTAAATTTCTGGCCCGGCTATAATAGCCCAGTCCCTGCCACAGCTTCATCAGCTGATCCTCCGGCATGGCGGCCAGGTCGGCCACAGCAGGGGCGGCCTCCAAAAAACGGCGATAGTAGTCCAATACCGCGGCCACCCTGGTCTGCTGGAGCATAATCTCTGAGATCCAGACCCCGTAGGGTGTGGGATCACTTCGCCAGGGCAGGACCCTGGCGTTTTCCCGGTACCACACCAGCAGCGGGATAACAAGCTGTTCCAATTCCTTCAAAGCAGACCTCCTGGCGCAAGATTTCTCCCCCTGATTATACTCCGGTTTTTGGATGCGGGCAACGGGAGAAATTATAACCTTTTCGTAATGTTGAGTATAACGGATTTGGGGATGGCAATTTCCAGGGCCCAGTGGTAAATTAATTGCAGGACAAGGGTTAAAAATTTAACGATATTCGGTGGCCGCTCTTCCGAATGTCGGGAAAGTCCTTTCGTCCTAACATTCCTTTTTCATCCATCCTTCCAGATCAAACCACAGAGGGACGCCTGTATGGGCGTCCCTCTGTGGTTTGATCGTTCATTTCTGGGCAGTCAATTGGTCCAGAGCGGCAGCGGTCTCCAGGACCAGGTCGTTGCAGAAGTCCTTGCGGTCCTGGCTGTCTGGATCAGAAAATCCGCTGATCAGCACACCGCAGGCGGTGTCCCCGCAGCGCTTTTGAAATTGTTGGATAAACGCCGCGGCCTCCTCCTCGCTAAATCCCATGGCACCCAGCACCAGCAGGGTGCCGGATAGGGCCCCGCAGGTGCCGCCGTGGCGCATTCCCTTCCCAAGGTGGGCCCCCAGGGCATAGGCCTGCTCCTCAGTCATGCCCAGCTCCTTACAGAAGGGAACCAGGATAGACTGACCGCAGTTGTAGTGGGGCTCCACAATGGCCCGCACCTCTTTCACTCGCTCTATGTGGCTCATTTCTATCTCCCTTTCTCTTTTATTTGATCTTATCCAGTACCATCTGGTCATACCGCAGATACTGGTATCCGCTCTTCTCATATAACCGGATAGCCCCCTGGTTGATCTGGGTCACCTCCAGGCGGAAACGCCGGGCAGCGGGGTATTCCCGCTCCAGCCAGGCCATAATCTCCCTGCCTAACCCCTGTCCCCGGAAGGGGGCGGCTAAAAATATCTCCTCGATAAAAACGCACCTGCCCCCCACCTCGGCGGAGTAGCACTGGGTCACATAAATATATCCTGCCGGCTCCTGGCCCTGGTACACCAGGATTCCCCGGAGCAGGGGTTCGCCGGGGTCCACAGCGGCCTGGAAGGACCGCTCCAGGATCTCCCGTTCCACGGGGTGATCCACCGCGTCCGATTGATAGAAGGTCTCCACCATGGGCAGGACCAGGTCCCGGTCCTGTATGGTCATGTTACGAAAAGTCAGCATAGTATCTCTCCTAGTTGAAAATATCAGGGGTAGCGGCAAAGAGCTGCCGCACCCGCTCCAGCACAGGCCGGTCCTCCGGAGCAGACAGCTCCGGGTCCTCCTCCAGCAGCTGCTTCGCCGCCTCCTGGGCCAGATTCAGCAGCCTCATATCCCCAGCCAGGTCAGCAATCTTCATCAGGGGCAGGCCATGCTGCCGGTTGCCGAAGAAGTCGCCCGGCCCCCTGGCCTTCAGGTCTTCCTCCGCGATCTTAAACCCATCTGTGGTGGAGGCCAGCGTCCGCAGCCGGGCCATGGACTCCGGATTACGGGTAGCGGTGATGAGGACGCAGTAGGACTGGTGCCTGCCGCGGCCCACCCGGCCCCGCAGCTGGTGGAGCTGACTGAGGCCGAAGCGGTCAGCATTCTCCACAATGATGAGAGAGGCGTTGGGCACGTCCACCCCCACCTCGACTACGGTGGTGGATACCAGCACCTGGGTATCTCCTCGGTGGAAGGCGGCCATCACGGCCTCCTTTTCCCGGGACTTCATCCTGCCGTGAAGGAAGTCCACCTTCAGATCGGGGAACACCTGCTCCTGGAGCTGGACAGCGTAGGTCTTTACCGCCTTCAGGTCCATGGACGGCGAGGCTCCCTCACGGGCGGCGAGGGCCAGTTCCTCTTCAGATCGCTCCTCTACCGCCGGACAGATGATATAGACCTGCCGGCCTTCCTGGACTTGCTTGCGGACAAATCCATACATCCGCTGGCGCTTATCCTCACGAACCACAAAGGTCTCCACTGGAGTCCGTCCTGGCGGCAACTGGTCAATAACAGATATGTCCAGATCCCCATATACGATCAGAGCGAGGGTACGGGGAATGGGTGTGGCGGACATGACCAGCACATGGGGGGGCCTGTCCCCTTTGGCTGCCAGCGCAGCTCTCTGAGCGACGCCGAACCGATGCTGCTCGTCAGCCACCATCAGCGCCAGGTCCCGAAACTCCACCCCGTCCGAGATCAGGGCGTGGGTACCCACCACAAAGTCGATGTTACCAGAAGCCAGTGCTGTCCGGACCCGTTTTTTCTCCGCCGTCCCCATGGAGCCGGTGAGCAGAGCCACTTGGACTCCGGCCGGGGAGAGCAGGCTGGACAGGGATCTGGCGTGCTGCTCGGCCAGTACCTCTGTGGGGGCCATCAGGGCGGCCTGGTGACCATTTTTCACTGTCAGCCAGGCCGCATAGGCGGCCACCACTGTCTTCCCGGAGCCCACATCCCCCTGGACCAGCCGGTTCATAGGGCGGCCCTCGGCCATGTCGGCGGCCATTTCTTCCATCACCCGGCGCTGGGCCTGGGTGAGTTCAAAGGGGAGCAGGGCCCGAAACTCCTCCAAAGGGCGGGGCAGGATGGAGCAGCCGGAACACTCCCCCTCCCGTCGCCCCTTCAGGAAAGACAGCCCCACGGAGAAATAAAACAGTTCCTCGAAGGTGAGCCGCTTCCGGGCCAGCTCCAGGGCCTCCTCGTCAGCGGGGAAATGGATATTCTGGACAGCAAATTGGGTGGAGGCCAGCCCCTGCTCCTGGCGGATGCGCTGGGGCAGGGTATCCGCCAGGCTGTCGGCGCACGGGAGGACCTGCCGTATCAGGGAGGCCATCAGGTGATTGGAGATCCCCGCAGTCAGCCGGTAGATGGGCATGATGCGGCCGGTAAAGGACTGGCTGTCCGCCCGCTCGAAGATGGGATTGACCATGGCGCGGCGGCGGCCCTGCTCCTCGACAGTGCCGAAGAAGATATATTCTTCCCCGGCCCGGAGGGCTTTCTCTACATATCCCTGGTTAAAGAAGGTGAGGTGAAGGGCTCCGGTGTGATCCACCACCTTCAGCTGGACCAGCTCCAGCCCCTGGCGGATGCGGGCCTTCCGCGGGTGCTCCGCCGCCATGGCGGCCACACATACCCGCTGTCCCACAGGGGCCTCCCGCAGAGCATATATCTTCCTCCGATCCTCATAGTCCCTGGGATAGTAGGTCAACAGGTCGGCGGCCTGGGCCAGCCCCAGCTTGGTCAGCTTTTTCGCCCGCGTCTCTCCCACGCCGGCTAACTGGGTAATGGGTGTATCCGGACCGACGGCCATCTCTGTCCCCCCCTATTCCGGAATATTCTAACAAATTATTTTATCATAGAACACGATGGGAGTAAAGGCGAAGAATGTCTTTTGTCCCGTCTTGCGGCGGGGGACAGAGTGTGGTATGATGGATGTAATTCTTCTAAAATCGTTTTATCTTCCCTCTAAGGAGAGAATACTATGTCTGAATATATCCTAAACCTCCTTCCGGTTACAGAGGCAGAAAAGGCGGAGTTTGAGGCCATCGCACCAGATGCCGTTCATGTCTATGCTGGCCGAAGGACGCTCACCTCGGAGCAGATTGCCCAGGCTACCGTTATCCTGGGCTGGCCCAGGCCCAGGGACATAAAGGGGGCGGCCCGCCTCAAATGGTTCCAGACCATGTGGGCCGGCACCGACGAGTACGAGGGGGAGGGCATCCTGCCCTCCGGAGTCATCTTCACCTCCTCCAGCGGCTCCAACCGCCAGTCGGTGGCCGAGCATATCCTTGCCTTCACCATGGCCCTGTGCCGCCGCCTGCCCACCTACCGGGACGCCCAGAGGGACCACCGCTGGGAGGACCACGGGGCTATGAAGACCATCTTTGGCGCCAACGTCCTGGTGGTAGGGGCTGGAAACATCGGCGCTACCTACGCCGCGATGTGCCGGGGGCTGGGGGCGCATACCATCGGCTTGAAGCGTACAGCGAACGGCCCCATTGCCGGATTTGATGAGGTATTTTCCATCGACCACTTGGACGACCTGCTGCCCCAGGCGGACGTGGTGGTGCTGGTCCTGCCCCACAGCGCCCAGACTGTCGGGCTTATGGATGAGGGCCGCCTGTCCCTGATGAAGGAGGACGCTATTCTCATCAGCAGCGGGCGGGGCTCTGTGCTGGACCAGGAGGCCCTGGCTCGGACCATGAAGGGAGGCAGGCTATGGGGTGCTGCCCTGGACGTGACCGAGCCCGAACCCCTTCCCACCGACAGCCCACTGTGGGATATTCCTAATCTAATCATCACCCCCCATGTGGCCGGAGGGATGCGTCTGGAGTTGACCCGCCGCGTTTGTATCCAGATGGCCCAGGATAACCTACGGCGCTATCTGGCGGGAGAACCGCTGAAAAACCGAGTCCGATGAATATAGAAAAGGGGCCCAACTCCCAGGAGTTGGGCCCCTTTTCTATATTACACAAGTCTCCAGACCAGACCAGGTCAGGTCCCGGTCCTCGATATCCCGCCAACAGGAGAACTTATCCTCCAACTCCGCCCAGGTTAAATACCAGAAGTGGTACTGAATATCTAGGTGAGGGGGAAGGATGTCCTCAATGATCCGCTTCAGCTCCCCGAAGCCAGGGGGCTCTCCCGCCACTCCGGGGAAGGACACCGCCACCGCGGCGGCCCCCAGCTCCTCCACTTTGGCGGGGATGCCGCAGCCCAGGATGGTGTCGTTGATCGCCTCGAGGGTAAAGCTGTCCCCGCCGATGCGCAGCAGTGCAGCCAAGGCATCTGCCAACGGGCGGGGCTGGGTGGCTACTGGCCGCCGGAGAAACAGCCGGGCCACCTGTTCCAGTCCCCAGCTCTCTGCCGTGGTCAGGCTGCTCTCCCGCTGGATCTCCTCCAGGGCGGCCATAGCCCTGTCCAGAGCCTCCCCCTGGGCATCCAGCTCACCGCCGTTGAAGGGTGCCTCTAGGTCATAGATTCCCAGGGGACGCAGCAGATCTCGAAGGTATTGGCTGTGGCTCATGGCATCTCCTCCACAGTTAGGGTATCCAGAACGGGCAGCACATCCTGCTCCACCTCCACGTCAGCGGTGGGGGAGAGGATGGCGTAGTTTGCCACGCCATCACAGCCGTAGATTAGGCTGCCCAACTGGGCCAGCAATACATCATGCCCCAGGCGCTGTCCGGTAAACCAGCCCCGGACCGCATCTTCTACTTCCTCCAACACCTGCTCCGCCCGGTATTCGGAGTGGGGCGCCACCTGGACGGCCACCTGGACAGCCTGTGTCTGGGGCGCCCGCACCTGGACCTCCACAGCGATCTCTCGGCGGCGCTGAAAATACTTGGCCAATTCATCCAACAGGTCCCGGTCTGGAAGCCCCTGGTGGGTAGCCACCACCACATCCAGCGTCCCTGTTCCCCTGGGCTTGGGCACTACCACTGCCGCCGCCACCGGGTCAAAGGACAGGGCCCCCTGCTGATAAAAGGCGGCGTTGGCCCCGTTGGGCAGCCGCTGGAAGGTATCCAGCACCCGCTGACGCAGCTGCTCATCCCCCTCCCGGTCCACTCCCCCTTGGCAGGGCGACGGGTTGGAGCAGGCGGATATTCCAGCGGGCGCTACCGCCATGGACAGGATGGTTCCTGCTGCCACATTCCCAGAAATGCCGGGGACCAGAGCCTGGACCGGGACATCCACGTGGGCCTGTCCAGCGGCTAGCAGACCATCCTCGATCGTTTCAAAGCGGATCAGGCCGGCTGTCATACAGACCGTCCCCGCTGGAATGGGCCGGTCCGTATTCTCTGAAATTTCGCCAGAAAAACGGACTACGCCCCGCGCCGCCACCGGCTCCTTCCGCTCCAGCCCCCGGAGCTGGGCGTGGCGGTCCAGATACTCCCCCTCCGCCGTCTGGGGAAAAGCCTGCCGTGCCACCCAGCCAGCCTGGACATAAAGGGAAAAGACCTGAGCGGCGCAGGCATACAGGCGGGCGGACAAATCACACCCCTCTGCCGGGGCCACCCCTGTCTTCTCTCCATAGGCGGAAAGCATCTCCTGATAGATCTCCTCCACAGTCTTCACCATGTCACCTCCACCGCTTCACGGGGGGACAGCTCCAGGTCCAGGGAGAGCGGCTGCCCCTGCCATTCCAATTGTACCCGAAGCTCCGCTCTGTCTCCTGTCTGTGCCAGGGCTACGTCTTTGACCTTCAATTCCCGCTCTCCTTCTAAGGCCTGGGCCACATACCGGGCAGCCAAGGACTGCCGGACCGATGGCTTCTCCCGCGGCACCTGGTAGAGCCGGCTGCCCAGCTCAGGCAGAAAGGGCAGCCCGCCCCGCCGGGCGGTGAGCCTGTACAACGCCCGGGCCAGTACCTCCTCGCTGCCGGTGAGGGTGGTCAGTCCTCCCGCCCCGTCGGGCACATAGTCCCCCTCAATCAGCTTTCGTTCCATATCTTCCTCCTCACCCCAGCATCTCGGCCACAATTTTTTGGATATATGCCTCCAGAGTCTGGCCGTTGAGATAGACCGTCCCCTCCAGCTCCACTCTGCCCTGGTCCAGCCCAAGGGCGCTGCCTGGGCCGAACAGACGGATCGGTCCCGCCTCCTCAACATTCTCCTGGATCTTTCCCAGGATATAGGGGCTCTCCCGTTCCACGCCCGCCTTGAGTACCAGCACCTTGTCCCCGGCGCCGGGCTGCCAGGAATAGCCGCCTGGGGCGCAGACCGGCAGCCACCGCCGCTCTCCCCCTAACTCCACGGCGGCAGGATCTCCTCCCAGCGTGACTACGCCTACCTCTGCCGCCGGCTCCTGGCTCTGGGGCAGGCGGCCTCGCTCCGATGTCCACATATTCCATCACCTCAGACCACAAAATCCGGGAGCGCCAGCTCCAGCCTGGTCCATGCGCCCTCCATACCCATCCCTGTGGCAGACTGGAGTACCCGGTATCGCCCGTTCCAGTCCCACTTGCTCCGCCGGATGGAGACCAGGTCTCCAGGCCAGGCGCAGAAGGGCTGGGCGATGGTCAGTTCCACCCGTTCCTGTTCCGAGGCGGACCGGTCCAGCTGAAACTGGCCGTTGTACCGCATCGTTTTATAGTTGCTCCGGCCTGGCATAGTCAGCACTCTCCGAGCACTGCCTCCCTGGGACAGAAAATCCCCGTTATCCACCCGCTGTACCGCCCCGGACCACCGGTCCCGGACCAGCACTCGGGATAGAACCCCATACCGCCGGTCCCGGCGGACCAGAGTGGTTACCGGAGTTCCATCCTCTACGAGCCGCTCCTGGCTGTCCTGCCAGCCAGACAGGACCAGACGGCCCAGGCGGTCAAACCGGGGACATACGCCGCCGTAATAGCGGGCGAAATCATAGACCACCGACCACTCACTGCTTCCTGTGGCCACGGAGAAGCGGGTTACAGCGGGCAGCGCCGCCCCTGGAGCGGTCTGGATGCCGTAGGGCGTCACATGGTCCCGGAGGATGTCCGCCAGGGTGGCGGTGCCGTAGTCCTGCCCAATGGCCTCGTTGTCCAGCAGCAGGGCCGCCAGCCCCCGGCCGCTGATCTCCAGCTGGCAGCCTCCCTGGTCCAGCGTGACCTGGCACTCGTCCACCACTCCGTTGAACATATCTTTTCCCTGGTACCGGGCGGAAAAGCGGACCCAGTCTCCAGGGGCGGTCTCTCCCCCCATCTCCCAAGGACAGCGAAAAGTAAAGCTGTCACAGGGCACCCCGGCAGTATACTCCAGCTCCCACTGAGTGGGATAGGGCAGCAGCCACTCCCTGCCCCGCCAGTCTGTCACATAGCCTCTCACCGCACTCGAACCTCCTCGCCCACCCGGATAAGATTCGGGTTTTTGATCTGGGGATTGAGGGCTACCAGCTCGTCCAGGGACAGGCCGTACTGTCCCGCCAGCGCCCACAGGGTGTCCCCCGACACCACCCGGTGGTAGACGGCGGACGGCTCCCACTCCTGGGCGGTCTGGCCGCCCGCTCCGCCCTGGTTCTGCCGGACCGCCAGGCCGGCGTACCAACTGTCGTCCTCCCAAAAGGTGAAGGAATAGCGCACAAAGTCAGGCCGGGGCTCTTGTTCCAGCCGCAAAGACACGAAATAGGCGTTGGCCGCCTGCCACAGCGGGTGGATCAGCAGTCCCGGACCGCCGTTGTAGAACATATTGGCCAACTGCCCAAACTGGCTGTATGCGTCCGGGCCCACAAATTCCCCCTCCCCCTCCATGATCCGGTTGGTCCGCCCCAGGTCCTGGAGGCGGAACAGGCCGAAGGGTGTCTTGTGAACGGCCATCTTTCTCTCATAGTCGATGGAGTACACCCTGGGGTTGTGGGGCCAGGTGTAGCTCTTGTAACGCATGGGTGACAGGTCCATTCTGCATACCTCCTTCTGTGGCGGCGGGCCTGACTGCCCGCTCAATAGAGGAAAAAGCCCCCGTCATAGCGGCGGCTGTCCCGGCGAAAGGCCTGGTCCATCTGCCGAATGGACGGCCCGGAGGAACTCTCCGCCTCTCTCGCCCAGTCCGGCTCCGGTCTTCGGCTGTCTGGGCCCATTCCCAGCCCGCCAACTTGGGAAAATGGCCTGTGGAGCGGGATAGGCCCAGCTTCTAGGCCTCCTCCGGACCGGCGCATACCGGAAGCCTCCTGGGCGGTTCTGATTTCATTCAGGGCCGCCGCTGCCCGTTCCCGCTCCAGGAGGACGGAGAGCAGCGGGAGGGCTTCCTCCCCATCCTCCCTTCCCCCTCTGATGAGCGGGGCCTCCGCCCCGGTGGAAGACCCTGGGGCGTCCTCCCGGTCCGGCTCCCGCCGATCCGCCGGGGAAACGAAACTGCCCTGTATACAAAGATCCGTGGCAGGGAGGGAGGTGCCCCCATCCGCCTCCGCCGTCCGGCCGTCCGGGACCGGGATCCACAGGACCATCGCCTCCAGCGCTTGGAGCAGCGCCTCCCCTTGGCCGGGTCCTTCTTCCAAATAGTCGGTCATGGCTTCCCAGCTCCCTGTTCAAATTTCTCCATGTCAAAGGAGATGTTTACGCTCCCCTCCGCCCAGCTGGAGGCCGGCCGGCCGCACACAGGGCAGCGCTCCTCCGCTCCCCGGCTCCTGCACTCTGGGCAAAAACGCTCCAGCTCATCCTCCCGGTCCAGCAGAGTATGGACTAGGCACCAGAGATAGTCCCTTCCCTTCATCTCCCTGGCCCGCTCCTCGGTGGGCAGGGCGTGAAATTCCTTCAGCACCCGCCATCGGAGCCGTTCAGCGGGGGCCCCGCGAAGTTTTTTTTTAGTTCCTCCAACTCCGTTTGGCTCACATCTAGTCCAGGATCGGATCGGCGGCGCAGCTGGGCCCACCGGGCGGCCAGCGCCCCAATTTCCTCCACCGTCAGTCCGGCCAACACGCTCTGCCCATCTGGAAAGACGGGGGTGTGGTTCTCTGTCCGCTCCAGGGCCCTGGCCAGCAGGCAGGCGTTGGAGCACAGGGCCCGCTCCCGGTCCTCACAGGCCAGCTCCCCGGCCTCCCGTCTGGCCTGGAGCACCTCCAGAGCGGACAATAGCCGCAAATCCATCCCGTTATCTAGGTGGACGCGGTCCTGCCGTGCCAAAATAGAACTGTCCACCCCTATACCCCCGTTTCGATGCGCCGGGAGGCTACCAGGGTTACCTTCTCCAACACCATGGAGCCTAGAGTGGCGCTCTCCTGAATGGCGCTCCACTGGCAGTCGGAGTAGATGATTTTTTTATCCGGCTTACAGATCACCAGGGAGAAACCGGACAGCTTGTAAAAGTCAATGCCGTCCCGGACGGCCTCATCCGTGGCGTACAGCCGAGTCAGCTCCACCACGTGGGTGGCTTGTCCGGGGACGGTGGCCACCGGCTCCGATTCCCCAAAGGCCTCCACGGCGGTGCTGGATTTGGTAGCCCGTGCGGTGTAGCTCTGGACTACCGCGACCCGGGTGCCATCCACTTCCAGATAGATGTCACTGCTGGTGGGAAAGCCAGCGATACTCATATCAATACCCCCTTCTCGCTCTTGTGCCCCAGTCTTTTTTCAGCGGGGCCATTATACCGTGATGTGGGCGGTCAGCCAAATCTGGTTGAGACCGTGGGCCACTGTAAAGGAGAAGTCCACTAGGCATCGGGTGGGCTCCTCAGGGTCAGCGCTCACCGCCACATCCTCATAGCCGGTGATAATCTCCCTGGACAGCTTTTGCTCCAACTCCAGCACTACCTGGGCTCGGATCGCGCCGCGGCTCTGGGGTGTGTTTTTGGCTCTTCGAAACTTGGCCGCCAGCGCTTGGCGCAGGGATGGGATTACGTCGTCCACCACCCGAATGGTGGCCAGGTCCCGCCAGGTGGGGTCCGCCGCAGCCCCAGTGGCAGTCCGGGTGGTCACACCCCGTACCACGCTGACTGTGCCGCCTACCTGCTCTACCGGGGTAACGCCCCCCAGGATAAGCCGGTCCAGGTCCTTTTCTCCATAGCGGCCCTCCAGGCCGTACAGTCCAAGCAGTTCCGCTCCGCCCAGAGGGACTGCCGGATCCGATTCCCCCGCCAGGGCTCCAGCCACCGCCGCCGCCACGGTCAGCCCGGAAATGTCCTCTCCCTCCTGGTCCAATCCACCTGGGGCCACCAGGACCGCCCGCTCCGAGTTCAGTCCCTTTGCTCGGTCGATCAGGTCGTCCACACTCTCCCCCTTGGCTCCAGACAACAGGGCAAGGCGCTCCCGGCGGTCCGCCGAGGCCGCTTTCACGCTGTCCAGCAGCAGCTTCTGTATCTCTGTGTCGGTGCTGTCACAGAGGACTACGGCGATATCCTCCACCTCTGACAGCTGCGCGAAGGCGGCCTTATAGCCCGCCTCGTCCGCTGTCGCCACAGCGGCCACACCGGAGGCTCCGTTTTTCAGGGCTAGCCGAATCAGCTCCGCCATGCCCTCCGCCCCTTCCGAGCCAAAGGCGGCCACCGCCCTGTCATAGCTGGTGATAATATGCGTCTCTCCGGGAGCGGCTACGGTATTGACTGCCGCCAGTCCCACCAGCCGTCCGCTTCCCCGGCCGCTGACCAGGGATGAGGCATCGTAGGAGGAGTAGACCCCCGGACGCTCATGTACTGTTATGCTCATGGTTTGATTCCACCTCTCAGTTCAAAGTCGGTAAAGAGCCCTCCGGGCTGGGCCGCGGCGTAGAGATAGGCCTGGCATACCACCTGGGCGGGCCGCTTCATCCGCTTGGCCTGGCCGTCGTAGACTGTCTCTCCGCAGGCCACCTCCTGAACGGCCAGCCCCTGGGGAGCGCCCTGTGCGAAAGCCTGGACCACCTGGTCAAAGGCCGTCTGAATGCCAACATCCCCCTGTCCCCGAGGGGCGTACAAGTCCAGTCCAAATGTCAGGGCAGCCTTTCGGCCGTACAGCTCCTGCCACAGGCCGGTCCTCTCGTCATACCGCTCTCCCAGGTAGTGCTGAAAGCCGGCGGGACCGGCCTGACATCCCCGGAGGGACACCACGACCAGTGCTCCTTCTTGAACTGGGCGCTCCCCGGCGGGCCAGGCGGCGAATGCCTGAACTCCCTGCTCTTTCAGGTAATCCACCATCTGTTCCCGGATGTTTTCCAGTCCTCCGCTCATGTTGCCTCCCTGTCCCTGGGCCGCAGCAGGGCCCACCAGTGGCTGTCCCCCACCAGATGGGCCGACTGCACCTCAAAGGCCCGGTCCTTCCACTCCACTTGGCTCCGCCCTGCCTCCAGCGGGATGTCGGCAGGTCCTAGATATAGATACCGGTCCTCCGGACGCTGGCCCAGGGGAGAAGGGAGGCGTTGCTCCCTCTCCTGGTCCAGCACTGGCTGGAGGAAAGCCCGCAGAGGCCGGTCCTCCATCCCTTCCAAGCGCAGTGTCACCTCCTGGCCGTACATGGCCAGAAGGGAGCGCCACTCCCGCTCCATCATCCCCGCACCCCCCGAAAGGCAAAGCCGGTCTCTCCCAGCCAGGGGGCCAGCAGCCGTTCCGCCGTAGCGGTCAGGCCGCCCTCTCCGGCCGTTCCCCCCATACGGATGGACACTTCTCCGGCGGTGAAGGAGGACACTCGGCCGCTTCCCACGGCCCGCTCCAGCCCATCCATAGCCAGCATGGCGGCAGCCAGAGGGAAGGCGGGACCACACAAGCCGGGGGAGGTCCCCGGCTTCAGCCGCCGCTCCAAAGCCTGCGCACTGGCCTGAGCCAAGGGGAGCAACAGCCCCTCCTGGTCCTCGGTGGCTCCCATGGCTCGGCACAGAGCCATGATCTCCTCCGTCATGTCACACCTCCAGTACCCGGCTGGCTCCCTGGAAGATCTTGGCGAAGCCGCAGATCGTGGTGATGGCGGCCCGCTCTAGCTGCCGGTCGATAAGCTTGTCATACTCCACCATTACGTCGCTCCCCTGGACCATCTCCAGGGCAAATCGCTTGTCCAGCCCGATAGCGGTGCCGCTAGGCAGGACCGAGGTACGCAGCAGCTGGGCGCCCAGGGGGGTGGTCAGCTTGCCCGTCCCCTGGAAATTCAGGCCGGTAAGAGGGTTCTGGAACTCCGTCAGCTTGAGCAGCTTGACCATAACATCCCCGGACACTAACAGGGCGTTCATCTCATAGGGGTCAAATTTGGCCCAGAAGTCCACCAGGTCCTCATACGTCAGAGTGCCGGTTGACTTAACCTGGTCCGCCTCGGCCCCATTGTCGTTGCCGTCCCCATGGATAAGCACTTCCACGCCGTCGGCCAACAGTGTCCGGGCGATGTGGGCCCCCATCTGACGCAGAGTGACCGAGAACAGGTCCAACTTTTGATAGCGCACCGCCTCATAGCTGGCTACCAGCATCCGTCCTCTCTTGTGGAGCCGGACCAGGTTGGACTGGACCTGCACTGTGGTGGCGGGGATGGAGGCGCCCTCCTCCACGTGGCGCAGCTCCTTACTGTCCCCTCCCGCCTCGGCAGTGATGGAGCGGTAGTCCATGCCGTCAAAACGGGTCACAGCGGCGGTGATGTGGGGGAGAATGTCGCTCTCCTCCATACCCTGCCGGACCGACCGGGCGATGTACTCTGGAAAGAGGACGGCGGAATCGGCGGTTCGGAAAAACTTTTCCACTACGTCGCTGCCAGCTCCCTTTACCCGGATATCAAACCGCTTGAGCTGCCGCTGGAAAGCGTCCAGCCCCTCCAGGCTGGTTCCCTTGTACTGGTCGCTGGGGTCCTGGCGCTCTAGCACCTGGGTGAAGGTACTGCCCGCCTCCTGATACATCCCCTTGTCCAGCTTCAGATTATCGTAACAAAACGCCATGCTCACACGCTCCTTTCCAAATTACAGGCAGAGGACAGCAGTGCCGTCCTCTGCCGTGCTGACCACCAGGGCCCTGACCCCGGCGGGGGAGGGCAGTGTGACCGCTCCGCTTTCCACAGTCACCGAAGGGGCTTCGGCCGCCTTTACGCCTCCCTGCCCGTCCGCCACCAGCTCCACCCAGCCCAGGTTCAGCTGCCCAGTGCGGGACACTTTTGTAAAGCCCTTCACCTGGACGGCCGCCGCCCCATTTCTGGGCTCCAGAGCCACGCCGCAGAAGGCGTCCCCATCCGCGCAGGGACCAACTGTGCCATCCTCTGTCACCTTGACCACCTGGCCGCCCTTCACGCCGGTGTCGGCGGCAAAGCTGACCGTCACCGCTCCCATCTCTTCAAAGGAAAATTTGCTCATCCTCATGTCCTCCTCTGTTTATTTGGCAGGGCGGGGCAAATCCCCCGCCGCTGTCCTCAGATCAAAAACGCCCTGTCCCTGTCCCGCTCTGGGGCCTGGTCCTGCTGATATTGGAGCTGGGGGAGCAGCGGATACCGCTCCGCCGCCCGGCGACGGCAGCCATCTTCCATCGCCAGCAACTCCTCCCAGGACAGCTTGGCCGCCACACCTTTTAAGGTGTCCCGGTCCAGTCCTATCTGGGCTAGCATGCCAAGCCGGACTACCTCCTCCCGTAGCCGGGAGAGATAGCGCCGCCCTGTTTCAGCCTCCTCCTCCAGCCGCTCCAGCTCCAGGGCACAGCCGGGGGCCTGACGGACCAGCTCCTTCAGGCTGGTATGCCGCCCCGCCCCTTTGACCACCCCGGCCAGGGGCTGGGCGGGTACCGCTACGAAGGAAAACTCATAGGCGTCGCTCGCCCCTTCCAGACTGGCGAAACAAAGCCTTCCGCCGTATTCCTGGCCCTTCCGGTGGCCGCAGTCCCCAGTCCGCAGGTCCCCGCCGCAGATGGAACACACCGCCCGCTCCACGGCGCAGCCCACGCTGACCTCCCGCTTGATCCCCCCTTCGATCTCCGCGATCAGGTCCCGGCCGCTCTCGGTCCGCACCATGTAGGCGTAGCCCTTCAGCCAGCAGTAACCGTCCCCGGCCAGAGTGATTTTTTCCGGCTCCCGGATCACCTCCGTCTTATAGATCCGGGCCGACTGTCCCCGGGCGGACCACTGGTGGTCAAAAATTCCGCTCTTGCCCACAAACAGTCCGGCCAGCTCCTCCAAAGTCTGTGGAGAAAACCGCTCAAAGTCCCGGTCCACCTGGTCGTCACACAGTCGAACGGAAAAGGTGTACACTTCCTCCGCCTTCAGCTCTTTGCGGGCCAGCTGGTTGATTAGGGCCAGGTCCTCCGGACTCACCTCTGTTTCCTGCCCCCCCTGGCTCTCTTTTATGATCTTCATGCCATTTCCTCCCTCAACTTGTCCGCTTGGGCCCGGTACAGCTCGGCCCGAGCTTCTTCCACCATATCCTGCAGGTCGATGTCCTCCCACTCCAGCTCCACCCGGTCGTCAAAGCCGTGGAGCTGCAGCCACAGCTCCGCCACACGGAGCAGGGCCGGCTCCACCGTCCGGCGGATGGCTGTGATCTCACTGGTCAGCAGGTCGGCCTGCTGGGCGCTCATCCGCTCCGTGGCCGACCAGGACAGGCCCAGCATGAAGGGCGGGATGCCTGTCCGGGCCACTAATTGTTCCAGAATCTGCCGCACGGGTACTTGGCTGTCCAGCACCGGACTGTCCGCCCCGATGACCTTGATGTCCACGTCCCCCACCGCTACAAAGTCACGCACCTGACCCTCCCGGCCGGCGGCCATGGCGGAGGACCACTCCTGGACGATCTGGCCGCACCGCTCCTGGGCAAAGGCCTCCTCGCCCTGGCCCGGCCTGCATACCACCGCAAAGCGGAGGTTACCTGCCCGCTCCCAGTTCTGGCCGGTGGCCTGAAAAATCTTCAGCAGGATGCCTGCCAGAAAGGGCATGGAGCGCAGCAGGGATACCCCGCAGGGGGCGTCTCCTGTGGGCTGGAATGGTGTAAACAGGAGCAGCTCCTGCCACGGCAGCTCCCGGACTGCCCCCGCCTCTCTTCGGCACAGGAGGAAGTCCATGGGGCTGTCCCCCAGCCGCGCCTCTACCTGCTCTGGATCGGCACAGAGCAGGGCAGCGATATCCCTGCCGTCGCCGGACAGCACCATCTCCCCCAGACCGTGGCCGCAGGTGAACAGGTCGTCCAGATACCGGTCCAAGAAGGATTGGACGCCCCGCTGCCCCCAGCCCGTGTCCACAGTTCGCCAAAAGCGATCCAGGCCCGCCTGAGCCCTGCCGTCTCCACACCGGGGAGTCGTCCCGCCACACAGCCGTACCAGCTTCCAGATGGCGGCGTCCACTAGGGGGACCCCCTCCCGGATTGCCCGGTACAGCTCCACCTCACCGGAGCTCAGGGGCACATAACGGTCCAGCGCCCCGAAGGGCTGTCCCTTTCCCTGCCGTACCTGGACCACCGGGGCGGGAGGCTCCCGCCGCTTTCGTTCCCACCATTTCATGCTGTTTGCTCCTTTCTATGGATTATCTGAGAGTACCAGCCTCTATTGGTAATCAGGGTCTGATCTCCCGCCGCAAAAATAAGGGAGAACTATGTCTTTAAAACCCGCTCCGCTCTACCACTCCGGCGTAGAGACCGCCTCGTCTCTCCTCTCGGGCGGCCACCGTGGCAGCGAAATACCGGATTTCGTCCATAGCGTGGTCGTGCTCCTTTTTTACCTGGTCCCGCCCCTGGCAGTCCGGGTCCCAGTGGTAAAGGGAAAACTCCCGGATGGCGGCCGTGCATCCCGCGCAGACGACCAGCTTTCCGGCCTTTAGCAGCCTGGCGGTAAGACGAATACCTGATAGGACCCGGTTGTCAGCCGGCAGCACCCGCCATCCCCTGCGGCGCAGAGTTTCCAGGAAGCTGGCCGCAGCCGGGTCTACCACTACGCCCTGGATGGACCGTCCACCCGCCAGAGCCGCTAGGTCGTCGGCGTACTCCTCGTCGGTCTTTTGCCGGTGTTCCTCTCTTGAGTTGTAGTAATACTCCTTTACCCGATACCAGATTCCATCTCGCTGTCCCCACAACCCCATAGAGGTGGGGTTGGCCGTTCCATAGTCCACAGAGATGTGCCACCGCTCCAATCCGTTCTCCGGGGGCTCTTTCCAAAAGCTCTCGTCCAGAAAGTCGTAGACCAGCCCTTCGGCGGCTACCCACTCTCCCAGAACGAACCGCCGGTAAAAGGTCCCCTGAAACATGGTACGGTATCTCTCACGTACCTCAGGGGTCAGCCCAGGATTGTCCTCCATAGAAAAAGGGAGGCGCAGGACTTTCTTCTCCTCCGCCTTTCGTACCCACTCCTGATAAAACCAGTGGGCTGGAGACTCCGGGTTGCAGGAGAACCACAGTCTGCTGCCCGCCACCGAGCACCGGGCCACAGCCTGCTCCACAAAGGACCGAGGCATGAGCGCCACCTCATCTAGCAGGGCTCCCGCCAGCGTAACCCCCTGGATCAAAGCCGCTGAACCCTCGTCCCGCCCTCCAAACAGATAAAAGGTGTTGACCCGTCCCCCCAGTCGGACGGTGAGCAGGTTTTTGGACGTCCTTTTCTCGCACCGGAATCCCATATCATCCAGCAGAGGCAGCAGTTCCTCCAGCAGATTGCGGCCTATGGACTGGATGGTCTTGCCACACAGGGCAAAGTTCTTCCGGTGAAAGGACACCATGGCCCAGCAAAAAAAGGACAGGCCAGTACACAGTGTCTTGCCGCTTCGTACTGCCCCGTCGCAAAGAATAGCTTGCCTGTCCCGGTCCGGAGATCCTGGCCGCCACCAGGTCAGCACCCGCCGTTGTTTTGGGGAAAATACCAGCTCTCTCACTCCTGCCCCTCCATAGCCTGGAGGAACCGATCCACCTGTTCCTGACCGCTGTGTTCCGCCGCGTCCAGCAGCAGCTCCAGCAATCTGGCCCGGTCGGTAAACTTCAGCTCAATGACCCCATTCGCCCCCCGCTTAAATTCGGTGAGCCCGTCCAGCTCCAACTTCTCCAGCCGCCCCGGCTCCTCCTCCGGCCAGCAGGCCAGCCGTACCGCGTCCTCCACCCTGGCGTTAGCCAGCTTCCACATCCGTTCTAAAATATCCTCCCTCCCAGGGAGCTTTTTCTTTGCCACCCTATCCCTCCTCACCCTCTGCCCTCCCGCCCCAAAAGTTGTATCTTCCCGTCCATGCAGGACCAAAAATGAAAATTTTTTCTAAATAGTAAAGTCAGCTTGACACAAAATGTTAAGTGTGCTATACTTCTTGTTGTAAAGTTCGCTTTACATCTCGAAAGGAGGTGTCTGGGTGACCAATCGCATCGCGGAGCTTCGGAAGGAGCGCCGTATCTCTCAGGCGGAGCTGGCGGACGAGGTGGACGTCACCCGTCAGACCATTATTTCCCTGGAGAACGGCCGGTACAATGCCTCGCTTCTCCTGGCCCACCGCATTTCCAAATACTTTGGGTTGACCATCGAGGAAGTCTTTTTGTTTGAGGAGGATGAGCCATGAAAAAATTTCCACCAAAAAATTTTTTCCCTGGGATCGGTCTGGGAATCGCCGTTGGACTTGGCGTAGCGGCGGTTATTTTGGGGGACCGCCTCACGGCCCCTATCAGCGGGCTGTGCTTTGGCCTGGCCGGAGCTTTGGGCGGTCTCTCCGGCAGCCGGCTCCTCATGGCCCACTTTGACCGGACCTGGACCCCGGAGGAGCGGAAGGAGATTGAGCGAGCGGAGCGTGACGAACGCAACGTATCCATCCGGGAAAAGGCGGCCTATTCCAGCTGGTACTGGACGTTATATCTTCTGTGGGCGGTATTTTTTCTTACGTTGGTGCTGGGCAGCGGATTTCCCACCGCTCTAGTGGCGGTCGTCATCACCCTCCACTGTGTGTTCTACATGGTCAATGTGAACCGCTGGACCAAAAAGCTGTGAGCCGCCGGTTGGAGTTGTCCATTTCCCCGGAGCTGGAGGGGAGCAAAGTGGACACTATTTTAAAAAAGCGGCTGGGACTGTCGGGCACGGTGGTCCGCCGGATTAAGTGGTGGCCGGACGGCATTCTTCTGGATGGACAGCGGGTTCAAACTGATGCCCGCCCCCAGGTGGGCCAGCTTCTCTCCGTCCGGCTGGATGACCTGGAGCGGCGCAGCGGCATTGTCCCGGCCCCCGGCCCCTTGGACCTCGTCTACGAGGATGAAGACCTGATAGTAGTGAATAAGGCCCCCGGTGTCCCCGTCCATCCCGGTCCGGGGCATTATAATGATACTCTGGGTAATTTTTTGCTCTGGCATTACGATTTGGAGGGAGATTCTGCGGACTTTCACCCGGTCCATCGGCTGGACCGTGGCACCTCCGGCCTGCTGGTGGCGGCCAAACACCCTCATGCCCAGGAGATTCTGAAACGCCAACTCCACACAGAGGGATTCCGACGGACCTATCTGGCGGTCTGTGAAGGCAGGCCGGAGCCCCCCTCCGGCCTCATCAGCGCCCCTCTGGGGCCGAAGGACGGGTCTCTGGTGGAGCAGATGGTCCGCCCAGACGGCAAGCCGGCCCGCACGCGCTATCGAGTGCTGTCCGCCCACAGTGGCCGCTCCCTCCTCCGTCTGGAGCTGGATACCGGCCGAACCCACCAGATTCGGGTCCACACGGCCTATCTCGGCCACCCCCTTACCGGGGACTTCCTGTATGGGAGGGAAGACCGGACGCTGATCTCTCGCCCGGCCCTTCATTCGGCGGAGCTCTCCTTCCTTCACCCCCTGACTGGCCGCCTTCTGTCCTTCTCCCGCCCGATGCCAGGGGATATGGCCGCCCTGCTCTCTGATTAGAGGTGTTTTCCCCCAAATGCGGCTGGAAATTTCCCTTTTTCTGTGTTATACTGTGGGCGAAACCTGATCTTACCACCAGAGGAGGATTTTTCTATGTCCTATCAAGATAGATACCAGGAGTGGCTCCACAGCCCTGCCCTCTCCGCCGCGGAGAAGGCGGAGCTGGAGTCCATCCAGAACGACCCCAAGGAGATCGAATCCCGTTTCTTCGATCAGCTCTCCTTTGGCACCGCCGGCCTGCGGGGCACCATGGGGGTGGGACTGTACCGGATGAACGTCCATGTCATCCGCCACGCCACCCAGGCCTTTGCCCAGGTGATTCTGGAGGAGGGGCCCCAAGCTGCCGCCCGGGGGGTGGCGATCTGCTTTGACTGCCGGAACAATTCTGATATTTTTGCCAAAGAGGCCGCCTGTGTCATGGCCGCCAACGGCATCCCTGTCCGTCTGTTCCAGGCGCTCCGCCCCACGCCGGAGCTTTCCTTTGCCGTCCGGGAGTATGGCTGCATCGCCGGTATCAATGTCACCGCCAGCCATAACCCTAAGGAGTATAACGGCTATAAGGTTTACTGGGAGGATGGGGCCCAGCTCCCTCCCAGGCACGCCGACGAGGTGGCCAAAAAGATGAAGGAGCTGGACGTGTTTGCCTGTGTAAAAACCATGGATTACGACCAGGCCGTAGCCAGCGGCCAGATCGTCCTCATGGGGGCGGAGACTGACGAGAAATTCCTGGCCAACGTCATGGAGCAGGTCAATGACAAAGCCGTGGTGGAGCAGGTGGCGGACACCTTTAAAATGGTGTATACCCCCTTCCACGGCACCGGCTACCAACTGATTCCCGAGGCCCTGCGCCGTCTGGGCATGAAGCACGTCATCTGCGTTCCGGAGCAGATGGTGGTGGACGGGAACTTCCCCACCGTGGTCTCCCCCAACCCGGAAAACCCAGAGGGCTTTGCCCTGGCGGTGGAGCTGGCGAAGCGGCATGGGGCGGACTTTATCCTGGGCTCCGACCCGGACGCGGACCGGGTGGGCATCATGGTCAGGACCGGGGACGGCAACTTTAAGGTCATTTCCGGCAACCAGACCGGCGTACTGCTGCTGGACTACCTGATCGGAGCCAAGCGCCGCACAGGCAGGATGCCGGACAAGCCCATAGCTCTGAAAACCATCGTCACCACCGAGATGGCCCGTAAGGTGGCCGAGGTCAACGGCCTTCAGTGCTATGACACCTTCACTGGCTTCAAGTTCCTGGCCCAGAAGAAGGACCAGCTGGAGGAAAGCGGCCAGGGCAGCGTCATCATGTCCTACGAGGAGTCCTACGGTTATATGCTGGGTGACTATGTGCGGGACAAGGACGCTGTGTCCGCCAGTGTGGAGCTCACCGAGATGGCTGCCTGGTACGCCTCTCAGGGCATGACGCTCTACGATGCCCTCCAGGCGCTCTATCAAAAGTACGGCTGCTACGGGGAAAAGACCCTGAATCTGGTCATGCCTGGATTGGACGGGCTAAAGAAGATGGCCGCGCTCATGACGTCCTTGCGCTCCCAGCCCCCGGTGGAGATTGCCGGTGTGGCGGTAAAGGAGCAGAAGGACTACCAGGATGGCTCCGTAGTCGCTGTGGCCGATGGTTCCAAATCCTTTATGGAGCTGTCCGGCTCCAATGTCCTGCGCTATGAGATGACCGACGGGACCAGCCTGATTGTCCGACCCTCCGGCACCGAACCCAAGGTCAAGGTCTATATCCTGGCCAATGGACAGACCCAGGCTGAGTGCGACGAAAAGGTGTCCAAATACTCCGTCTGGGCGGAGAGTCTCAAAGGCTGAACCTGTGACTGAATCAAACAAGGCCCGCCGGTCCATAGGACCGGCGGGCCTTGTTTTGGACAAAATTGCCCTATGATTTCCAAAAAATGTATGCAGCCGTCCCACTCCGGGGCGGTTTTTTGTGTCGGGTAGAGGGCACTTCGGTGGAAGCCCATGGCTGACAGCCCCTCCAAAAAAAGAGAGCCAAAACAATAACTTTAATTAAAGGAGGAACTACCATGTCAACGAACAAGACACAACACTACCACCTCAATCAATGGGAGGCGGAGGACAAGGTGCTCCGTGCGGAGTTCAACCAGGACAACGCCAAGCTGGACAGCGCCATGGCCCAGGCGGCCCAGGAGCGGGCGGAGCTTCGCTCCGCCATCCCCAAAATTGTCACCGGGACCTATCAGGGGAATGGAGCCGCCAGCCAGACCATCCCCCTGGGCTTTGCTCCCAAGGCGGTCCTGACCATGACCCAGAGCGGCCTGATGTACAGCCCCAATTCCTCCGGCTATATGTTCGGCGGTCTGGCCCTCCCCGGCCATTCTGCCAGCCACCGATATCGCCGGTCAATTTCCTCCCCCTATGAGTATTACCCCGGTGTGGAGGTGACGGATACGGGCTTTACAGTGTACGAAACCAGAATAGGGGAGTACGCCGGGGTATCCTGCAATTCAGCGGATACCACCTATCACTATCTGGCTGTTGGATAAGGAAAAGCCACCCCCGGGCCGAAGTCCGGGGGTGGTTTTAATTCGTTGCTATGAGATAATGAGAGATTTATCAGTTATGCAACAGTGGCAGTACCGACGCCGATGGTCAGAGTACCAATAGTGTTGTTGCTAACCGTAACAGTGACACGATAGTTTCCGGCAGCCAGCTCATAGGGCAGGGTGAAGTCGCCGTCAATCATGCAACCGGCGTACTCACTCTGATTAGCGGTAGCGGCAGGAGCAGTAAAGGAAACTTCTTCCTGATAGCCGCCGTCACGAACTTCAATCTTGAAATTCAGAGTAGCAGAACCATAATTGTAGTTAGCTCCGTTGCTATCCACGACCTTGACGTTAGCAATGGTCACCTTGTTCTTGTCCATGGTAACAGAAACAGCGCCGCTGTTGGTATTGCTAATCGCATACCCGGTTACAGGAGGAGTGACACTGCCGCCGTTCACGGTGGAGCACTCAGTCACGACCACGTAGATCCGGGCGGCCAAATCGCTGTCGTTCTTGTCATCATAGATGACATAGGCATTACCGGTCACGGTGCGGTCCTTGAAGGTGTTGGCCAGAGTCTTGGCGGCGATGTTCTGCTCCACCTGATAGTCGGCGTTGTTGTCGTTCATGACTTCACCGGACAGGGGGTAGCGGTCGCCCTTGTTAGCGGGCAGCATGATCAAAGTAATCTCGCTGTCGCTGCCAATCACCAGGGAGGTGGTATCCAGGGTCAGGGTATCGCCGCTCTGAGTGATGGCATCGCCGTTCAAGGCAACAGTTTCCTTATCAGCATCGTCGGGGGTGTCAAAGGCGGAACCGGTCTCATAGTAGCCGTCAGCGTCAATGGAGTAATCCTCATACAGGTTGCCCTTGCTCCAACGCTCCTTGGTCTCCACCTTGGTCAGCTCGCCGTCCAGGACCACGAACCAGCGCTCCACCTTCTCATTGTCGCTGTTGTCCACAAAGGTGGTATCCTTCTTCACGGTGTACAGCAGGCTGTTGGTGGTGCTCTTCACGCGGCCGTTGTCGCCAGTGTCCACAAAGACCAGAGAGGCTGCCTTAGTGTTGTTGTCCTTATCGCGCATAAAGGCAATCTTGCCGTCGTTCGCAGTGTCGATGGTGATATCAGGCACGTTGACGATGCCGGTATAAATGGTAATGTCGTCGTTCTTGTCCTTCACGATAAACACGGTGTTGCTGTTGCAGGACACGGTCTTGTCACTGAAGGGTTTCACCTTGTTGTTCTCAATAGCGGTATCAGTGCTGGTATCGGCAGTAGCGGCCTTGGTCAGAGTGTACTCGTCCTTGCTGTTCTTGCTGTAAGAGTACCAGCCGTTGTAGCTATCGGTACGGTTACCGCTGGCATAAGTGATTGTCTGCTTCTGGCCGGCCGCGTCCCGCAGCTCCTTGATGGTGATGGTCTCATTAGCGCCATCGGAGAAGTAGGCGTCAGAGATGTCCTTAGTAGACAGGTTGGTTTCCTTGGCGATGCCGTTGATGTAGACATAGTTGCCCATGGACAGGGAAGCGTCGTCCACATACAGGGCATAGCCGTACTGATCCAGCACGATGGCGGCGTTGTTGCCCACAGAGAACTCGGTGGCGCAGCCGTTGTCGCCGTCAACCTCAGCGAACTTGGCGTAGTCGTGCTTGGTGCCGTCGATGGTCACGTTGCCGCCGGCGTCGCCATAGGTCTTGGTAGCGGTGGAGTAAGCGGTGACCTCGCCGGTCAGGACCTCAGCCTTCACAGCGGACTGAACCTTGCCACCAGCGTAGGTATACAGGATGTAGTCATCCTCCACCATGTCCACGATGGAATCAAAGTCATCGTCAGCCAGGGAGTTGACGCTGTTGGTCAGACCGCCAATGGGAGTGGTCAGAGTGGTGACAGCCACAGTGCCCTTGCTCTCGTTGTAGTCGCCGGTGGCCTGCATCAGATAGGTGTTGGACACGGTGACGGTGACCAGCTCCTTGTCGGCATCCGTATACACCTCGGTCAGCACGCCCTTGCCGCTCTGGCAGGAGGCGGAGGAGGAGTTGGCCTGAGCGTAGGTGGTGGTGATGGCGACCTCGTCGGCAACCTTCACACCGTCAACGAACAGATCCAGACGATAGTCGTCCACCACGTCCTTGCCCAGCAGGTCGTACAGGTCGTCCTTGCTCATCTTGGCGGTGTAGGTGGCGGCGGGGGTATCGGAGTAGGTGCCAATGGTAGTGGTCTTGTAGGTCCAGCGGGTGCCGGGACGGCCGAAGTCGTCGCTGCGATCCTCGTACATCTTCAGATCGCCCTGATACAGCTTCTCGCCCAGCTCCACAATTCGGGTGCCGGAGTTGACAACAGTGCCGGCGGTGGTCAGGCCCTTGATGGCGCCGGCATAGGACTCGCCGCTGGTGATGAAGTTGTAGCTGACCTTACCAGCCTCAACCTTGACGCCGTCGGCGTCGACCTTGATGGTGTCGTTGTCGGCCTCAACAGTGCCGGCCTTCAGGGTGTTCAGCACCAGTTGAGCCAAGTCGTTGCGGGTCATGGGCTCGATGACGCCGGACTCCACATCGATGAACAGGTCGATCTTGTTGGCCTGCTTGATGGTGGAGAACTGCCAGTCATTCTCAAAGTCGGACTGGAACTGGAAGTAACCCAGGGCCTTCATCAGCATCAGAGCGGCCTGGGCAGTGGTGACAGACTGGTCACCGCCGTAGGTGGTGGCGCTGACACCGGAAGTGATGCCGTTGGTGTAGCAGGCGGCTACATAGGGTTCAGCCCATGCGGGGACATCGGTAAAGGGGCTGGTGCCCTTGTAGTTGGCTACGCGGTAGTCCATCAGGTTGGACATGACCACGGCCATCTCATTACGGGTGACCAGTGCGTCGGGGTTGAAGTTGCCGTTCTCGTCGCCGGTCATAACACCGACTTCCTGGAGAACTTCGATGGCTTCCTGATTCTGCTTGGAAGACACATCGTCGTAGGCCGCGCCGGTGCCGACTACCATCAGGCCCATGACCATGACGGAAGCCAGAGCCAGGCTAAGGGCCCGCTTCAGGTTTCTCATTCGGGATTCCTCCTTAAATTTTTTGGCCCTCGGACCTGTGCAGCCTTTCGGACCATATCTCAACTGACCGCTTTTCGCCCCGGAACCCGAAACAGGCGGGAGAGCTGCCCCTTCCTGTGCCGACCGTCAGCAGAGGCCCTGTGGAGCGCTCCATGGCAACGTTCAGGGGCCGCCCTCCGACCTGTTTCGAGTAGAGAGCCATTATTTTACAGCGGTCATTGTTAGGGGAAAACGCCTGAATTTTCGCGCTTTTTTCGTTCAAAACAGGGGAGTTTTCGCCCAATAGTCGGCCCAGCGGAGTATAACGCCCCTTGCACAGCAAAAAAGGTGAGGAAAACCCGCTAAGAGCAAATAAAAAAGGGCGCTTTTCCAAAGAAAAAGTGCCCTTGGTAGACATCTGGTAGACACCCAGAAAATGGAAAAGCGGGAAAGCCCTGTTTCCCAGCGCTTTCCCGCTTTTTTTGGTAGACATTTGGTAGACCAATGAGAAAAAAGTGTGCGTCGGCGGCAAAAGAGCATTTTAGGCCTTTTCGGTCAGGTATCACAGTTGTCCCCACAATCAGCCTACGATTTCGATCAAAAAGGTGCTATCTTTTTTGGAGCGCATATGTTAAGATGATATACGGATAATTTTGACGATTTGGAAAAGGAGCAGAAGACGACATGATCACTGTCACCGATTTAAGCCTGAATTACAGCGGCACCCCGCTGTTTTCTCACGTGGACTTGCAATTCCTCCGGGGCAACTGTTATGGCATCATCGGGGCCAACGGCGCTGGCAAATCTACCTTTCTCAAGATTATGTCCGGTGAACTGGACTCCACATCCGGAGAAGTAAATATCCTGCCCAATATCCGTATGTCTGTCCTCAAGCAGGACCAGAATGCTTATGACGCCTACAACGTGATGGACACCGTAATCATGGGCAACCAGCGACTGTACGACATCGGCAAGGAGAAGGAGGCCCTCTACGCCAAAGAGGAGATGACCGACGAGGACGGTATGCTGGCCTGCCAGTTGGAGGAGGAGTACGCCGAGCTGGGGGGCTGGGAGGCGGAATCAGACGCCAGCCGCATCCTCCAGGGGCTGGGTATCGGTACGGAGCTGCACTACAACGACATGGCCACTCTGGACCCCCGGCTGAAGGTGAAGGTGCTGCTGGCCCAGGCCCTGTTTGGTAATCCCGATCTGCTGATGATGGACGAGCCCACCAACAACCTGGACATTGACGCGGTCAACTGGTTGGAAGACTTCCTGCTGGACTTTGAAGGCACGGTTATTGTGGTATCCCATGACCGCCATTTCCTGAACACTGTATGTACCCACATCGTGGACATCGACTATAACAAGATTAAGATGTATGTGGGCAACTACGACTTCTGGTA
>CDZQ01037405.1_pt1 | contig 49541 bp, 48 predicted proteins | sample 554831 | NCBI WGS metagenome assembly CDZQ01 (sample SAMEA3182112, study PRJEB8094) | gut metagenome | biome: human; feature: gut; material: Stool; isolation source: human stools | place: Canada | collected 2013-05-06 | reverse complement strand
CCCAGATACCACCGCAGGGCCACATCCGTCTGGATGCGCTGCTCGATCTGCCGTTCCGATGGGATCCCGTACAGGTATCCTACCAGCAGATATTTTACCAGCACAGCAGGGTCAATTGCCGGGCGGCCATACCTGCGGTTGTACAGATGGGCTGTTTCTTCACGGACGAAGGACAAGTCCAGCTTGGCTTCCAGTTTTCTCAAAAAATGTCCCTCTGGGACCAAATCTTCTATCGTTACCATGTGCAGTTTCAGTTGCATTCCCATCCCCCCACTGCTCTTTGTTCATTTTATCATATTTCCAGTGATACATGGGCTTTGTCAACAGCCCCAACTTGTCCCAAATTTCATAGTAACCCGCAGGATCATCATATCAACTGGCAAACACCACGATACGGGCTCCCAAACTTTGAAAAGCCGCACATCAATTACTGGTCGGATGCGTATCCAGATGGAGCACCGGAATTTAAGGCGTTTGGAGGGTTATACATGAACTACGGGGTCAACTCAGAAGAAGACAACCGTTTTAAGACAATCAGCGAATTTAAAGAGTGTTTGATCCGTGGCGGTGAGGTTGAGTTTCAGTGGAAAGGTAATGCTTATTCAATTGGCGGTTATGATAAATATGCTATTTGTGTAAGCAATTGAGAAGAAACAGAAAAACTTTGTGACACGCCAGACGAAGTTCTTGAGTACATGGTAGGTGAAGATAGGTTGCGTGATGTTATCACACGGGTTACTGTCATTTGGCGTACCATTTAAGATCAACACCTCTTGCTGACTGTCAGCAAACCATTGATATGTCTGTGTTTTCTGAAATCCTATAATGACACTCCGACCGATCGGACAGTTCTTAATGAATTCTCCGATTTTTTATGATAGAGCTGGTGTGCGTATGTTAAATTTCTAAGTTTCAATCGACTTTGTGTTCCCATGTCAAAAATCTTGTATAATTAGTAAATACTATGAATGCTTGTGAGAACGCACCAGAAATGTTAGAACCGCAAATCATGCTCAAAGGTATTTACAAGAAAAAGAAACGAGTTTATGCAGAACAGTCATTTTGAATAGTAGCTGTTCATTGACATTGGACAAGCTAAATGTTATAGTCAATTTGATAAACTGGAATTTGTGGAGGAAAAGACACGAAAAGTTATAAAGTAATTTTGAAAATACTGCTCGTCATTATTCTTTGCTGGGGAATTCTTGTCGCTGTAGAGGCTTTTCGTCTGATTGGAAGCACTGATCCTGGAAAATGCCCATGTATAACGGTTGGAAGCACACAAACCACAGATGCACTTGCTGATTATGAAAGTTTAGGATTTTCGCAAACATACCATCTGTCCAGCGGAGATTCGTTTGTTTATGGCGAATTCAAAGTTTTGGGAAGCGAAATCGCAAGATGGTAAATAAGACCCGTCAGTTAAATTCCAGTTTGTAGGGTAGTTCATTTTGATGGGTTGCCCTACTCTACTGCCTAAATGAATATTTCTACATCACAGTTGGATGATAGCATTTCGGGAACATAAAAGGGAATTAGGAGATTTCTCAAAGCAGGTGGAGAGGAGAAGCTTTCGATGGAATTTGTTTTTCAGATTTCTCCGTGTAACAATCCAGCCCTGCCCCAACAGGTAAGCTTTGCGCTGAAGAAGCGCACGGAACTGATTGCAAAAGCAAAATACCCCCGGGTGTGGAAAGTGATCGACCGCCTTCATACAAAGAAAGCACCTGAATCTGTTTTGGAAAGGCGCCGTATTCGATACAGAATATATGGTATGCTGCTTTTGGCAATGGGACTTTTTTTGCTGATACCTGGGCTCCTGGAACCGAAGGAACTGTTTGCACCGCTGATTGCCGGTATTTTGGGTGTTGCGGCGGGGGTATGCACTCTGTGGAGCGGCAGGAACCAACCGGACAGGCGGTTCGACCGGGCAGCCGGGAAGCTTCTGAAGGGCTTGGAAGCGGTTCCCGCTGTTCAGGTTGCCTTTACAACGGAGGGCATGAGGGTGGCCGGCCAGGAAACGGTCCCATATGCCCTTTTTGACTGCGGAATCGAGACTGGGGAACTCTTCCTTTTTACCTGGAACGGGAAGATTACCGTCATACAAAAGCAGGATATGGTGGAGGGAAAGAGCGAAGAGTTCCGCTCTTTCCTGCGCGAACAGATAAAATTTCCCGCGCAATTTTATAGCGTTTATTGATGATAAATTGACCCTGACAGGAGACATATGAAAATCAGGTCATAGCAAGCAGGGGCGGGGCACCGTTGATGGTGTCCCGCCCCTGCTTGCTATGACCATTCTGAAGAGGTGAGCCGCTCACTCAGCTGGGTGTCCACAATAAAGACAATGTCCTGGATCTGCTGGCTCATAGCCGTGTAGAGGGCCGCCTGCTCCGGGTCGTTTGGGTCATACTGGACGTCGCTGTGTTTTTCAAGAATATATGTCCTGTCGGCAGTGGAGAAAAGATATAGGCAGGGCGTCGGCGACCAGGCGTATAGTTCCTCCGGTGTCAGCGGCCCATCAGAGGACGCGGCGCCAATCCAAAACAGATAGCCTTCACCGGCCCATGGGCCGCTGCCGTCGTGAATTGACTTGACATATACCGCGCAGCCGGTGCCGTCCTCGTTCATCTCTACTCCGTACTGCCCCTTCCATTCGTCGGGCAAAATCAGCGTCAGGCCGATGTCTGCAAGGGTTATGGTTTCCGGCTCAACAGGAACCTCCACAATGGTCTCCTTGCCGAAAGCAATTGCCCCCACAGCGCCGCTGCACACCATTAGCGCGACAACCGCCGCAGCGGCGGAAAAACGCCTCAGCCATTTCTGCCGCCGCTGCCGCCCATAATGAGGGATCCGCTCCGCCTGCTGCACAAGCTTGTCGTCTATATTGCCGATTCGCCGGGAAAATTGCTCCTGATTCATACGTCAATCCCCTCGCTTTCCAAATATTTGCGCAATTTCAACCGCATTTCGTATAAAATGGATTTCACCTTGCTTTGACTGAAGCCAGTATGCATACAGATACATGCAATGGAATCAAAATACCAATACCGCCGGATGAAAACAGTTCGTTTTTCACCGCTCTGCTGGAAAAGAAACCTGTCAATGGCATTTTCGATCCTCTGGTTCTCAATCTCTGACTCCACACAATAGGTACCGGATACACAATCTCCCAATTCGTCCAGGGATACAACCGCGGAAGGATTTCGTTTTGCGGCAGAGATGTACTCGTATTTTTTCAGCGCCAGATTTCTTGTAATTCTGCTGACGAATACGGAAAACCTACTTGGACGCTGGGGTGGGATGGCATTCCAGACGGCAAGGTAGGTGTCATTCACACATTCCTCACTGTCCTCGGCGTTGCCGAGAACGTTGTCAGCGATATAGGAACACAGCCTTCCATATTTTGCAGATGTCTCTTTAATGGCATCTTCGTCCCTTGCCCAGTATAAATCAATGAGTTCCCTGTCGTCCAAATTGTTTTCCTCCCCCGGCTGTCATCTGTGAAAGCGGCTTTCACCATATAAGTACGATTTCGTTGAAATTGGTTGGATACTTTCCTGAAATGTTAGCATATTTTTTCCTGTGCGGCAAGGCGAGGACTGCCTGCGGTATTCCCACCCTTGCTTTTTCCGCGCCGTTTCCTATAATAAGGTTATGAATCACGCGGACAAAAGGGAGCAGTCCTTTGAGATGACGGCATATGGGGAAGCGCCGCGTTCCGGCGGCGCGGAGGAAGACAGGGGAGGAGAGCGGGATGTATCAGCTGATGAGTCTGCCGCTGGCGGCGGAGAGCCTGGGGGAATATGAGAGTTGGAGAGATCTGAGGCAGGAACTTCACGGGCTGGGCTGCCAGGGGGTGGAGGCGATCTGGGGCGGCGAACCGATCCCGGAGGATTTCCCCCGGGACCTGGCAATCGGGTACCATCTGACCTTCTATCCGGACTGGCTGGATTTCTATCGGGAGGACCGGCGGGCCCTGGAGCAAAAATTCGGCAGCCTGGAGACGGTCGAGGCCTTTTTCGGCGGCTGGGGGGCGGACCGGCTGCTGTCCGTCTACCGGGAGGACCTGGCCCGGGCCAGAAGCCTGGGGGCGCGGTATGTGGTATTCCACGTATCGGATGTGTCGATTGAAGAGGGGTACACCTACCGCTGGCTCCACAGCAACCGGGAGGTGATGGGTGCCGCGGCGGAAATCATCAACCAGCTGCTGGAAAATGGTGGGGCGGGACCGGAGTTTTTGGTGGAAAACCAGTGGTGGCCTGGGTTTACCATGACAGACCCGGAGGAGACAGCATGGCTGCTGGAGGCCATTGCCTGTCCCCAAAAGGGCATTATGCTGGATACCGGCCACCTGATGAACGCCAATCCAGACCTAGAGACCCAGGGGGAGGGCGCCGCGTACATCCGCTCCCTGCTGCAGCGCCACGGCAGCCTGTGCCGGTATATCCGGGGCGTCCATCTCCACCAGTCCCTGAGCGGGGCCTATGTGCGTGCCCATGGGGGCCGACTGCCGGAGGAGAGTCCGGCGGACTACTGGGAGCGGTTCCGGACCAGCTACCAGCATGTGCTGGCCATCGACCAGCACATGCCCTGGACAGCGCCGGAGGTGGGGCGCCTGGTGGCGGATATCGCCCCCCAGTACCTGGTCCACGAACTGACCGGCCGCTCCCGGACCGGTCGGCGTCAGGCGGTGGGAACCCAGCGGAGCGCCTTGGGCGGAGTCCTGTGAGGGGACTGCCGCGGCGGGCCCCGGCCATATTCTGCCGCACCACGGATGGCTCCGCTGCCCCCGGGGTTCAGTCGACAAAAACCGCCCCCCGCCGGAAACTGTACCGGCGGGGGACGGTTTTTCTGGCCTGTGGGGAGGCGGAAAGCCAGCCCGGTTTTGCTACACTTTTGCATAGCGAAACTGGCCATGCTGCCCGCATTGCGGGCAGCATGGCCTTACAGCCTGCGTGCGTGGGCGTCCCGGCCCACATGGGCGAAAATTGCAGGGGGCGGGCTGCCTTGCATGTATCGCGGCGCCTTGGGGCCCGTGAAGCGTTACACCTGGAAGCGGTCGTAGGCGCGGCAGCAGTCCAGGCACAGCTTTTTGCCGCCGGCGATGCGGATCCAGTTGGCTCCGGTGGTTTCTCCGCAGCACGCACAGACATAGGAGTCGAACAGTTGGGCCGGCTCCGGCAGGGCAATGGAGGTGGCCTTCACATCAAACATATCCCTGGGGGCCAGGCCCTGGTAATAGGCAAAGGATTCCTGCCGGGTCATGCCCTCCGGCCGGGGGCGCAGTACGAGGCGCACGGATTTGCCGGTGCCCCGGTTGTAGATGGAGAAGGCCTGCTTGCCCCGCATGTGGAACAGCAGGTTGCCCTTGCCCACGCTGCACCCCAGGATCACCTGGATGGCATCCACGCCGCAGGCGTCGTTTTCCGCCACGCATACCACCTCCTCATCGCCGGAGAAGTGCAGGTCCAGCAGTTCGATGGCGTAGAGGGCGGCCTTGTAGCCAATGGTGAGGCCGCCGCACTGGTGGCCGTGAAAAGCGACGCATTTATCCCAAAGAAGCTTATCCTGATCCATAATGAACCTCCATTATTTCGAAACATGATTTTTTAGTGCGGAGTCAGACGGCCCAATCCATAGTGACAACAGTGGTGGTGACGGTTTCGCGCACCACGCCCTCCACAGCGGACGCCGCCACAAAGTCGCGGATGCGTTCCTCCTCCTGTGCGGTTATGTCCCTGCGAAGCCTGGCCCGGTCCACACACCAGCCGGCCATGGACGCTGTGGACCGCTGGGACCGCCACACCTCCCGGCGGTAGTCCAGGTGGGGCTCATAGCCCTTCAGCCACAGATAGGTGAAGCACTTGTCCACATCGTCCCGTCCCGCCTGGGGGCCCTGGATGCCCACCAGGGCCAGCGCCGCGTCCAGGACGGCGTCCCGGCGGCGGGTATTTTTTTGCAGAAAGCAGGCCCCCTTTGCGCAGCGCACCATCTTCTCCAGGGTGTCGTAGTCGCTGACAGCGGGGGTCATATGGGCGAAGACCACGTCGAAGGCCCTCTCCCAGCCCCGCTCCGCCGGATCAAAGGCGTGCCAGTCGATCAGATGGAACCGGGCGTTGGAGAGCCCCAGCCCGGCGGCCCGGCGGGTCGCTCCCTCCACCATCCGGGCGGACAGGTCACAGCCCACTGCGGCTCCCACGTGGGGCGCCAGGGCCAGGGAGTAGCCCCCGGCGCCGCAGCCGATGTCCAGTGCGGACACCGACGGACCCAGCGCCCCCCGCCGGCGCAGCAGCGCCAGAAATGGGTCCTCCTCCCAGTCCGGCAGAGGCCTCTCCTCATATTCCGGGGCGGCCCGGTCCCAGATGCGGGCCTGGATGTCCGGCTGAAAACGGCTGGTCCACTGCCTGCGCAGTTCAGTTAACTCCATCGTGCGCCTCCTCTATGGGTGCACCAGCACCATGTGCTGGCCCTCTACCTCCACCACCTTGGCGTCTACGCCATAGACCTCCCGCAGGGCGGTTTCGTCCAGGACCCGGTAGTCTCCGCAGCGGTAGACCTGGCCCTGGCGCAGCAGCAGGAACTGGTCGCAGAACCGCAGGGCCAGGCTCAGGTCGTGGATGACCACAATGGCGGTGATGCGGTCGTTGTGACAGATATCCCGGACAATCTCCAGCACCTGGTACTGGTTGCGGATGTCCAGGCTGCTGGTTGGCTCGTCCAGCAGCAGCACCTTGGGCTGCTGGGCCAGGGCCCGGGCCAGCATGACCTTCTGCCGCTCGCCGCCGCTGAGCTGGTTTAAAAACCGGCCCCGCATATGGCTGAGGTGCAGCCGGTCCATGGCCTCGTGCACAATGGCGTGGTCCGCCTCCGTGAAGCCCCAGCGCATGTAGGGCCTGCGGCCCAGCATCACCACGTCGTGGACGGTCATCTGGGTGCTGGGTACGCTCTGGGAGACAAAGGCCACCCGCCGGGCTACCTCCCGGTTGGACATGGCCAGCAAATCCTCCCCGTCCAACAGGACCCGGCCGGCGTCGGCGGTGAGAATGTGGTTGAAGCATTTTAAAAGGGTACTCTTACCCACGCCGTTGTTGCCCAGAATGGCCAGAAACCGGCCCTCCTCCAGCGTAAAGCTTACGTCCCGCAGCACCTGGGGACAGCCCTTGTAGTGGTAACAGACACCTTCCGCGCGGATCATTTCTGCCGCCCCCCTTTGAAGAGAAGATAGAGGAAGAGGGGGCCGCCCAAAAAGGAGGTAATGGCCCCAATGGGCAGGATCACCGGGCTGATGACAGCCCGGGCGAAGAGATCGCCCAGCAGCAGCAGGGTGGCGCCGGCCAGGGCGGAGCCGGGGATCAGGTATATGTGGTTATTGCCCACGGCCATGCGGACGATGTGGGGGGCCACCAGGCCGATGAAGCTGATGAGCCCCACATGGGATACGATAATGGAACTGGTCAGGCAGCAGAGCAGCATGTTCACCAGGATCAGGCGGCGCACATTGAGCCCCAGGCTGACGGCGGTCTCCTCCCCGCTGAGCAGGGCGTTGTAGTCCCAGCGGTGGAGCACACAGTAGACGATGAGAACCAGCACCACGGCGCTCATGCCGCCCAGATCCCGCCAGCTGGTGCTGCCCAGGTCTCCGAAGGTCCAGAACACCAGGGACGCCAGTTCCACCTCGTCGGCAAAGTATTGGATCAGCGTAGTGGCTCCGCTGAGCATGGAACTGATGGCCACACCGGCCAGCACAATCCCCTCGGGGGAGACCTGCCGGAACCGGGACAGGCCCAGGATAACCAGAGCCACGGCGATGGACCCGGCGAAGGAGCACAGCGTGATGCCGAGCCCCAGGTTGTTGCCCAGGCCCAGCAGCACGATGGCGAAGGCCGCGCCGAAGGTGGCGCCCTGGGATACGCCCAGGGTGGAGGCCGACGCCAGGGGGTTGCGGAGCACCGCCTGGAGTACGCACCCCGCTAGGCCCAGTCCGGCGCCGGAGACAATGGCCGTGCAGATCCGGGGCAGACGGTTGCTCCGCACCACCAGATTGATCTTGTTGTCGTCCGCAAGGCCGAAGATCCCCCGGATCAGTTCCGTCACCGGGGTGTTGTAGGACCCGGCCCGCAGGCTCAGCAGCACCGTGAGCAGCAGCGCCAGGGTCAGTAGCGCCAGAAAGGCGATGCTTTTTGCCCGGTTGCGGTGGTAGGCGGGATCGGGGGTGCTATTCGCCAAGGGTAATGGGACGGAACGCATAGCCGGCCTCCTTCAAATCCTCGTAGGGGTTGACGCCCAGCAGCGCCTCAAAGATCTCCCCGGCCTTTTCCTCCGGGTCGATATCGTCGAACTGCTCCGGGAACATAACGCAGGCGGCGTAATAGGCGTCCGCCAGAGCGGTTTCCAGGTTGGAGGCGGAGGAGCGGAAGGAGATCTGGGAGTAGACCCGGCCCTCTTTTACGGCGGTGAGGCTGTTGTAGTAGTCAGGGTTTGCGGCGTAGTCGGCGCTGATGAGGTCCATGCCGTTGAAATCCAGGAAGATGATATCCGGATCCCAGGCCAGTACCTGCTCCAGGTCGATGTCAAAGGCGCCGGTCTGACCGGTGGTGTTGGCCAGGTTGTTGGCATGGATCAGTTCAAAGGGGCCGTAATAGGCCTCGGTGCCCTCGAAGCCGTGGGCGCCCTTGAAAGACACGCCGGCCACATAGGCCGCGGGCTTGTCCGCCTCGGCGATGCCGGCGGTGCGCTGATCCAGATCCGCCTGGACGCCCTCCAGGTAGGCGGTCAGATCGGCGGCCCGTTCCTCCAGACCGTACAGTTCACCCAGAATGCGGATGGTTTCGTAGGCCTTGCGGTCCAGCGTGGTGTCGCTGCCGGGGACCACCACCACCGGGGTGCCTGTCTGGGTGGACAGCTGATCGGGGTCCACGGAGGCGTAGGAACTCATCACGATGACCTGGGGGGCTACGCTGATAATCTTCTCCGTGTAGGGTTCGCCATTGGCGCCAATAACCGGCAGATCCTTAAATTTGTCAAAGTTCACGTAGTTGTACAGCCGGGACATGCCCGCCTTGGTTTCGTAGTCCTCCACGCCCACCACCAGGTCGGCGGCGCCCACGTAGCAGCTGTACCGCAGGGCGCCCACGCCCACGCAGACAATCTGCTCTACTGTGAGAGGGATCTCCACCTCACGCCCGGCGCCGTCCACAATTGTGCGGGTATGGGGAGTTGCTTCCGGTTCCGCGGGGGCGCCGCCGCCGGAGCAGCCGCCCAGCAGGCTGGCTGCCATGAGAAGTGTCAGCAGAAAAGCAAGTGTTTTTTTCATATGCAGGGGGGTCCTTTCCTAATTTGATTGTCCACAGGGGACTATAGCAGGTTTCCCCGGGGCCGGCAAGCCGGGAGGGGGGATAAATTTCAGGCACTTTTGCAAAAATTTGACAATCCGGACCCTGGCGGGGCGGGGGTAAGGGATATGTAAAAACAGACCAGAACGCACCTGTGAAATGCTTTTTCAGTCCTCCTACAAAGTGTAGGAGGACTGGGAGAAAACACCTACAACTTGTAGCATACCATTTTGGAGAATAACTTGCTATAATTTTGGTATGAAAACACCAGAAACGGGGGATTCCAAATGATTATTATTGGTGAAAAAATCAACGGCTCCATTCCCTCTGTGGCGGATGCCATTGCCCGCCGGGATGCGGAGTTTATCAAGAGCCGCGCCGTCATGCAGGCGGAGGCGGGGGCCACGTTCATTGACTGCTGCGCCTCGGTGCCCGAGGAGCAGGAGGTGGAGACGCTGAAGTGGATGATTGACTGCATCCAGTCCGTCACGGATCTGCCCATTTGCGTGGACAGCCCCAGCGCCGACGTGCTGGTCCAGGCCTATCAGTTCTGCAACAAGCCGGGCCTCATCAACTCTGTCTCCGGCGAAGGGGACAAGGTGGATAAACTCTTCCCCATCCTGGCAAGGCCTGAGAACCAGGGGTGGGAGATCATCGCCCTGCTCAGCGACGACACCGGCATTCCCAAGAACGCCGCCGACCGGCTGAAGGTTTTTGACAAGATCATGGCCAAGGCCAAAGAGTACGGCATCGCCCCCAAGCGGCTGCACATCGATCCCCTGGTGGAGATGCTCTGCACCAGCGAAAACGGCATTGAGACCAACGTAGAGGTTATCTCCACCGTGCGCAAGCAGTACCCCAGCATCCATATCACCGCCGCGGTGAGCAATATCTCCTTCAACCTGCCGGTGCGTAAGATGATTAACCTGGGCTTCCTGGTTCTGGCTATGAACGCCGGCCTGGACAGCGCCATTCTGGATCCCACCAACCGGGATATGCTGGGCCTGATCTATGCCACCGAGGCTCTGCTGGGCCTGGACGATTACTGCATGGAGTACATCAGCGCCTATCGTGATGGCCTCTTTGGACCGGCCAAGAAGTAAGATCCTTTATTCTGTATCCCATTGTTACCCTGTTTTTTCATACACCCCAAAACCCACATTTTAGAAAAGGAGAGTATTGTATTATGAGTAAGCTGCATGAAATCGCGGAAGTTGTCAGCGCCGGTAAAGCCAAGCTGGTTGGCGGTCTGGTAGAGGAGGCCCTGAACGAGGGTACCCCCGCTCCTGAAATCCTCAATGCCATGATCGATGCTATGGGCGTCGTGGGCGAGCGCTTCAAGAACAACGAGATCTTTGTCCCCGAGATGCTGGTGGCCGCCCGCGCTATGAAGAAGGGCGTTGAGGTGCTCAAGCCCCATCTGGGCAGCGGCGCCGCCGGTGTGGCCGGCAAGCTGATCATCGGCACCGTGGCCGGCGACCTGCACGACATCGGCAAAAACCTGGTTGCCATGATGATCGAGTCCGCTGGCTTCGAGGTCATCGACCTGGGCGTGGATGTGCCTGTGAACAAGTTCATCGAGGCAGTTCATGCCAACCCCGACGTGAAGATCGTGGCCCTCAGCGCCCTGCTGACCACCACCATGCCCGCCATGCGCGAGACCGTGGCTGCCCTGAACGCCGAGGACTTCCGTCCCAACATCAAGATCATGGTGGGCGGCGCCCCCATCACCCAGGAGTTTGCTGATGAGATCGGAGCCGACGCCTATACCGCTGACGCGGCTTCCGCCGCCCAGAAGGCGAAGGAATTGGCTGCCTGATTTCCCAAAAGACTGTAGCGTACATCCGGCCGCCGCGTCTGCAAATTTTGTAGACGCGGCGGCCTTTTTCTGCTATACTGGGTGATATGAGACAGCGTTTTGCGGCTTGACAGGGCGCGGCGGACGGGACGCGGCGCCATTGGGTTCCGGTACAGCTGCCACGGGGCGGCTAAACTGCTTTTTGGAGGAGACGGAACGATGGAACAAGTACAAGTTCAGTTTGTCAGAGAGAATCGGACGGTTCTGGCGGACAGGGGGATCACCCTGCTGGCGGTGCAGACGGAGGCGGGGCTGCGGCCTGACGCACCCTGCGGCGGGCAGGGAAAGTGCGGTAAGTGCTTGGTGGAGATCCGGTCGCCTGGCGAGACAGCCTGGCGTGAGGTGCTGGCCTGCCGGACAGAGGTGACGGCGGACCTGGAGGTGCGTACCCGGGAGGCCGGCGCGCTGCGGGTGCTGACCCGGGGTGTGCTGACGGAGCAGGACGCCTGGGAGCCCTGGCTGGAGACGGTGGAGGTCACGGTGCCCCCCTGCCCCGCCGGGGAGAGTACAGCAGACTGGGACCGGTTTACCGGCGCCCTGGCCGAACTGGGCCGGGGGAAGCCGGCGACAGATCTGGCTCTGGCCTCGGCGCTGAATGGTCTGCTGCGGCAGAGTGGGGGGCGGATTACCGCTGCCCTGGACCGGCAGCGGGCTCTGGCGCTCTGGACGGGGGAGAAGCAGACGTACATGGCGGCTTTCGATGTGGGGACCACCTCTATTGCCGGGTATCTGCTGCGCAGTGACCGGCCGGAGACCGTGGCCACCGCCGGCGAGCCCAATCCCCAGGCCCAGTTTGGAGCGGATGTGATCCAGCGGGCCAACTACGCCCTGGAAAACGGGGTGGAGGCCCTGTCCTCCTGTGTGCGGGGGGCGGTGGACGAACTGCTGGGAGAACTGTGCCGGCAGGCAAATATTCCCCGGGAGGATGTGCTGGCGGTGAGCCTGGTGGGCAACACCTGTATGCACCACCTGTTTCTGGGCGTCTCCCCCGGCTCCCTGGTGCGTTCGCCCTACAACCCCGCAGTCAGTGAGCCCCTGGTTCTGCGCGCGGTGGACTTTGGCATCCATGCCGCGCCCGGAGCCGCCCTGCTGATGCTGCCGGTAATCGCCGGCTTTGTGGGGGCGGACACGGTGGGCTGCCTGCTGGCCGTGGGCTGGGAGAGGCTGGAAAAGCTGACGCTGCTGATCGATATAGGCACCAATGGGGAGATTGTCCTGGGCACCAAGGACCGGATGATCGCCTGCTCCACGGCGGCGGGTCCCGCTTTTGAGGGGGCGAAGATCCAGTGCGGCATGCGGGGCGCCCCTGGGGCGGTGGACCATGTGACCTGGGCCCCGGACGGCGGGCTGACCTGGAGCGTCATTGGCGACCAGGGGGTCAAGGGCATCTGCGGTTCCGGACTCATTGACCTGGTGGCGGCGCTGCGCCACACCGGAGCGGTGGATGAGAGCGGACGCCTCACCGGCGGGACGGACTTCCGCGTGGGGGATACCCCGGTGGTGCTGACCCAGCGGGACGTGCGGGAGGTGCAGCTGGCCAAGGGGGCCATCAGCGCCGGAATCCGTCTGCTGGCCCAGCGCCTGGGTGTGACGCTGGAGGACATCCAGCAGGTGTACATCGCCGGAGCCTTCGGCAGCTATATGGATCCGGACAGCGCCTGCGACATCGGGCTGATCCCCGCCCAGCTGCGGGGGAAGATCCTGGCCGTGGGCAATGCCGCCGGCGAGGGAGCGCGGCTGGCGCTCCAGAGCCGGGCGGCCTGGGACCGGGCACAGAGCCTGGCCCGACAGACGGAATTTTTGGAACTGGCGTCTTTGCCCCAGTTTCAGGATGAATTTGTGGACTCTTTGGAGTTCCCGGAGTTGGAGGAAATGAAACATGCTTGATTATGCTGCCCTGGAGAAGCGGGGCATAGCGGCCGGCTTCTCCCACGTGGGTCCCCTGCGGGCTGATACCATTCAGCTGTTGCCGGATGTGCGGAAGATGTGCGAGGCCTGCAAAAAGTACGATACCAACTGGGCCTGCCCTCCCGGCTGCGGTACCCTGGAGGAGTGCCGGGAGCGGATCGGGGCCTACCGGGAGGGCATTTTGGTCCAGACCGTGGGACAGCTGGAGGACGAGATGGACGGAGAGGGCATGATGGAGGCGGAGAAGCGCCACAGGGAGACGTTTGTGGCCTTCCATCAGGCCCTGCTGGCGGACTATCCGGGCCTGCTGGCCATTGGGGCGGGCACCTGCAGCCGCTGCAAGGAGTGCACCTATCCCACGGCGCCCTGCCGGTTCCCCGACCAGCGCACGTCCTCCATGGAGGCCAACGGGATGCTGGTGCTCCAGGTGTGCAAGGATAACGGCATGCAGTACTACTATGGCCCCTGCACCATTGCCTATACAAGCTGTTTCCTGCTGGTGTAAGGGGAAGAGAGAAGAGGGGGAGCTGCGTTGACAATATTGGAGGAGATTCGCCAGACCATTGAGGCGGGGCGCCCCCGGTTTGTGGAGGGGCTGATCAGCCGGGCTCTGGAGGAGGGGATATCCTCCTCCTCCATCCTGGAGGACGCCATGCTGCCCGCAATGCGCAATGCCGGCGAACGCTATAGGGAAAATATTGACGATATTCCCCGCATCCTGGCGGCGGCCCGGTGCATGCGGCTGGGCCTCGACATGCTGGAGCCCTATTTCCAGCGGCAGGATAACTACCATGCTGTGGGAAAGGTGATTCTCGGCACCGTGGAGGGGGATCTCCACGATGTAGGGAAGAACCTGGTGGCGATCATGTTTCGCAGTGCCGGCTTCCATGTGGTGGATCTGGGGGTGGACATCTCGCCCCGTCAGTTTTTGGAGGCCCTGCGGGCCAATCCGGACGCCTCAATTGTGTGCCTGTCCTCCCTTTTGTCCACCAGCCTGGATGAGATGCGTCAGGCGGTGCGGACGCTGCGGGAGGCCAAGGATGTGCCCCCGGTCAAAATCATGGTGGGAGGCGGCTCTGTGACCCAGGAGTTTGCCCAGGAAATCGGCGCGGACGCCTACACGGAAAACGCCGTGGACGCCGCGGAAATTGCCAAAACATTTTTCATTTGACGGCACAGGACAGGGAGGCGGAGAGGTGAAACTGACAGGAGCGCTGCTGCAGGGTGAACTGGCCCGGCATTTTTCCGTAACGGGGTCCCGTCTGGTGGGGGCCTGTCCGCCGGTGGGCCGGCCTCTGCTCTATGCGCCGGGGGACCCGGTGGAGGGGGGAAGGCTGTATCTGACGGAGGCGGCGGCCCCCGCCCTGTGCCGGGGGGACGCCATCAGCGTGTACACCGGCGGTTCCTTCCCCACAGCGGAGGACGGGGCCTATCTGTGCCTGGATGCGGACAGCTGGCAGGCCCTCAACGTGCTGCAGCGGCTCTTCGACCGCTACGACAGTTGGGAACGGGAACTGGAGCAGATTTTATTGGAGGGTGGCTCTGTCCAGCGGCTGCTGGAGGTATCCCAGGCCATTTTGGGTAATCCCCTGGTAGTAGTGGGAACGGACTTCCGGGTGGCGGCCCGGTCCGATGGCGAGACGCCGGGAGCGGACCCCTTTTCCGGCGGCGGCGCTGTGGAACTGGCCAACGCCCTGCGGCAGGATGAACTGTACAACCAGATGCTCCTCTCCAGGGAGCCGGTGCTATTCCCGGCCCATATTCTGGGCAGTCCCACCTGGAATGTGAACCTGCTGCGGGAGGGCCAGGTGACGCACCGGCTGGTGCTGCTGGAGCGGGAGCGACCTCTGGGCGCGGCGGACGGCTATCTGCTGGATGTGCTGGCCCCCTACGTCACCTACCTGCTGGAGCGGGAGCGGGTAGCCTCTCCCTTTGCCAATGGGCTCCACGAACTGTTTCAGCGGATTTTGTCGGACCGGACGGCGGACTATGTGGAGATGAGCGAGCGTTTGTCCGCCATGGGCTGGGATGCCGGTGATGAGTATTTCTGCGTGGTGTTTCAGCTGACATATGTCAATCAAAAAGACCGGGCGGACAATCTGATCTGTGACTATCTGGAGAAGAAATACGGGAACTGCTGCAGCTTTCAATACAAGGAGGATGTGGTAGCGTTTTTTGATGTCAGCAGGGGGAAAAAGACGCTGCGGGAGATCTCTAATGAGATGAAGTACTTCATCCGGGAGAGTTATCTGAAGGCGGGGTATAGCCGGCTCATGGTTGGCCACAGCAATTTGCGCCGCCAGTATGTGCAGGCGTGCATTGCTCTGGATGTGGGCGGGCGGGTGAAGCCCTACCTGTGGATCCACTACTTCAATTCCATCGCGTTTCGGTATTTGCTGGAGCAGTCCACCAGGCGGCTGCCGGGCTATATGCTCTGCCATGAGAAACTCCTGGTGCTGCAGGAGCACGATACCCATCAGCACACGGCGTATATGAAGACCCTGCGGGTCTATCTGGATCAAAATCTGAACGCTGTGCAGACCGCAAAGGAACTGTTCATCCACCGTAGCACCTTCCTCTACCGCTTGGAGCGGATCAAGGCTCTGCTGGAGAGCGACCTTTCAGACCCGGAGGAACTGCTGTATTTGTCCCTGTCCTTCCGGCTGCTGGAGAACGAGCGGAAAAGCGAGGGCGGGTAAGCGCCGCCTGTCCCTTCTATTACCGCAAAAAGCCGCGCCGTGGAAATTGATTTCCACGGCGCGGCTTTTTGCGGTAATACGCTCAATAGGGGAAGTACGCTTTGCTGATCCGGTGAATCTCCTCCGTAAGGGTGTCGTATACACCGGGGAAGATACTCTCAGGGCCACCCATGGTGCTGCACGGGATGAAATAGCGGGCGCCGCACTCCCGGCAGGCCCGCTCCGCCACAGCCCGGATGTTCTCACGGGTCCAGTCCGCCCGGTCAATCCGGCCGCTGTCGATACCGCCCATAAAGGTGATCCGGCCGCCGTATTTTTTGATGAGTTCGGGGATATCGTTGGTGGACATGACGCCCTGCCAGATGTCGATGCCCATGCGGATCATGGAGGGCACCAGGTTGGCGGCATAGGAGTCGGAGTGGTGGACGATGAGTTCCACGCCGTGGCTCTTGTAGTAGCCATACAGGGCGGTGTAGGCCGGCTCCAAGAATTCCTCAAAGAGGTTGGGGGACATAAAGGAGGACAGCTGGCTGCCCCAGTCGTCGTGGAGGAAGATGGCGTCGGGCTTGAGATACTTGCACAGCTGCTCGGCGTACTGAAGCTGCCACTGGGTAATGTAGTCGATGAGTTCGTGCATCTCATCGGGGTTCGTCACCAGGGACACCATGCAGTTCTGAATCTCCATCAGGTAGTGGCACTGCTCAAAGATACCGGGGGCGATGACAGGGGCTGCAAAATATTCCCTGCGGTCCACCGCCTCCGCAGCCAGGACATAGGGCTCCCACTCCTCCTCTGGAAAGAGCAGATTGGGAGCCTTTACATACAGCTTCCAGTCCTCAATGTCTTTGATGACGATGTGTGCCTGGTCGTGGACAGGAAAGGGGGCGGGAACGCCTGCGGGAAAAGAGGTGGTAACACCCCACTGGTTTTTTACCGGACCGCCCCCTTTGGCGGGACAAACGGTCCTGGCGGAATAGGGATTTCCGCCCAGCAGGGAGAGAAATTCGAATTGATTTACATAACGATCCGGATTTCCACCGCGGATGGTTTCCACAAGGTTCTGCCGTTTCGTCAGCATGGGGGCCTCCTTTTGGGCAAGGTTGTGGAAACAGGGGACGGCACGAGTTGAGGCGCCGCCCCCTGCATGGTTTGTATGGTTTATATGGTTTGTATGGTCTGTATGAAAAAACGGGGTTAGAACATGAGCTTGCTGATGTTGTTGATTTCCTCGGTCAGGGTGTCGTACACGCCGGGGAAGACGCTCTCAGGCCCGCCCATGGTGTTGCAGGGGATGAAGTACTTGGTGCCGCACTCCCGGCAGGCCTTCTCCGCCACGGCCCGGATGTTCTCACGGGTCCAGCCCGCCTCGTCAATCTTGCCGCTGTCGATGCCGCCCATGAAGGAAATCTTTCCGCCGTACTTCTTGATGAGTTCGGGGATATGGTTGGTGCTCATAACGCCCTGCCAGATGTCGATGCCGATATCGATCATGTAGGGAACCAGGGTGGCGGCGTAGGAGTCGGAGTGGTGGACGATGAGTTCCACACCGTGGCTCTTGTAGTAGCCGTAGACCTGCTTATAGGCGTCCACAAAGAACTCTTCAAACATGTCGGGGGACATGAAGGTGGATACCTGGGTGCCCCAGTCGTCGTGGTGGAAGAGGGCGTCGGGCTTAATATGGTTGCAGATCTCCTCCGCCAGTGCCAGTTCGTAGTCCACCAGGTACTGGATGAGATCCTTCATGTGCTCGGGCTCATCGTAGAGGTTGATGAGGGTCTGCTGGATCTCCCCCAGATGGTGGCACTGCTCAAAGAGGCCCGGAGCCACCATGGCGGTGACGAATTTCTCCTTGCGGTCCACCGCTTCAGCCTGGGCGATAAGGGGTTCCCACTCGGATTCGGGGAATTTCACGCTGGGGGCGTGGACATAGTCGCGCCAGTGGGTGATGTCCTTGATAACCACCTTGTCCGGGGTGTGCTCGGGGAAGGCCGCCACCACATGCTCCGGCCAGGAGCGGATCACGCCCCAGGCGTTGGCCACACCCATCTCACCCCGCTTGGGGTTGGCGCTGTGGAGCCGGGAGGGGTTGGAGATCATCTTCAGGAACTCGTACTGGTTGACAAAGCGATCGGGGTTCCCGCCGTGGATGGTCTCCAACAGATTTTGACGGATGGTAAGCATTCGAAAGAGCCCTCCTTTATGTATTTTACGTTTATGTAAAACGATATGGGGGGGAGGACGGCGGGACTGGCGGTGCCGTCCTCCCGGATGGCGGGGCGAACTGCTTAGAACTTGACCTTGCTGTACTTGTCAATCTCCTCAGCCAGGGTGTCGTACACGCCGGGGAAGGTGGACATGGCCAGGCCGATGGAAGCACAGGGGATGAAGTACAGCTTGCCGTTTTCATCGCAGGCTCTGTGGACCTCCTTGGCGATGACATCCCGGCTCCAGCCCTCGTAGTCCACCTTGGCGCTGTCGATGCCGCCCATGAAGGAGATCTTTCCGCCGTACTTCTTGATGAGTTCGGGGATGTTGTTGGAGGTCATGACGCCTTGCCAGATGTCGATGCCCATGTCGATCATGTAGGGAACCAGGGTGGCGGCGTAGGAGTCGGAGTGGTGGACGATGAGTTCCACGCCGTGGCTCTTGTAGTAGCCGTAGATCTGCTTGTAGCCGTCCAGGAAGAACTCCTCGAACATGTCGGGAGACATGAAGGTAGATACCTGGCTGCCCCAGTCGTCATGGTGGAAGAGGGCGTCGGGCTTCAGGTGGGTGCACAGCTGCTCCGCCAGTTCCAGTTCGTAGTCCACCAGGTACCGGATAAGATCCTTCATGTGCTCGGGTTCATCGTAGAGGTTGATGAGGGTCTGCTGGATTTCGCCCAGATGATGGCACTGCTCAAAGAGGCCCGGGGCCACCATGGGCGCCACAAAGTACTGGCTGCGGTCCACTGCCTCGGCCTGGGCGATGAAGGGCTCCCACTCGGACTCAGGGAACTTCAGGCTGGGGGCGTGGACGTAGTCACGCCAGTGGGTGATATCCTTGATGACAACCTTGTCCGGGGTGTGCTCGGGGAAGGCCGCCACCACGTGCTCCGGCCAGGAGCGGATCACGCCCCAGGAGTTGGCCACGCCCATCTCGCCCCGCTTGGGGTTGGCGCTGTGGAGCCCGGAGGGATTCTGCAGAATCTTCAGGAACTCGTACTGATTGACGAAGCGATCGGGGTTCCCACCATGAATGGTCTCCAGCAGGTTTTGACGAATAGTTAACATAACATATACTCCTTCTATCAATTTTGTATGTATGTGAAAAGATTCGCGGGGAAATTGTGTGAAAGGGCCGATAGGGCTTAATTCTGCTGCTTTCTGCGGGCAAGTTCGGCGGAGTACTCGACCATCTTGTCGCGGGTGAGCCGGTAGCCGAAGATCATGATGACGGCGCCCAGAGCCACAGCCACGGCGGGGAAGATGGTGAAGCCCATGGAGATGCCCCGTTCCAGCTGGACGGTGGTATTTTCAGCGGTGGTGGTGGCGGAGTCGAAACCGGCCATGGCCAACGCCAGGGCAATCAGGATGCCGCGGGATACGACGCCGATCTTCAGAGGAATGTTGCTCAGGCCCATAATCATGCCGGTGGCGTTGGTGCCGGTCTTATACTCGCTGTAGATGGCACAGTCGGCGTAGAGGGCGGGGCCACAGGCGTTGGTCATGGTGCAGCAGAATTGGGCCAGGCTCACAAGAATGATAACGGCCCAGGCGTTTTGGTGCAGCAGGAACGCCGCCAGAAGCACCACCACCATGCCGAGGTAGGCGTAGATGACGGTGTTGCGGGCGGACAGCTTGGCCGCCACCTTGCGGGAGGAGTAGGAGGCGATGACGCCCAGCAGGTTGGAGATCAGGATAAACATGGAGGTCAGGCCCTTGTCCTTGGCCACGTATGTAAAGTAGTAGACAGCGATGCCGCTGGCCACGAAGCTGTATACATACTTGGCCAGATCGGATACCATCAGGCCCAGGAGATAGGGGTTGGTGACGAGGGCCTGCCACAGGCCGCCCTTGGGCTTCTCGGACTTGGAGGCAGCGGCGGCGGCCCGCTGGGCCTTTTCGGCCTGGAGGCGGGCGTACTCCACATCACCAGGTTCCTCGTAGCCCTTGAACATGACGAAGTGGGCGAAGTAGCCCGCGGCCATCAGGGCGGCAAAAGCAAAGGCACAGCCGCCGTAGGAGTAGTTCTCACCCAGCCAGTTTGAGAAGAACAGCACCACTGCGGGACCCACATAGGAGTAGGCCACCCGGCCCAGGGACTGCCACAGGGCCCGGCTGGAGGAGAGGGCCATGCGGTCCTCCGGAGTCTTGGAGGCGATGTTGATCATGGAGATGTTGGCCACGAAGGGGACGTTCCAGACCATATGGCTGGTAATGGTGGCCACGATCACAATGATGGCGGCGCCGATGCCGTTGCCCAGATTGATGAACTGGAATGCGTAGAGGAATGGCACCAGCCAGGGTGCCAGCACCAGCCAGGAGCGGTAGCGGCCCCACTTGGGGGGCTTAATGCTGTTGAGGAAGACGCCGTATACCCAGGACAGCAGGGCGTCCACCACGCTGGCTACGGTGGTGATCATTGTGACCAGAGGCAGACTGAACTTGGCCACATTGGTGAGAAAGAATTGGAAGTAATAGGTTTCGATGTTGGTCATGAAGCTGAAGCCAAAATCACCTACACCGAAAAAGGTTTTTAAGGCCTTACTGATTCCCTTGCGCTCTGTTTTAGGTTGATCTGACATAAACAAGCCCTCCGTTCCCTCATTTTCTTTTGTTTTGCGCACTGATCGAAAGGGGAAAGCTGTGCTGTGGAAGTCCGCTTGCCGGATGCAGGGTCCGCGCTGTCACCTCCTTGCGCCTGCTTCCGCACGAGTCTGCCCGGTCCATTTTGATAAAAAATTCAATGGGACTAGGTGTGAGCCTGCGGCGTGCCAGTGGAAAAAGACTGGTTCTGAAAGCTGGTTATCCACGGCGAATACACAATACCCCTTATAAATAGCATACCACTTTTTCCCGCCCGGCGCACCGTCACGGCGCACAAAAAACAGGGGGCGTATTTTTACCGGCTTTGCGGCGGGGGGAGGGGTGGGGCGGGGGAAGAAATTGGCGCAAAATACAGTAGGTGTACATGCCCGTCCCGTATTTTGCGCCAATCCTATTTAGTTTTCAGGTGACGCAGATGTGTGCCGGAGAAAGGCTGCGATATGGAGAGGAACGAAGTGTCCTTACACCGTTTTCCCGGCTTCTCTTTCCGCGTTGGCCTTTGCGTAGTGAGCCGCTTCCTTGTCGGTCAGCTTGTACAGCACGAGAATGATGACCGTGGCGACAACAACGCAGATCGCGGGGATCAGGCCAAGAACCATCATAAAGCGGTCCATGTACTGGAAGTACGGAGCGGCGGTTCCAACGGGAGCCACGTAGCCGGCCCAGGAGATGCTGAACCCCACAAGGGAGCCGCCCAGAGCGAAGCCGATCTTGGTGGGCCAGTTCATCACGGTCACGGCCATCGTCCGGTTGTCGATGCCGGTGGTGTAGTAGCCGTACTCGCCGCAGTCCAGATAGTAGTTCGCCATAAAGACCATGTACAGGTATCTGGCGGACTCACAGAGGCACATGCCGACGGTCATGGCAATCAGGTTGGCCTGGCCGGCGGAGTTCAGGGCAAAGAGCCAGATCACAACGCCGCCCAACGCATAGACAGACCAGCCGCAGATCAGGGCGCCCTTCTTGCCCAGCTTCCGGCCGATAGCCGGTCCGACAAGGGTGGCACCCAGGGCGCAGATGCTTCTGGCGGTAAGGGCGATGGTCATAGAGGAGAAGGTGCCTGTTACACGGAAGAAGTGGGCGGTGAGGCCAGTGTAGATCTGGGTTCCAAGAGTGAAAATGGTGAAGCTGACGAAAAGAATCAGCATCTGCTTGTTGGTTACAACGGAACTGAACATCTGGGCAACCGTAGCCGTCTTCTTCTTGGAGGCCTCCTGGGTGGGAGGATCAAAGGGCTGGGCGCTCTTCACGAAGATCACGTTGACCACGACGAAGGAGGCGGAGAACACCAGGGCCACAACGAAATACCCCATGGAGGGGGAACCGGTCAGCCGCTCAACCAGCTGGATGGCGGGGAGGGTGATGGCAGAGGAAATAATCGTCGCGGCGGCGCCCACCTGGGCCTGACGGGCCGTCAGCTTTTTCCGGGCCTCCATGTCCGCGCCGGCCAGCTTGGGGATCAGGGCGGCTCTGCTGGTGGCAAAGAAGTTCATGGAGCAGTGGAACATCATGTAGAAGATGCAGACGATGGCCAGACGGATCGTGGGGTTTGAAATGAAGCTGGAGGTATCCAGCATCTGGACGATATTGCCGAAGAACAGGGTAATCGTCAGCAGCCGGATCCAGGACAGGTACTTGCCATGCTTCATATTAGATTTCTCAATGACAACACCGGCGATGATGGAAACAATGAAGTCCACCGTCTTGGCAACCAGCAGGCCTGTGCCGATGGCGACGCCGCTGATACCTAAGTAGTCCGTCATAAACAGGTTCAGATAGAGTGTGGGGACGGTGAACGCCATGGTGTTGAGGGCGTTTGCTAACGCGTATGTATTAATATGTAAGCTTGTAAGCTTTGGCTTTTCCACAATAAGGGCCTCCGTTCTCATAATAATGACTGCAAGGATCTTATTTCAGTATCGCATGAAATGCCATATTAGAGTGCCTGCTGTGTTTTCCGGTATGCAATCAGCTGTTGAGCATCTGCCGGGAAATCTTGTATACGCACTCAACGAAGTAGGGGTTGACCCGCATGGTATTGGCAACAGCGTGGCACTTGCCGTCGCGGATGAAGAATTCGCAGAACTCCTTCGCCGCGGCCTCCAGCGCCTCGTGGCTGGCCTCCATGTCCTTGGCAACATCCGGGGGATCGACGCCGAATACGAAGTTCTGCCCGTACTGCTCGAAGAGAGCCTTCTTGTCGTTCATGTACATGCCGTTCCACATCTGGACGCCGCCCTCCATATAGGCGGGGAACACCAGCTCGTTCTTGCCGCAGGAGTGCAGCTGGAACACAAAGCCCAACTCCTTGCACTTCTCGGCAAAGCGCTTCATAATGGGAACAAACATCTCTCTGGCGGTGGCGATGGAGAAGAAGGGAGCCCGCTGGCTGCCCCAGTCGTCGTGGAGGCAGATCATCTGAACCTGGGGGAAGTACTTCTTCACGTGCTCCAGGTAGGGAATGTACACCTTATCCAGCATGGTGTTGCAGAGTTCCTTGACCGCGTCCATCTGCTCTTCGTCGATGATGGAGATGGCGGCGCCCTCAAAGTCCATAAAGGAGATGAGGCGCTCATACATGAAGCCGTTCAGGAACGTCATGGAGTTCAGCAGGCCACCGCTGAGGTACTCCTCGTTGGCCTTGGCGGATTTTTCCCAGTCCCAGACGCTGGGGTCCGGCATGGTGATAATGTCCTTCCAGTCATTGGCGTCCTCCATACGGGGGGAGCCGGGCTTGACCATGGAGCCGCCGGCCACCGGTACGAAGACCCACTCGGTGCCAAACATGTCGGGGCCGCCGAAGTTTTCAGGCGCAATTTTCTCCTCACCGTCAAATACGAAACCCCGGGCGACGTTGTCAATGTCGATTCTCGGCGTAAAGTTTCTGGTATCGGTGGTCATGGGCATCCACAGCGGGTTCTTGCCGGCGAAAACGGCCAGGAAGTTTTCTGCGGGGGTAATCGGGGTGTCAAAAATAGGAGCGGTCCCATTCTCCCCAACCTTGGTCAGTTCCTTTTCCTCAAATTTAACTCTTTGCACGTGAGATACCTCCTGTTTCAGCATGAAATGTTTTGTTGACAGTATTCTCTTAACTCTTCCAGCGCGGGGACTGTCCTCCTCTCCCTCTCTTCTTTTGCCTGGTGAGGTTCTGCAATCTCGCTTGCGTAAAGGGAAACGCCCCATGGCGCATAGCGTCCCGTCAAGTCCGGCAGCCGGCCCCGGCATTTGCATGCAGCCGGGGTGAGACAGGTTGAAATTGGCGCGCATCCATGGTATACTGACAAAGTAACCAAAAACTGATTCTTTTGCTTGTTAAAATTGCCGCACAACCATGGCAATGCAAATTTCCCTTTTGTATAAAATACCACACCCGGACGTCTTGTGCACCGTCACGGCGCACAAAAATAGAGGGCGGCATTTTGTAAATCCGGTGAACGGATCAGAAATGAGGTGGCTATGGAACTGAATCTGCACGTTGTCCGGGAGAGGCTGGAGGGACGCTTTCCGCTGGGAAGCGGCCGGCTGTCCCCGGAGCGGGGCTTTCATCATGTGAAATGCTATCTGGGCCAGCGGGAACTGGATGGGAACGCCCTGTATCTGGTGGACAAGACCCGGCGGGGGGCGTTTGCCGCGGCGGCGGGGACGGGAGCCTGCTCGGCGGTGGCCGTGGGGTGGCAGGGGGAGGATCTGCCCGCCGGCACGCTGTATATCGCGGTGGAGGGCGAGGGGGAGACCCTGCTGCTGGAGGTGCTGACAGAAGTACAGACTCTCTTTGATCAGCTGCGGGCCTGGGAACTCCGGCTGACGGAACTGCGGGGCCGGGGCCGGCCCCTGCGGGAGTTTTTGCAGGTGGGCTATGAGGTCATCGGCAACCCCATGATGCTCTATGACCAGAACTATCTGATTTCCGCCACCACCCAGGGCATTCACGCCCCGCCGGAGGATGTGGCCTGGAAGGCCCAGGTGGCCGCCGGCTACTGGACGCCGGAATTGCGCAGCGTGGTGCGGGCGGAGAATTGGCACGGTCAGAAGAACCGGGCTTCCTACTACGATACCAATAACTTTGAGCACAACGGGGTGATCGTTTCATACTCCCATCAGGCCCGGTTTCTGGGCACCCTTTTTGTCATGGAGTACTTCTCCCGGGTCACGCCGGGGCAGATCCATCTGATCCAGTGCTTTGCGGATCTCCTCCGCCGGGAACTGCTGGAGAGCCAGCGCAGCGGCTCGGAGAACCTGTCAGACACGGATTCCTTTTTCCGTATGGTCCTTTTTGCCGACAGCAGTTCGTTTACCGATGAGTTCATCAACCGCCGCCTGGGGGAACTGGGCTGGCGGGGACAGGACCGCTACTGTGTGCTGGTGTTCGCGGACATGTTCCACCAGCAGCGGCACCAGTACATGCCGGAGCATATTCACCGCCGGTTTCCCGGCAGCTACTGCCTGGAGGTGGAGGACCGGCTTGTGACGGTGGTGCGGCTGGAGGACGGCGGCGAGGAGGATATTACGGAGCAGCTGGCGGAACTGGTCCGGGACTCGGTGATGAAGTGCGGCATCAGCGACATCCTGCCTAATTTTCTGGGCATCAGCTACGGCTACCGCCAGGCGCTGGCGGCCCTGTCCATTGGCGAGATGCTGGACCCCACCTTCTGGTACTACCGCTACGGGGACTACGCGGTGGAGCATGTGGTCAGCTACGCTTTGCAGGCCGCCCGGCTGGAGACCTTCTGCCACAGGGCCATTTTGGCGCTGGATAAGGAGGACAGGGAGAATGGCACCCAGTATGTTTCCACCCTGGAGGCGTACCTCTCCGGCGGCGGAAACCTGAAAAAGGTGGCCGACTGCCTGCATATGCACCGTAATACCCTCCAGTACCGGCTCAACCGGATTGCCCAGCTGGCGGGGGTGGACTACCGGGATGAGCAGGAACTGAAGCGGCTCTACCTGTCCATTAAGCTTCTACGGGTCTACCGCGCCTCGCCCCCGGCGGGGGAGAAGGCCAAGCGGGAGAACTAGGAGCCGGCCGCCGGGGATCATCCCCGGCGGCCGGCCTCTTTTTGCGCTCTGGCCTGGTGAGCCAGGAGGCGGGGGGAGCACGATCCCTAGGCACCGCCGGGTGGCCGGGAACATAGAATGGTTCGGGGCAGGAAAAACCCCGGTATAAATTCCGCGGACGCGTGGGAGAATGATAGTGGCCCGGGTAAACGGGCACTTCTTCCGGCGGAGTGTGAACTTTGTGGATACAACCGTAAAACGCGGCGACATTTACTATGCCGACCTCAGCCCGGTAGTGGGGAGCGAGCAGGGAGGCGTCCGTCCCGTGCTGATCGTACAAAACGATACAGGAAACCGATACAGCCCCACTGTAATCGCGGCGGCCATTACATCCCAGACGGGGAAGGCCCGCCTGCCGACCCATATTGAACTTGCTGCGCAAAACTATGGACTTACCCGGGATTCTGTGGTATTATTGGAACAGATCCGCACCCTGGACAAACGGCGCCTGCGGGAAAAGATGGGGCGTGTGGACAAGGACCTGATGGACAAAGTGGACGCAGCCATTGCCGTCAGCTTTGGCCTGCCGGGTGACCGGCTGGTGTAGAGACCCCGGGATAACGAGGGATACGGCAGGCCCGCGGGGGCAACTCCTCGCGGGCCTGAAACAAGACTACATAGAGGGACAAGCGATGAAACGACATGGACTGCGCACCGCCGCCTGCCTGCTGCTGGCGGGGACTGTATTGGCCGCCTTTGTGGCCGTTGCCGCCGATGTGGGCTCCCAGGAGGACCCGCTGGTGACACTGAGTTATTTGAGCGACACCTTCCTGGGCCAGCTGCTGGAGCGGGTGGATAGGAAGGTGGCGGAGCGGGATGAGCGGCTGCGCCTGGAGATGGAGGAGGAGTTGCTGCGCCGGGAGCGGGAGGGACTTCTGTCCGGCGGCGGCATGTCCGCGGCGGCCGCGTCCTATACGGCGGTGACGCTGTACAGTGGGCAGAGCCTGTATGGGGAGGCGGGGTGCGAGGTGCTTCTCCGGTCCGGCCAGGCGGTGTGCTCCGGTACCGGCGCGGCGCTGACGGACGTCACCAGCGGCACTGCCCTCAGCGGCGGGGGAGCACTCGCTGCCAATCACCTGTACCTGCTGACGGACAGCCGGGCCATTACGGTGTCCGGCGACACCGTGCTGCTGGTGCGGGGAAGCTACACGGTGGGTTAGGCCCTGCCTCTTCCGCTGTTTGAAAATCCTTCTGACAAGAACGAGCCCCTTCCCGCATAAGATGCGGAGAGGGGCGTTCTTTTTTCAGAGAGGAGGGCACACATGGAACAGGTCAAGCTGTACTGCGCCGGCGTCTGCCGCGGCGAGATCACGCTCCGCCCGGAGGGCGGGCGCACGGAGGTCCTCGCGGTGATGCCGGACCCGGGCGACGGGCTGTACCGGGTGGAATTGCTGGGGGAGCGGGGTGGCCTGATGCTGGGGGTTATGGAGCCGGCCGGGCGGGAACTGACGGTCTGCCGGCGGCTGTACAGCCGGGATGTGGCGGGGCTTGGCCGCCTTCTGCGGGGGGAGGCACGCTGCTCCTTCCGGTTTGGGGACGGCGCCGGCTGGCGGGAAACCAGCTGTCCCGCTCAGCTGTTCCGGAGCAGCTTTCTGCACAGCCGCCTGAAAAGCTATGGCCGGGCCTGGTGGCGCAGGGAGGGGAATCGGCTGCTGCTGGCGCTTCCCCTGGAGCAGGGAAAGCCCTTTCCGCTGGAGGCGATGTTCTGTTTTTCCCGGGTGGAGCGGGTGGCGGGGTGCCGGTGCGCGGTATACGCCTTTGATGGCCAGGAGGAACCTGTACTGTAGGGAACGGCAAAATATTTGTACAATTTCTATACCATTTCCTCTCCGGGTATGCTATACTGAGACATACGCAGCACACGACACCCACCCCAACATGTGATACGGGAGGAATGCGTCAATGAAGTGTCCTTATTGCGGCTATAAAGAGAGCAAGGTGGTGGACAGCCGCCCTGCCGACGAGGGCAGCAGTATCCGCCGCCGCCGGGAGTGCCTGGCCTGTGAGAAACGGTTTACCACCTATGAGACCATGGAGTCGCTGCCCATGGTGGTCATTAAAAAGGATGGCAGCCGCCAGAGCTTTGACCGAAACAAGGTCCTGGGCAGCATGCTGCGGGCCTGTGAGAAGCGGACGGTGCCCCTGGCCAAGCTGGAGCAACTCACCGATGAGATTGAGCAGAACCTGCAGAACTGCCTGGAGCGGGAAATCACCACCGATATGATCGGTGAGCAGGTCATGGAGAAGCTGCGGGGTGTGGATGAGGTGGCCTATGTCCGCTTCGCCTCCGTGTATCGGCAGTTTAAGGATATTCATACGTTTATGGCGGAACTGACAAAGCTGCTGGAGGAGAAGTAGGCCCGGAGGCGGGGCTAGAGGACGTTTTTGATGCTCACCGCCTGGGTTTCCGCCAGATGTTCCAGCTGGCCCAGCAGCTGCGAGATAAGGATGTGGAAATCCTCGTTGTCCTGCTCCCGACAGGCCGCCAGGGCGCCGATCAGGGACAGTTCCGCCCCGTCCAGTTCCTGATGCTCAATGATTGTGTGAAAGAAGGTCTGGCTTTTGTCCCAGTCCTTCCGCGCGCCCTCCAGCTGCCGGAGGGCTTCGTCCCAATTTCCCGCATCGGCGGCCTTCTCCGCCTGGGACAGAAGGGCGGACCAGTGATCTGTGCGCAGCTGGACATAGCGGCCCGTCCAGAGGGATAGGCCCAGCATGAGGACCAGCAGGCCTGTGGGAATATACAGCGCTTTCATGTGACGCCCTCCTTTGTCACGCATACGATGCTTCCCGCCTCGTCCACCGTCAGCAGGAATACCTGTCGGGGGGAGGTGAGGCGGCGCTGGCGCAGCTGCTGGGTCAGCCAGGCCTCGTCATAGCCGCTGGAGCGGAGATTCCGGGTCATGACGTGGCCGTCGTTGATGAGCAGTACCGGCAGGGTTACATCGTCCGGCACCGACAGATTTACGGCCTGGGGGGTAATGGGGCTGCTCTTGGTATAGGGCAGCACGGATACCTGGCCGCTGGTTTCCAAGATGGCGTATTTTACGGCGGAAAGATCGCTGTAGCCCTGGCCGCGCAGCTGCTCAAACAGTTCGTCCACAGTGAAGCGGTTGCGGGCCATATTCTGCTCAAGCACCTTTCCGTCCCGCACGATGACCGTGGGGTGGCCGCAGACCAGGGAGCGGAAGCGGATGGACTTGAGGCTGAAGAAGCTGAGCAGCATGGACAGGCACAGCAGCGTCACGATGGGCAGAAGGCCGTTGACCAGCGGGATACCAAAGTTCTGCATAGGTACGGCGGCCAGGTCGGATATAATGAGGGTCAAAACCAGTTCGCTGGGCTCCAGTTCACCGATCTGGCGCTTGCCCATGAGCCGCAGGCCGACCATCAGGATCAAATACAGGATCACAGTGCGGAAAAACGCGGTGGTCATTGTCCCACATCCTTTCCCGGTCAGTATTTGCAGGATGGGCCGGGGTTATGCCCCGTGATTTTGGTAGCATCCGCTGAGGCGGTGTGATATAATGCTATGGAACAGAGCGTCGCAGAGAGAAAGGAGGACCATAGGCCGGGGCCTATCATAAGCGCCAGTGCTCCGCCCGGTGCAGGCCGGGGGAGACAACGAGGTGGGGGGAGAATCGAACTTTCGGCGGATGCCCCTCCGTATCGCTCCGGGTGCGTACACAGCCGGCAAATATGCGGGCGACCGCAAAACAAAGGGGCTGTGACCGGGGAACGAGTGACAAATGGCTGCGCATTTGTCCTCTTGCTGTTGACAAAGGAGACACCGCCGCACGAAAAGGGGGCGGCGGTGGGCTTCGCCTATTTTCAGTAAGGAGGATATTGTATATGTGTGGTATCGTTGGATATGTGGGCCGGGAGCAGGCAGCCCCTATTTTGCTGGAGGGCCTGAACAAACTGGAGTACCGGGGATATGACTCCGCCGGCGTGGCGGTGTACTCCCGGGAGGAGGGGAAACTCTCTGTCCACAAGGCCAAGGGGCGTCTGAAGGTTCTCAGCGACCTGCTTCAGGGCGGCAGCCTGGTGGAGGGCACCGTAGGCGTGGGCCACACCCGCTGGGCCACCCATGGAGCGCCGTCGGACGTAAATTCCCATCCCCAGGTCAGCCGCAGCGGCCGCATTGCCGTGGTTCACAACGGCATCATTGAGAACTATGCCGAACTGAAGGCATTTTTGCAGGAGCAGGGAGTTCCCTTCACGTCCGAGACGGACACGGAGGTGGTGGCCCAGCTGATCGAGTACTTCTATGAGACGGATCAGGTGGGGATCCTGGAGGCCGTGGGCCGCTGCCTGCGCCGTATCGAGGGGGCCTACGCCCTGGGCATTATCTGCGCCGACGCGCCGGATGAGATCATCGCCGTGCGTAAGGACAGTCCCCTGATCCTGGGCTATGGGGAGGACTGCAACTTCCTGGCCAGTGACGTCACCGCCATTATCCGCCATACCCGCAACGTCAGCTATATGGATGACGGGGAGGTGGCGGTGCTGACGCGGGAGGGCATTCAGTGCTACAACCACCTGATGCAGCCGATTGTCAAGGAGATCTGCCGGGTGGACTGGGAGGTAGACGCGGCGGAAAAGGGCGGCTACGAGCACTTTATGTTCAAGGAGATCATGGAGCAGCCCGAGGCGCTGCGCCGGTGCATTTTCCCCCGGATCCGGGGCGGCGAGGTGGTGCTGGACGGCTTCCGTATCAGCGACGACTACATTCGCGGCGTCAGCAAGTTTTATATTATCGCCTGCGGCTCCTCCTACCATGTGGGCATGATGGGCAAGTATAATCTGGAGCGGATCCTCCGCCGTCCGGTGGAGGTGGCGCTGGCGTCGGAGTTCCGGTACATGGACCCCATTGTAGATGAGCACACCATGGCCATTGTCATCAGCCAGTCCGGGGAGACGCTGGACACGCTGGCGGCCATGCGGGAGGCGAAGCGCCTGGGGGCCAGGATACTGTCCATTGTCAACGTGGTGGGCTCCTCTATCGCCCGGGAGAGCGACCAGGTGCTCTATACCTGGGCGGGGCCGGAGATCGCCGTGGCCACCACCAAGGCATTTTCCACCCAGCTGGCGGTCATTAACCTACTGGGTCTGTACCTGGCCCGGGTTCTGGGCACCATGGAGGATGGGGAGTACCGGCTGATTCAGGAGGAACTGCTGCGCCTGCCGGACAAGATCGAGGAGGTCTTGGCAAACAAGGACAGCATCCAGTACTATGCCAGCCAGTATTTCAACCACAACAGCGTCTTTTTCATTGGCCGCAATGTGGACTATGCCCTGGGGATGGAGGGCTCCCTGAAGCTGAAGGAGATCTCCTATATCCACTCCGAGGCGTATGCCTCCGGGGAACTGAAGCACGGCACCATCAGCCTCATTGAGGAGGGCACGCTGGTGGTAGCGCTGGGCACCTACGCGAAGCTCTTCGACAAGGCGATGAGCAATATTGTGGAGGTCAAGGCCCGGGGCGGCGACGTGCTGGCGCTGACGACCGTGGATCACGGGGAGGAGATGGGAAAGGTGGCCAACGGCGTTGTGACCATCCCCCAGGCCCACCCCCTGCTGCTGCCCAGCCTGGGTATCATCCCCCTGCAGCTGTTTGCCTACTATGTGGCCCTGCTGCGCGGCTGCGACATTGATAAGCCCCGGAATCTGGCAAAGTCCGTCACCGTGGAGTAGGGACAGCCCAGTGGGGACAGCCCCGGGGGAACACAGATCCTTACAGAGGGAGAGCCGCCGGATTATTCCGATCCGGCGGCTCTTTCCCACAGAAAAATTGTGGAAAAATTCCACAAACAGGAGAAAAATCGGATAAAATTTTCTCCATTTGCTATTGTCCTTTCCCGGTAATTGTGGTATAACTGCTATGCCTTTTGGCCCTGGGGAAGATCGGACCCGGGCTTTTGAACGAGGATGGAGAGACAAGTCATGGGAAAGCAAGGATATAAGATCGACATGTGCAGCGGCTCCCTGGCGGGGAAGCTGCTGCTTTTTGCGCTGCCGCTGATGGCTTCCAGCCTGCTGCAGCTGCTGTTCAACGCGGCGGACGTGGTGGTGGTAGGCCGCTTTGCCGGAAAGGAGGCCCTGGCCGCCGTGGGCTCCACCACCTCCCTGATTAACCTGCTGGTAAATATGTTTGTGGGCCTGTCCGTCGGCAGCAACGTCACCGTGGCCCGGGATCTGGGGGCCGGCCGGGAGGAGGAGGTGCGCCGCAGCGTCCACACCTCCATCACCCTGGCCCTGCTCAGCGGCCTGGTTCTGACAGGCATCGGCACGCTGCTGGTGCGGCGGCTGCTGGAGTGGATGTCCTCCCCGGCGGACGTGATTGGCCTGGCTACCGTGTATCTGCGCATCTACTTTCTGGGGATGCCCTTCAATATGCTCTATAACTTCGGCGCGGCCATCCTCCGGGCCCAGGGGGACACCCGGCGGCCCCTGTACTTTTTGGCGGTGGCCGGCGTGGTCAATGTGGCGCTGAACCTGTTTTTTGTCATCGTGTTCCACATGAGCGTGGCGGGAGTCGCGCTGGCCACCATTATCTCCCAGGCCATATCCGCGGTGCTGGTGCTGCTCTGCCTGATGCGGGACAGCGGCCCCCTGCGGGTGGATTTAAAGCGCCTGTGCCTGGATGGACGGGTGGTGCGGCGGATTTTACAGGTGGGTTTTCCCGCCGGGTTTCAGGGGATGCTGTTTTCCATCTCCAATGTGGTCATCCAGTCCGCCATCAACGCCTTTAACTCCACCGCCATTGTGGCTGGCTCCTCCGCGGCGGCCAATATTGAGGGCTTTGTCTACGCGGGTATGAACGCCTTCTATCAGACGGCCCTCACCTTTACCAGCCAGAACTACGGCGCCTGCCAGTGCAGGCGGGTGGATCGGATCATGGAACTGTGCCTGGCCTACACGGTGGCCATCGGCGCGGCGCTGGGAGGCGCGGCGGTGCTCTTTGGTCAGCAGCTTGCCGCCATCTACGCCCCCGGGGAGCCGGAGGTGATTGCCCAGACGTTGCTGCGCATGCGCATTACCTGCACCACCTATTTCCTGTGCGGGCTGATGGACACCCAGGTGGGCGTACTGCGGGGATTGGGCTATTCCATGGTGCCGATGATTGTGTCCCTGGTGGGGGCCTGCGGGCTGCGGCTGATCTGGGTGGCGTTTGTATTCCCCCTGGTGGGCACACCTGCCGCCCTGTATGTGTCCTACCCTGTCAGCTGGCTGGTGACAGCAATTTTCCACTGTGTGTTCTTCTTCCTTGTCCGCAAGCATGCCTACGCCAAGGTGGAACTGGCCCACAAGATGGCCCAGTGACAGGCCTGTGCAAGGGCCGCAAGACCGTACATAGTTTCTTTGGAAAAAAGAAGCCGCCGGTACCAATCTGGTACCGGCGGCTTTGCTGTGAACTGCTGTACGGCTCTCCTTATGTGTCGGCGGAGGGGCCGTCCCCGGGAGGCGGGGGCGCGTCGGAAACCTCCCCGGGCAGTTCCCCGGGGAGAACTGTTCCGGCGGGGGGCTGATCGGCAGGCGGCTGGTCTGGCGGCAGGCTGGGCTCCTCCGCCGGTCCGCTGCCCTCGGGGACGGCCCCAGCGGGGGAATCCTCGGAAGCTGGGTTGTCGGGGGGCGCCGCCCCCGTCTCCGGCACGGTGGGAGTGGGAGGGGGAACGGCGGGGGTGCTCTCCTGTGTACCGGGGGTGTTCTCCTGTGTATCGGGGGCGCTTTCGGAATTCTCCGGCGCCTCCTGTTTGGCGGGGTCCTCCTCCGGCACCGCCGCCTCCTCCTGGGGGATGGATTCGCCGGGGGCGGGAAGCGTCAGAGGCGTATCTGTGCGGCTGTGGGTGGTGAAATAGGTATAGCCGTAGAACTGGTTCGGCTGAAGCAGTTCACCGTAGTAGTAGGCCATCAGTTCACTGACCGTCACAAGCTGATACCCCTGCTCCACCAGCCAGGGGACCAGCGTCCGCACCGCCTCCACGGTGCTTTCGTAGGTGCTGTGGAGCAGGACAATCTCGCCGTCCAGGCTGGCAAGGCCCTGCACATATTCCACCACCTTGTCCGCGTCCCGGGAGAGCCAGTCCTGGGTGTCCACCGTCCAGGTGACAACGGAGCGGTTAGTGGCGTATTTTACAGCCTTGTTTACCGATCCGTAGGGGGGCCGAAGCAGGGTGGGCGCTGTTCCCGTGGCGGAGAGAAAGGCCTCGTCTGCCGCCTGCAGATCCTGCAAAATGGCACTTTTGCCGAGTTTGCCCAGATCACGATGGCTGTTGGAGTGGCTGCCTACCTCGCACCCCAGTTCCAGCATCCGGGGCAGGGCGTCGGGGCACTGGGCAATGCTGCGGCCTACCTCAAAGAAGGTGGCCACGCCGTGGTTTTCCTCCAGAATATCCAGGATCTGGTGGGAGTACACCGGGTGGGGGCCGTCGTCAAAGGTGAGGGCCACCATGGGCCCCGCCGGGTCGATGGTCCGGACATAGGGCTCCTCCGGCTCCGGTTCCGGCTTGGTTTCCGGGATCTGGGGGGGCGGCTCCTGCTGGTCCGGCTGTACCGCGCCGCCGGAGGGGATGACCGGGTCAGCTTTGGAGGCATCCTCCTCAGGCAGGGGTGCCGCCTGGCCCACACAGCCTGTCAGCAGGCAGGCGAGAAGGCAAAGAACGAGAAAAAGAGGGAGTAAACGATTCATCACAGGGACTTCCTTCGACAGTATTTGACGAATCCATTATCCCCTGGAAGGCGGGAGAAAGCAAGTGGAAAACGGTAACAGTTTGGGTAACAAATTGTTACAGGGCCTTTCCGCGCGAAGAACATGCAGGAGGAGCGCCGGCTGCCGGGATTTTCCGAAGGCCTTCCCATAGACACAGATGGATAAGAGAAGATAAAAAACCGCCGACCGGACATGGGCGGCGGGGGGAGATTAGTACACAAGCAGTGCTAAGAATATCGGGATCGAAAAAACAAAAAGGATTGCTAAGATGAGTTTAATATACCCGGGCATTTCATCAAATTTATGTTCCATGCCTACGCATCCCCCTTTTATTTAAAGTATACCACAAACAAAATTTTTGTCAAGGAGGCGCTGCCATGCCTGAAAGCAGGGGCCGTGCCGCATATCCAGCTTGCGGCGATTAAAAAAACGCCTGGAAGAGCGGGGGCGGTGAACGGATGAGAACCGGCTGCGGGGCGGCTGCAAGCAGTCTGATCAGGCGGAAAATTGCTACAGGGCCTGCTCCGGCTCCTCCTGGTGAGGGGGCTTATGGGCGGCAAACCACAGATTCCACTGAAAGGAGTAGGCCCGCCAGGCCTCCTGGCCGGCGCAGCGGATGGAAAGGCGCTGCACCTGGGGGTGGTCGTAGAGGAAGTCCACCACCGCGCGCAGCACGGCGTGGGCTGTCCGCCCGGGCTCCAACCCCAGGGCGGCGGGGTCGGCGCAGGTGATGGACAGCTGCACCGCCCCCTGGTTCAGCGCCGCAGTCAGCTGGGAGACGTAGCCCTGGGCCAGGGCCTCCGCCGAGGCGGGCCCGGGGGAGATGGCCGCCGGCCGCTCCGCCAGCAGCAGTTCCACTTTTTCCGTCATATCAGCGCTCCTCCCCGCTGTCCGCCCAGAACCGCCGCGCCTTTTTGACGGTGGCCACATACAGGGCGATCATGGTAACGGAAAAGGCGATGGAGAGGATAAAAAAGGACCAGAAGCCCAGCAGCGCCAAGCGGCGGTTGAGCAGGGAGAAGCCGCCGAAGCCCACCAGCAGCGCCCCCTCCATCAGAAGCCGCGGGGCGATAAAGCGGCCAAGGCCCTCCGGGTCCCGGCAGGTACCCTGCGTCAGGTCCTGGGGCAGGATGATCCCGGCGGAAAAGGGCCGCCGCTTGATCTGTACCAAAAACCACTCATAGATGAAAAACGCGCCGTATCCGATGAAGAGGTAGTCCAAAATACTGGTTAGTTCCATGATGTCACTCCTGTCCGGCGGGAGGAAGCCCGCCCTTTCCATAATGGGGCCTACCGGTCCAGATAGGCGGTGCAGACCGCCTCCGCCTGAGCGGCCAGCGCCCCCTCGTCCCAGCCGGCAAGCCGGCCCTTTCGCACAGTGACCCGACCATTGATGACGGTGTAATCCACGCTCCCACGGACACCCACGGTGCCCAGCACGCTCTTTACGTCCCGGCAGGCCCCCACCAGTTCCAGCCGGCGGCTGTCGATGAGGAACAGATCCGCGCACTTGCCGGGCTCCAGAGAGCCGATGTCCCCACGGCCCAGGACCCGGGCGCCGCCGCGGGTGGCCATTTTCAGCAGATCGTAGCCCGAGGGGGCCCGGCGGCTGTCCGCCAGGCGGTGGAGCAGGTAGGCGGTGCGCAGTTCCTCCAGCAGGCTGTTCCCGTCGTTGCTGGCGCTGCCATCCAAGGCCAGGCTCACCGGCACGCCCAGTTCCAGCATGTCCGGGACGCGGCAGATGCCGGAGGAGAGCTTCATGTTGGAAGCGGGACAGTGGGCCACGCCGGTGCCGGTCTGGGCCAGAAGGCGGAGCTCTCCGTCTGTGAAGTGGATGCCGTGGGCAAACCACACATCCTCCCCCAGCCAGCCCAGCCGCTCCATGAAGGCCAGCGGACGCATGCCCTCCCGTTCCAGCATGTACCGCTCCTCGTCCCTGGTTTCACACAGGTGGGTGTGGAGCCGGACGCCATACTGCCGGGCCAGGGCCGCGCTCTCACGGAGCAGATCGGCGCTGACGGAGAAGGGGGAGCAGGGGGCCAGCGCCACCTGACGCATGGAGCCAAAGGATGGGTCGTGATAGGTCTCGATGGCCCGGATGCTGTCGGACAGAATTTCGCCGATGGTCTGCACCACGCTGTCCGGCGGCAGGCCCCCGTCTTTCTTGCTCAGATCCATGCTGCCCCGGGAGCAGACCATGCGCATGCCCAGTTCCTCCGCCGCGGCGAACTGAGCGCCCAGAAGGTCCCCGGCGCCCCGGGGGAAGACGTAGTGGTGGTCAAAGCAGGTGGTGCACCCGTGCTTCATCATTTCCCCCATGGCGGCCAGGGAGGAGAAGCGGACCACGGCGCTGTCCAGATTTTTCCAGATCTCATACAGGGTCCGCAGCCAGTCGAAAAGTTCCATGTGCTGTACCTGGGGCAGGTTCCGGCTGAAACACTGGTAGAGGTGGTGGTGTGTGTTTACAAGCCCCGGATAGCAGAGCATGCCGGCGCAGTCGATGACTTCGCCGCCGGCGGCGTCCAAATCCGGTCCCATGGCCCGGATGCGGCCCTCCTCACATAGAATATCGATATGCTCCAGGACCCGGTCCTGATCGTCGCAGGTGACGGCGGCGCGGATATGCTTCAGCAGCAGCTTGGCCATATGGCGGCTCCTTTCCTGTTTGGGGTGGTTTTTTTCTATTATAAAAGAAGCGCGGGGAAATTGCAACGGCGGCCTGGCGGCGTTGACTAATTTAAAATTTATGATACAATACCAGTGCGAAAACCGAATGCGGGGAGAACCGCGGAAAGAGATGAGGCGCCAATGATTGACGTATTTGATATTATGGGTCCCATTATGGTGGGCCCCTCCAGTTCCCACACCGCCGGGGCGGTGCGTATTGGCCGCATGGGCCGGACCCTGCTGGGGGAGAGGCCGGCGAAGGCCATGCTGTGCCTCCATGGCTCCTTCGCGGACACCGGCGTGGGCCACGGCACGGACAAGGCCCTGGTGGCGGGGCTGCTGGGCATGAGCCCGGACGACTTTGACATTCCCAACAGCTTCGCCGTGGCGGCCCGCCGGGGCCTGACCTTTACCTTTCACGAGGTGGAACTGCGGGAGGCCCACCCCAACAGTGTGGCGATGGAACTGACCGGGGTCACGGGGAAGAAGCTGGTGATGCAGGCCTGCTCCACCGGCGGTGGCCGCATTCAGGTGGACAAGATCGACGGCATGGACGTCTCCTTCGCCGGGGACTACCACACCCTGATCATCCATAACCGGGATGACCGGGGCCATGTGGCCGACGTGACCTACGCCCTGGCCCAGGCCCGGGTGAACGTGGCCAACATGAGCCTGAGCCGGGATGGCCGGGGCGGCAGCGCCATTATGGTCATTGAGGTGGACGAGCCTGTGCCGGAGCCCATACTGGAACTGCTGCGCCGGCTGCCCGGCATTCTGCGGGTGACGTACTACGAGAGGGAGGACTAGGGATGAATCTGGATGCCATGCAGGATATTCTCGCCGCGGCCCGGCGGGAGGAGAAGCCCTTTTGGGAGATCATCCTGGAGACGGATATGGAGAACCGGCAGGTGAGCCGCAGGGATTCTGTGGAGAAGATGGCCGCCGCCTGGCACGCCATGCTGGACGCCTCCGCAGCCTACACCGGGGAGCGCCGCAGTCTCAGCGGCCTGGCCGGGGGCCAGGGGGCGCAGATGCGCCAGTATGCTGCCACCCACGCCTCCATTGGCGGTGACTTTACCGCTCAGGTGATAGCCGAGGCTCTGGCTATGGGGGAGTCCAACGCCTGCATGCGCCGGATTGTGGCGGCTCCCACGGCGGGGGCCTGCGGAGTCATGCCGGCGGTGCTGATCCCCCTGTACCGGCGGGACCATATTTCCGAGGAGGAGATGCTGCGGGCCATGTACGCGGCTAGCGGCGTGGGGGCGGTAATCGCCTACCGGGCCTCCATCTCCGGGGCGGCGGGGGGCTGCCAGGCGGAGATCGGCAGCGCCTCGGCCATGGCCGCCGCCGCACTCGTCCAGCTGCGGGGCGGTACGCCGGAGCAGCTTTGCCACGCTGTGGCCATGGCGCTGAAGAACCTGCTGGGCCTGGTGTGTGACCCGGTGGCGGGTCTGGTGGAGGTGCCGTGCGTGAAGCGGAATGTGGTGGGGGCGATGAACGCCATTGCCGCCGCGGATATGGCCCTGGCGGGGATCACCAGCCGGATTCCGGTGGATGAGGTCATTGACGCTATGGGCGATGTGGGCCGCCGGCTGCCGGAGGAGTTCCGGGAGACCGCCCTGGGCGGCCTGGCCGCCACCCCCACGGGAAAGGCGGTGAAGGAGGCCATGCTGGGCAGACGGAAAAAGCACCGGACGCTGACCATACAGGATGCTCGCTGGAAACGGGAAATTTGAGACGGGGCCGGCCGGGAGACGAGAAAATGCCAACCAGACTTCTGGTTGGCATTTTTTGCTGCATACTGGGGCGCTAAAAAATTCCGTTGACAGGACCGCCTGCCTGTGGTATATATAATATATCGTCAAACGATATATTAACACAGACGCTGTGCCGGCTTCGGCGGGTACGGCGTTACAAGGAGCGGCCTATGAGAGAAATCATTGAGGTGCGGGATCTGACAAAGACCTTCCGCCTCTCTTCCAAGCAGCAGAAACTGGAAAGAACCAGGGAGAAGGTCCGTGTGGCGGTGGATCACCTCAGCTTTTCCGCCTATGAGGGGGAGATTTTCGGCCTGCTGGGTCCCAATGGGGCCGGGAAAACCACCACGCTGCGGATGCTGTCCACCCTCATCCGTCCGGACAGCGGTGACGCCCTGCTGGACGGGGTCAGCGTGGTACATCAGCCGGACCAGGTCCGGGCCAAAATTGGCTTTCTCACCAGCGAACTGAAGCTGGAGGACTGCTTTACCCCCAACTACCTGTTTGACTTCTTCTCCGCCCTTCACCGGGTGGAGCCGGCTGTCCGGGACCGGCGGCGGGAGGAGGCTTTTCACCGCTTTGGCATCGACCGCTTCGCGGAGGTAAAGGTGGCGAATCTTTCCACGGGTATGCGGCAGAAGGTATCCCTGGTCGTATCGATCGTACACGACCCCAATATCATCATCTTTGACGAGCCCACCAACGGCCTGGATGTGCTCACCGCCAAGGTGGTGACGGACTTTCTCCGGGAACTGCGGGACCAGGGCAAGACGATCCTCGTTTCCACCCATATTTTCAGCCTTATTGAGAAACTTTGCAGCCGGGTGGGCGTGCTGATTGATGGGCGGATGGCTGTGTGCGACACGCTGGAGCGGGTGAAGGGCGGCATGAGCCTGGAGGACCGGTTCTTCGAAATCTATCAGGAAGCGGCGGGTGAGGCGGAATGAAAAACAGTATTCTGACGATCATGAAAAAGGAACTGGACCGCTTTTTCAGTGACAGGCGCATGGTGGTCAGCATTCTGCTGCCGGGCGTTCTGATCTATGTGATGTACAGCTTTATGGGGACCGCCATGTCGAGCATGTACGGCGTGGATGAGGACTACGTCCCCTCCATCCAGGCGGTATGCCTGCCCGGCTCCGTCGCGGCTGCGGCGGAGGAGGCCGGCATCGGGCTGGAGTCACTTTCCGGCGGCGAGGCGGAGGCCCGTCAGGCCGTGGCTGACCAGGAGTTGGATCTGCTGCTGGTATTTCCGGCGGACTTTGACAGCGCTGTATCGGCCTACGCCCCCGGTTCCGGGGATCAGGCGCCCTGTGTGGCGGTGTACTACAACTCCGCCTCCACCCATTCCCAGGCCGCCTACATGGCGGTGACATCCCTGCTGGACGGCTATGAGGCCCGGCTGGCCAATAAGTTTGATGTAAATGCCGGCGGCCAGGGCTACGATCTGGCCACCCGGGAGGATGCGGCGGGATCCTACTTTGCCTCCATGCTGCCGCTGTTGCTGATGATTTTCCTCTACTCCGGCTGCTCCTCCGTGGCTCCGGAGTCCATCGCGGGGGAGAAGGAGCGGGGAACCATCGCCACCATGCTGATTACCCCCATCCGTCGGGGGGACATCGCGGTGGGGAAGATCCTGGCCCTGGCGGTGATCGCTCTGCTCTCCGGGGCCTCCAGCACCGTGGGGACCATTCTGGCCCTGCCCAAGCTGATGGGGGCAGCCTCGGAGGAGATGTCCGCGTCCATATACGGGGTTCGGGACTATCTGCTGCTTGCGGCGGTGATTTTATCCACGGTCCTGCTGCTGGTGACGCTGATCTCCATCCTCTCCGCCTTTGCGAAAACCGTCAAGGAGGCCCAGACCTATGCCATGCCGGTGATGATTGTGGTGATGGTGCTGGGGATTACGGCCATGTTCGGGGGCGGCGCCCAGCAGAATCTGCCGGTGTATCTGCTGCCGCTGTACAACAGCGTCCAATGCATGATCGGCGTATTTTCCTTCAGCGCGGTGCCGCTGGGCGTGGCGCTGACGCTGGCAAGCAATGGGGTGTACACCCTGGCGGGTGTGGCGCTGCTGGCGGCCATGTTCAACCGGGAGCGGATTATTTTCGCCCGCTGACGGGGCTCCGGGAGCCGCTGTCCACGGAGAGGAAGCAAAAAAGCCGGATGGAATTTCCCGTGAGGGAGTTCCATCCGCTTTTTTGCATGCAATGAGGCCGCCGCCCACGGGTTGGGGGATCACAGCCCTGGCGTCCCCGCCCCGTCCACGGTGGGACGCTTATATAGATCGCAGCCGTCCCTGCTGCCGCAGTAAACAAAGCCGTTGCGCAGCGCCAGCTTCCTGGTGGCCGTCTGCTGGGGGGCGCACTCAATGACCAGGCGCCGCGCCTTGCCCGCTGCATCCCGGATCAGGGCTTTTGTCAGTTCGTCTCCGTAGCCCCGGCGCCATTTGTCCGCCCGCAGAATCCAGCCAATCTCCATCTCGTCCTCGCCATAGGAGTGGTAGATGACGTATCCGACAAAACCGCCCCCGCGCTGGTCCACCGCGTACACAAGGGGCGGCTCACACAACCCGGCGGCTGCGAGAAATTCCGCCGCGGCCTGACGGGAATAGGGCGGCTCAATGTAGCGCATCACGGCCTCGTCTGATAAAAGCTGAAAGAGGGCCTCCAAATCATCAGGGCGAAACCGGCGGATCCGCAGCCGCTCCGTATCGATTGGGATCATAGGCAGTTCCTCCTTCCTGTCGCGCTGCCCCCATTATAAGGGGAGCGCCCGGAAAAGTCAAGGGCGGGGAGAAACGCCCGGTTGAGACAGATGGGAGAGGCACCCGGCTGCGGGTGCCCCTCCCATCGGGGAAAAGGGCAATCAATAGACAGGGAATACAAGTGTGCACCAGATAATGCCTGCGGTTAGAGAGAGCAGCGTGGGGAGAAATCCCGTTTTTACCACATCCTTGAAGTCGTATCCGCCAGCCTGCATGGCCAGGGGAATGCCTGGCGTGGCCATCGGTGTGACAAAGGAGGAGCACCCGGCCACCCACATCAGGCCCATGATTCCAACCGGATTCATTCCCAGCCTGGTGGTAATCATGAGAGCCAGCGGTGTAAAGACGTTGATCATGGCGGAATTGGAGAGGAACTGGGTCATGACGTATATAACGATTCCGAAGGCAATGTTGATAATCCAGGGATTTGTAGTGCCGCCCAAGAGGTGCTGGATGGCTTCTGCCCCAACGTCGCTGGCACCGGTTTTGGTCAAAGCTGTCGCCAACGGGATGATTCCGGCAAACATGAAGAGGGGGTCCCAGGCGACAGACTGGACGGCCTCCTTATGATTAAGAACGCCGCAGAGAACCATAAGGAAGGCGCCGACCGCGGCAGAGGTGGCGGGCTGTATGCCGTGCAGGGAGGAGGTCATCATCATCAGAATGGTGACAATGGAGATTGCATAGGAAAAGCTGGGCCTGCGTGTTATGCCGCCTACACCAAAAACAGGTGGCAGTGAGGATTACTCCTATGGGGTTGTAGTCGGTCAGCAACAGGGCTGTTGGAGGAAAAGCAAAGGGTGCTTGGCTTTGCCGGGCCTCTTCTGCAATAATGTTGGTAAATATTTATAAATGATCTTGACAAAAATGAAAATATATAGTATATTTTAACCATACAAAGCAAGGAGGTACGGTCCCATGTACAAGTAAGGCTGATCCGCAGTGAGCAGCTTCTTGCACCGGCGGATCAAAAAATTCAGTTTCCCCTGGCGAGCGATCTCTGAACCGCACGAACCGCGTGGATGCATGCATCCGAGGATAGAGCATCGGCTCTGGATTGATATTGGTAACACGTACGAGCAGCAGTGATTTCTCAGGCAAGGGAACCTAGGAAGGAAGAAACCGGATATTGACGACAATTGAATCGAAGGAGTAGCCCCGCAATCGCGTTGGACGGTTGCGGGGCTGGCTTTTTGTCCGGAGCCGGCGGCGGCTATGGCCAGAGAGAGCCGGGACCAATTGCCTATTGACAGCGAACCGTATTACTCGTATAATACAGATAAACTGTATGACTCGACTGATACGGTTTCACCAGAAAGGCGGTGAGGAGATGGTCTCCTTCGGCAGCTTCACCATGGAGGGCGACAGCCCCATCTACAGCCAGATTATCTGCTATGTCAAGCGGGGCATCGTGGCAGGCGCCGTCCGGGATGGGGAGGAGATGCCCTCCCGCCGGGTGCTGTCGTCCCTGCTGGGGGTAAACCCCAACACCATCCAGAAGGCGTACCGCATGCTGGAGGAGGAGGGGCTGCTGCAGTCCCATCCGGGGGCAAAGAGTTATATTTCCGCCTCCCCGGGGCAGGTGGAGGCGGTGCGGCGGCAGCTGCTGGAGCGGGAGGCCGGGCGCGGTGTGGCCGCTATGCGGCAGATGGGGCTGAGCCGGAGGGAGGCCCTGGAACTGGTGGACCGGATGTGGTCGATGGAGGAGGAAAAGGGATGAGACGGCATAGTTCTGTACTGGCGCTGGCGGCCAGACACACGGTGGGCTGGGCGGCGCTGCTCCTGACGGTCACGGCCCTGGGGGAGACGGCCCTCTTTTGGTGGGCGCTGGGCTCTGTGGGCGAAGGGATTCCACCGGCGCTGGAGCAGGTGCTGGGTCAGGCCCATGTGCCTCTGGTGGCTGCCGGGACGTTTCTGGCGCTGTGCGCGCTGCTGGGCCTCAGTGGCTGTGAATTGCAGGGCAGCCGGTTTGGCTATACCCTCAGACGGCTGCGGGTCCGGGAGGAGGCAGCTACCCTCTGGTTTGCCGGGTGCAATGCTGTGTGCCTGCTGGCCCTGTGGGGCGTGCAGCTGGCGGCGGCCCTTGGCTGCTGCGCCCTGTACCGGCAGGCGGTTGCGCCGGATTTTGTCAGCCGTCAGACGGAACTGCTGGCCTTCTACCGAACTGGCTTTCTCCACAGCCTGCTGCCCATGGCGGAGTGGAGCGGCTATGTGCGCAATGTCCTGCTGCTGCTGGCCATGGCACTCAGTACCGCCTGCCTGGGCTACCGCCAGCGGCGCCGGCGCGTCAGCCCCCTGCCGGTGTTGGCGGCGGCGGTGGTCGTGCTGACCTTTTCCCAGGAAATGGGCCGGGTAAACATGGATGTGGTGCTGTCGTTGGGGGCGCTGGGCGCAATCGCCATGGAGGGACTCAATCTGGTCCGGGGATGGAGAGGTGAACTGGATGAGGACTAAGCGGATAGACTGGGACCGCTGGGTCCCTGCCGGAGTGGACGGGAGAGCAGCCTTCCGGGGTGTGGCCTGGCTTTTGGGCGCCGCCATGGGCCTGACGCTGTCTGTGCCCTTCCGCTATATCGCTCTGCGGGGTGAACTCTACGACTGGACGGGGACGGGGGAGCGGGTGCTGATCTCGGAGCGGGTTATGGCCCCGTTTTACGAGGTGCTGGGCGGGGCCCTGTGGGGCTTCGGTATCCTGGCGTTGTGCCTGGCGGCTCTGGCGGTGCGGCAGTATCTCTTCCACTGGCAGGGGGGCAGTCGCAGCATCTACCTGATGCGCCGCCTGCCGGACAGGTGGGAGCTTCACCGCCGGTGTCTGACCCTGCCGGCGCTGGGGGCCGCCGGGGGTGTGCTGGCCGCCGGGGCGCTGGTGCTGCTCTACTACGGGCTCTACCGGCTGGCCACGCCGGCGGAGTGTTTGCGGCCCGGCCAGTGGCGGCTGCTGTGGCAGGCATGGACAATGTGAGGAGGGGACGACTATGATTGAGATTAAGGAACTGCAAAAAACATTCGGCGGGAAATATGCCCTGGACGGGGTGAACCTCACCCTGCCCCAGGGGGAGATTGTGGGCCTTTTTGGAGAAAACGGGGCGGGAAAGACCACCCTTATGAAATGCGTGCTGGGATTTCTCCGCTGCCATGGAACGATCACCCTGGACGGTGAGCCAATTACCCGCCGGAATATCCACCGCCTCTCCTTTGCCACCTGCGAGCACTCCTTTTTCCCCAACCTCACCCCCCGGGGCCACCGGGATTTCTACCAGTTCCACTTCCCCCGGTGGCGGGAGAAGCGGTTTCAGGCCCTGATGGAGTTTTTTGAACTGCCCATGGGCAAGGCCCTGCGCCAGTTTTCCGCCGGGCAGAAGAACCAGTTTGAGGTGATTTTGGCGCTGAGCCAGGGGGCGGACTATATTCTCATGGATGAGCCCTTTGCCGGGAACGACGTATTTAACCGGGAGGACTTTTACAAGGTGCTGCTGGGTATCCTGGAGCCCACGGAGACGGTGCTGCTCTCCACCCATCTGCTGGAGGAGGTGGAGCGGTTCGTGGGCCGGGCGGTGCTGCTGCGGAAGGGAAAGATTGTGGGGGATGTGTCCATGCTGGAACTGGAGGAGCGGGGCGGGGACCTGATGGGATATGTGAAGGAGACCTACCGCTACCAGGCGGACCGGGTGAGCCGGGCCCTGGAGAAGCTGGCGGAGGATGGGGAGGAGGAGCAGCCATGAGAAAAACCCTTGCTGCGGCGGCGGTTCTGCTGCTTATGCCCCTGGCGCTGCTTCTGGCGGCGGACGCTGCCCTGCGGGGGACGGAGGAGGCTGTGGAGATCCGGGAGACAGTGCTCTCCGGGGACAGGAGCGCTGCCCGGGGCGTGGACCTGACCTTCCATGTCCAGAGCGAGGGGCACCTCTTCTGGGACACCGCGGTGTCTCTGGGGACGGAGACCCTCTCGCCGGAGACCGCCTTTGCCTTCTCCCAGCGGGAGCGCCGGGAGGAGGAGCCCTTTGTGCCGTGGGCCGAGATCAGCATCAGCGGGACCAACTACGGAATTTCCTCCAGCGGCGGCATCGACTTTGCCGAGGAGCGGTGGGTGAGCCGGGAACTGATGCTTCTGCCTGCCGCCGATGTGGCGGAGCGCACCGCCGCCGGGGAGACCCGGGAGGAGGTGGTGGCGCTGGGAGCGTACTATACCTGCTATCCGTTGTATCTGGATGTGCGCCACCAGTCCCGGGCGTATGTGGAGTTCCCGGTGGAGGAGCAGCAGAAGCTGACGGACTACTTCCAGGTGGCGATTCCGCCGGAGCACACCGTGCGGGTGAGCGTCACCAAGGACCGGGCGGGGAATGTGGCGGAGGTGAACTGCCAGGATGAGGCTGGCGCCCCCAAACTATGCTGTCAGGCGGCGGCGGGGCGGGACGGGGTCTATGTGTACCTGTCCACCCTCTCGGACCGGGGGGAGCCTGTGGATCTGATCCGGTCTGCCGGCGGCAGCGGTGTGTACTTCATTCCCATGGTGGAGCAGGAGCAGGCCGTATCCCGGGTGCGCAATTCCACCGGAGAGAGTTTGACCGCCATGAAGCCGGATACGGCCCGCATCCGGCTGGTGCGATCCCTGGACGCCGGACTGGGTGACAGCGAGTCCCTGTCCCTCGGTGCCGATGGGAGCCGCCTGCTGCTCTATACCGCCGCCGGCGGGACGCTGTCCCTGTCGGTCCTGGATGCCGCCACCGGTGAGACAGTCCAGGAACTGACGCTGCTGGAGGACGCCGGGGCGGACGCGGTGCTGTGGACGGTGCACCGGCGTGAGGGCTTCCAGCTGGCGGCCCTCAGCGACGGCAGCTTTGCCCTGGTGCTGGAGGAGAGAAACGTCTGCCGCCTGGCGCTGACGGGGCGCAGCGGCCTGGATACGGATTACGGGTACGATATCCTTTTCCAGGACCCGGTGCTGGCGTGGGACGGGACGCGGCTGGTCTGCGCCGCCAACAGCAATATCTACCGGCTGGATGGGACGTACCTGGCGGTGTTCGACCGCCACGGCACGGCCTTTGCCGCCCGGTATGACCACAGCATCGGCCGGGACAGCGCCGCCCGCGGCAGCAGTACCTACCGGTTTATGGCTGTAGAGCCGCTGACAGTGGCCTTTGCGGAATCGTAGGCGCGGCTCCTGAAAGCAAAACAAACGCCCCTCGCCGCTTGCGGCGAGGGGCGTGGCTTGCTGACTATGCTTGCTGACTATGCTTTGACGCTTCCGTCGGCGTTGAATACTGGCAGGGGTGCCAGATAGGTGATGTCCGTCCGGGACAGGGCGTCCCCCTCGGCCAGGATAGCGGCCCGGCCGGTGACGGTGCCGCCGGCCATGCGCACCAACTCCTCCAGCGCGTGGAGGCTCTCCCCGGTAGAGATCACGTCATCCACGATGAGGATGCGCTTGCCCTGCATCAGCGCGCAGTCGTCCGATCCCAAAAACAGATCCTGCTGGCGCAGGGTGGTGATGGAGCGGACGGAGACGTGGATGGGGTCAGGCATGTAGACCTTGGAGCCCTTCCGGGCCACAAAGTATTTTGCGGCGCCGCTCTGCCGGGCCATCTCGTGGATCAGAGGGATGCTCTTGGCCTCGGCGGTGAGCATGTAGTCGTAGCTGCCGGCGGGAATTCGCTCCAAGAGTTCCCGGGCACAGGCCACCGTAAGTTCCGCGTCGCCGAAAATGATAAATGCGCCGATATAAAAGTTGTCCGCCACCTTGCACAGGGGCAGCTGCCGCTCCAGCCCCGCCACCTTCATGGTATAGGTCATAGAGAGATTCCTCCTTTTCGTCCTAAGGCGCCTCCGCGCTGCGGAGGGGCCGCATATCGTATATTCGGGAAAAGCCCGCACGTTTGATTATACGGTTTATGGCAAAAAAGTCAAGCGGATGGGGGAAAAAACCCCATCAGACAAGGAAAAGGCCCCCGGAAGCTGGTTTCGCTTCCGGGGGCCCGCCTGTCCGGAGGTTATTTGCCGAAGTTTTCAATAATGTCCACAATCTCCGCGCCGATGCGCTTCTGGGCCTCCTGGGTGGCGGCGCCGATGTGGGGGGTGCAGGAGACGCTGGGGTGGCTGTAGAGAGCCTTGTTGGTGGCGGGCTCGTCGGCGTACACATCCAGGCCGGCGGCACGGATCTTGCCGCTGTTCAGAGCCTCCAGCAGGTCCGCCTCGTCCACATTGTCGCCCCGGCTGGTGTTGATGAATACCACGCCGTCCTTCATCTTGTCGATGTTCTCCCGGCGGATCAGCTTTACGCCGCCCAGGGAGGGGGTGTGCAGGGAGATGAAGTCGGCCCTGGCCAGCAACTCGTCCAGTTCCACATAGCGGATGCCCATCTGCTCCTCAATGCCGGGTACGTGGAAGATGTCCTGGGCGATGACTTCCATGCCGATCCCCTTGGCCATGCGGCCCAGGGCCTGGCCAATGCGGCCAAAGCCGATAATACCTAGGGTTTTTCCGCCCAGTTCCATGCCCTTGCCGTAGGCCTTCTTCTCCCACTTATCCTCCCGCATGGTGTGGCCCGCGTGGGAGATAAAGCGGGCGCAGGAGAACATATGGCCCATGGCCAACTCCGCCACGGAGTTGGAGGAGGCCCGGGGGGTGTTCTTCACGGTGATGCCCGCGTCCTCGGCGTACTTCACGTCGATATTGTCCACGCCCACGCCCCCGCGGATGATCAGCTTCAGCTGGCCGCCTCTGGCCTCGTCGATATGGTTGGAGCGAATCTTGGTGGCGCTGCGGACCACCACCGCGTCAAATCCCCGCAGGGCCCCGCCTAGTTCCTCGCTGGGGAAGAACTGCTCCGTTACCTCGTGGCCGTTGGCCTTCAGCTGGGCCAGGGCGGTCTTGTCCATCCCGTCAGTCACCAGAATCTTCATGCTGCGTCGTCCTCCTTATTGATGAAATAGGTCAGGCGTTCTCCGCCTCGAATTTCTTCAGGAACTCCACCAGGGCCTCAACGCCCTCCCGGGGCATGGCGTTGTAGATGCTGGCCCGCAGGCCGCCCACGCTCTTGTGGCCCTTCAGGTTGTCGTAGCCCGCGGCCTTGGTGGCGGCCACCACCTTGGCGTCCAACTCGGCGCTTTCGGTGACAAAGGGGATGTTCATCAGGCTGCGGAACGCCTTGTCCACGGTGCCGGTGAACATTTTGGAGGAATCCAAAAAGTCGTACATGACCTTGGCCTTCTCCAGATTGATCTTGTGCATGGCCTCCAGCCCGCCGATGCTCTTTAGGTACTTGAACACCTTGCCGCAGCAGTAGATGGCCCAGCAGTTGGGGGTGTTGTACATGGAGCCGTTGTCAGCGTGGGTTTTGTAGTCCATGTAGATGGGGACGCGGGGGTCCAGGTCGTCCCGCAGCAGGTCCTCCCGGATGATGACCACCACCATGCCGGCGGGGCCCACGTTCTTCTGCACGCCGGCATAGATCAGGCCGTAGTCGGATACGTTGCAGGGCTGGGAGAGGAACATGCTGCTCTGGTCGCTGACCAGCACATGGCCCTTGGTATTGGGCAGCTTGGGCCAGGTCACCCCGTGGATCGTCTCATTTTCGCAGATGTACACGTAGTCCGCGTTCTCCGGAATGTCCAGATCGTCACAGTCCGGAATGTAGGCGTAGTTGCGGTCCTTGCTGCTGGCCACCACGTGCACGTCGCCGTACTTCTTCGCCTCGGCAATGGCTTTCTTGGACCAGGCGCCGGTCTCCACATAGCAGGCCACACCGTTTTTCATCAGATTCATGGGGATCATGGCGAACTGCAGCGTGGCGCCGCCCTGAATGAACAGGACCTTGTAGTTGTCGGGGATGCCCATCAACTCTCTGAGATCCTGCTCCGCCTCGTCAATGATCTGCTGGTAGACCTTGGAGCGGTGGCTCATCTCCATGACGCACATACCGGATCCCCGGTAGTTCATCATCTCGTCCCGGATCTCCTCCAGGACAGGCTCCGGCATGGTGGC
>CDZQ01036947.1_pt1 | contig 49766 bp, 43 predicted proteins | sample 554831 | NCBI WGS metagenome assembly CDZQ01 (sample SAMEA3182112, study PRJEB8094) | gut metagenome | biome: human; feature: gut; material: Stool; isolation source: human stools | place: Canada | collected 2013-05-06 | reverse complement strand
CCGCGAAAAAAAAGGAGCGGCCCCGTGGCCGACCTCTGCGAGCGCCAGCGCACAAAACTGCCCGCACCACGCCCGCCGACAAAGGGGGGCCTGCTGCCGGTCATCCCCTTGCCGAACATTTGCCTTGTGCTGCGCACCTATGCCCAAACAATCGGCACACCAACAGGCTGGCACGAAAAACCGCTCTTTTTCCGGCAGGGAGTTGCCCGCCGCCGGCACGCGTTTTTCGCCGCCGCAAGCCTTGTAAAGCCAGAGCTTGCAGCAGAGGGGGCGGCCTTGCGGCCGCCCCCATTTGGCATCAGTGCCGCCGACTAGTCGGGGATGATCTGGTAGTAGGGCTTCTTGAAGATCTTGGTCTCGCCGGTGGCGGGATTGTACTTCGAGTTCACGAAGCACTTCCAAGCGTCGTCGTCCAGGCCCATGAAGTCCGCACGGTAGTAGAAGCCGGGGTAGCGGGATTCTTCACGGAAGGAGATGTGCTGCATGTGCAGACGCACCGTCCACAGACGATGGTAGTTTTCCCAGCAGCGCAGCAGTTCGTGCAGGTCACGAGCGGCCAGCTTGAAGGAGTCTTCTTCCATCATGGCGAGCAGGTTGAAGCCGGTGTCAAGCAGCGCCTTGGAGGTGGTGTAGTACGTGCTCACGCCACCGCCGTATTCGTCGGTGCACTTCACGAGACGCATCATGAAGTTCTTGGGCGTGATGTAGTTCGGGTTCACCACGGGGTCGGTCGAAGCGGCCTTGCCTTCTTCGAAGTTGTAGAAGGGACGGTAAACGGCCTTCTTCAGTTCTTCGGCGGTTTCAGCGAACTCAGGCTTGAAGTCCTTGTGATCAAGGCACCAGCGGACCATCTGCTTGCCAGCCATGCGGCCTTCAGCATGCGAACCGGAGGAGAACTTGTGGCCGGAAGCGCCCACGCCGTCGGCGCAGGTAAAGAGGCCTTCAACGGTGGTCATGCGGTTGTAGACCTTGCCGTTGGCAGCGCGCACTTTGTAGTCTTCGGGCACCCAAGCTTCGTCGGGACCGGAAACCCAGATGCCGCAGCAACCGGAGTGGGAGCCGAGCAGGTAGGGTTCGGTGGGCATGATTTCGGAACCACGTTCTTCAGGCGCGGTGTTGGTGCAGGCCCAAAGGTTGGCCTGGCCAACGCACATGTCGAGGAAGTCTTCCCAAGCTTCGGATTCAAGATCCTTCTGCTGTTCTTCGTTCAGGGTCGCGAAGGTGTTCTGCAGGGCGCTCTTGGTGTCCATGTAGATGGGGCCGCGGCCTTCGCGCATTTCACGAAGCATCATGTGGTTACGCAGGCAGGTCGGAATGACATGGCCCTTGGCGTAGCCGCGATCTTCGTAAGGCTTCAGCATGGCGCGGTTGGTGGCGCAATAATCTTCACCCTTGGAGTTGGTGGCTTTGGCCTTGAACAGGAGGAACCACGCACCCACGGGGCCGTAACCGTCCTTGAAGCGGGCGGGCACGAAGCGGTTTTCCATCATGGTCATTTCAGCGCCAACCTGAGCGCACATGGTGTAGGTAGAACCAGCGTTCCACACAGGATACCATGCACGGCCCATGCCTTCACCGGTGGAGCGGGGACGGTACACGTTAACGGCACCGCCAGCGGCCACCATGATGGTGTTGGCTTTGAAGATGTGCACTTCGTTGGCGCGCAGGTTGAAGCCCACGGCGCCGGCGATGCGGTTGGGGGTGTTCTTATCGAGAAGCAGCTTCACGATGAAGATACGTTCCATGATGCGGTCTTCACCCAGGGCATTCTTGGCAGCTTCGGCCACGATGCACTTGTAGGATTCACCGTTGATCATGATCTGCCAGCGGCCGGAACGCACAGGGGCATCGCCCTTGCGCAGGCTCTTGCCAGCAGCCTTGGCGGCAGCGCCGTTCAGGTTGTGGCCGTCTTCGCCCTTGATCCAGCAGGGAAGGCCCCAATCTTCAAACAGATGCACGGAGTCGTCAACGTGACGGCCTACGTCGAAGATAAGGTCTTCGCGAACCAGGCCCATAAGGTCGGTGCGGACCATGCGGACGTAGTCGTCGGCGTCGTTTTCACCCAGGTAGGTGTTGATGGCGGAAAGACCCTGGGCCACGGCGCCGGAGCGCTCGAGGGTGGCCTTGTCGACCAGCATGATCTTCAGGCCGTGCTTGTCACCCCAGCGCACTGCTTCAAAAGCGGTGCCGCAGGAGCCCATGCCGCCGCCCACGATCAGCAGGTCAACAGCATGTTCCTTAACTTCAGGCTCGGCAATGGCCACACCCTTCGTCGCTTCCTTGACGGGAATCATTGGCATAATTGTTTCTCCTTATCGCACTAGCGGTTGCAATAGCCTAGCGGCCGTGTTCCATGCAGGTGAAGGTCTTGTTAGCGTCCTTAACATCGAACTTCTTGCCAAGGGCGGTCTTGGGAGCGACCAGGGCAGTTTCGGTGAACAGCAGTTCATCTTCGATGTTGGCGCCTTCGGGATGACCTTCAAAGGGCTTGATGGAACCTTCCGGCGTAGTGCGGATGGGGAACTTGAAGCGTTTCACGTTGCCATTGCGGAACTTGACGGTCCACATGATGGAGTCAGCCGAACGCATGGGGATACAGGTCCCGCCCATGGGGGCAAAGTCTGCATAGGGACGGGCCGTAATGGCGCCCTGGGGGCAGATCTTAACGCAGGAATAGCATTCCCAGCAGGCATCGGGTTCCTGGTTGTATGCCTTCATTTCCTCAGAATCAAGAATCATGAGGTCATTGGGGCAAATGTACATGCAGGCCGTCTTTTCGCCACCCTTGCAGCCGTCGCACTTGGACGGATCGACAAACGTCGGCATACGTATCCTCCAACTCTTTTAAAAGTGTTTCAGAAAAACCCGCCGGGTTCGGCGAGGCGCGCGGCAAATCCGTCACGCCGGGGTTAGCCGAGCGCCTCCACAACGAAGGTTGGGCGTATGGCTTGCGCAATTAGTAACAAGCACTTAGCCTTTGAGTCAACCCCCCTCTGCAAAAATTCGTGGAAACTTCACAGAGACGTCATGTGGATTTACAGCAAATTCAAAATGTTGATTGCCTTGTGAAAAAAAATCTATTTCGCATTTTCGCCACTCTTGCGTCACAACCATTTCAAAAGTTAACGGATCATGCCACGTTGGGCTACCCAATGCGCAACCCTTGCAAGAGAAGTCATTTCAAGCTAACACGCTTGGGCAGATAAGGGAAGCCCCCGCGGCAAAACGAGCCATGAGTCGGCAACCTGTTGTTTTTTCAATGCTGCGCCACGGGCGGACCCCTCCTATCCAAATTTCATTATCAGTACAGGACAAGGCATGACCGACAAATCCAACGATTCCCGCGCTCCCCGCGAAGCACGGGGCCAGCGCGCCCCGCGCGGCCCCCGTAACGGACACGAAACCGGCGACGCGCGCGCCCGCAAGCCGCTGCGCGAAGTGGTTTGCGAGATCGACCGTGACATTCTGCGGCTGCTGCTCCGCCGCAATAATATTCTTGTCCGCATGCGCGGCGACAAACCCCGGCTTGACTCCACGGAAGAAAAAACCATCCGTGAATCGTGGGAAGCCTCCGTTTCCCACATCAGCCGAGATGCGCGCCTTTCCGGCCACTTTTTTTCGCTCATGCAGGAAGTGGAATTTCAGCCCCGTCCCGCCTCTGCCCGCGCTGACGGCGCGGATGAAGGCGGCGAACTCGGCGGCGCGGCAACGAAGGAACCGCCGCGCACGGCCTTTAACCTTGCGCCGCCAGCCAAGCACGTGCGCCTGCACATGCCTGCACCTCTGGCCTGCCGGGCCACGCGCGCATGGCTGATGCTGGCCGCAGCCACAGGCCAGCCCCTGCATATCGCGCCCTGCCTCATGAATGATCCCATTGTGGACTGCGTCAAAATGCTCAATCAGGCAGGCGCCTCGCTGACCCGCGAGGATGAAGGCGTTTCCGCCCGCCCGGCTGCTCCGCTTGGGGCATCTGACAAGGTTATCCACACGGGCGACAGCGCCTGGAACTTTTTCATGCTGCTGGGGCACTATCTTGGCCGCCCCTCGCGTGCCAAGTTTACTGGCGATGCAAGCCTGAAACTGGCTGACTTTTCTTCTGTGCGGCACTTCCTGCCCACTCTGGGCGCGCGCCTCGTGCATGTGGTGCCCAAGAGCGACGGCCTGCCCGCACGCCTCGAGTGCTCCGGCATTTTGCCTGATTCCGTCAAACTGCCTGCCGATGTGCCAGCAGAACTTGCCGAAGGCATCCTGCTGGCGGCTCCCGGCTACGAAAGGGCAATCACCCTTGATCTTGGCTCGCACCCAGAGCACAGGCTCATTGTTGCCCGCATACTGCCCATACTGCGCGCAGCTGGCGCAGATGTGCAGATGGAAGGCGCAAAGGTGCGCGTCAACCCAGGCCCGCTCAGCCTGCCCGCCCTGCCTCAGGCTGGCATGGAGCCGGAACTGGCGCTCTTTCTTCTGGCGCTGCCCCTGGCTCTCGGCGGTGAAGCCCTGCTTGGCGGCCAGTGGCCCGCCCTGCCCGCAGCTGAAGCTGGCTGGGATCTTTTGCAACAGCTCGGCCTTGACCTGCGCTTTGAAGCGGGCAAAAACGGCGGAGAAGTCTGCGCCCGCGCCGCTGCGCCCCTGAAACAGTACGCTGAGGGTGATCTGCCTGCCGGGTTCCCCGCTGTATGGGCCCCGCTGCCCGTGGCTCTGGCCGCCTGTGCAGCCCTTAGGGGCGACAAGGCCGTTCTGCCCGCCCTGCCCTCTGGCACAGACCGCACAACGGTAGAAAGTTTTCTTTCTGCTGTGGGTCTGGATTTGGATGAAAACGGCAGATTGTGCAAAAAAGAACAATCTGGCCCGCGCACGGGCTGGAATGCCCCTGACCCGGTATGGGCAATGGCCCTTGCACTGGCTGCTTGTGCAAGCCCCCATCAGAAGCTGGGCAACCCTGGCATCATGACCGGGCTGTACCCGCCCTTCTGGGCGCTGTACAATACTCTGCCCGAACCGGCAGTGCGCCGTTCGGCCGCGCCGGAAGCTCCGGCTGCCGCTCCCAGACGCCGCATTATCACCGGCGCAGTGGCTGTGCCGCCGGAACTGAAAGACGAAGACGACTATTAGAAAAGAATAAACAACAGGCGCTGGCGGCGAAATATCGTCCCCAGCGCCTGTTGGCGTTTACAAGGGCAAGCGCAGGCTCACAGGCATTGCATAGGGCAGGAGCCCAGCGGCAAGCCTCTGCCCTGCGCTATCGCACTGCTATGCGGGCACAGAAAAAATTTTCTGTCCGGCAACGTCGGTGCAACGACAAAAAAATCCGCCCCGTGCAGCATATCTGCAACGGGACGGAAATTCCGTTTGAGCCGCCATGCCCACTCCGCAATTGCGGACAAAAAAACGCGGCTGCGAAGATTATTCCTGAGTAAAGCGGAACAGCCTCACGGAAAGGGGCTGCATGTTCTGCCGGTTCATGGCCGAAACAATAAAGGCATAGTTTCGGGACTGTCCGGCGGGCGGGCAGGGGCCACGATAGTGGCGCGTCAGGCCGCCCTCGGGGATAATGCCGCTGCCATCGTTGTTCCACTCGCCACCGCCAAGGAACAGATCCTGGCCATCGCTGGTAAATTCCACCAGGCGCACGTCATAGTAATCGGTGCTGCCGGGGGTCTGTGCCACCTGAATTTCAGGCGATATCCGGGAACAGCGGTGAACTTCGCGCAAGGTAACGGTAACGGCCATGCCGTCCGGAATTTCCTGCGTCTCCTTGGAGGCGCAAGCGGGCAGCAGGGCTGCCGCGCACAGCACCGGGAAGAGCGCACGCCGGGCTTTGCCTAAAATTTCAAAACGCATCAGGGCCTCCAAATGACAATTGCTTTATGCGGCTTTTGGAAGCATAACCAATAGTCAGGCCGAATACAACAACCAGTGGGAGCAGTATATGTCCATTCTTGCAGACAGCGTTACGGGGTACCTGGAACACTCTTCGTGGATCCGCCGCATGTTCGAGGCCGGAGGCCAGCTCAAGGCCCGTTTTGGCGCGGACAACGTTTATGACTTCAGCCTGGGCAACCCCGACCTGCCAGCCCCCCCCGCCGTTGTGGACGGTTTGCGTTCCTTCACCGAACACGCTGGCGAACCTTTTGCTTTTGGCTACATGCCCAACGGCGGCTTTGTCTGGGCGCGCGAAAAACTGGCCGCCCACCTCAGCAAGGAGCAGGGCGTAGAACTCACCGCCAATGATGTGCTGCTGGGCTGCGGCGCTGCCGGCGTACTCAACGCCTTTTTGCGCGCGGTGATCAATCCCGGCGAAGAAATGCTGGGCTTTGCCCCCTACTTTGTGGAATACGGCTTTTATGTAGCCAACCACGGCGGGACCTTCCGCGCTGTCATGAGCAAGGCCGACACCTTTGCGCCCGACCTTGCCGCGCTTGAAGAAGCCATCAGCCCAAAAACCCGTGTGGTGCTCATCAACTCGCCCAACAACCCCACCGGTGTGATTTACAGCCGCAAAGACCTCAAGGCGCTGACCGAACTGCTGGAAAACAAGAGCCAGGAATACGGCAAGCCCATCTGGCTGGTGGCCGATGAACCTTACCGCTTCCTTGCCTATGATGGTGCGGAAGTGCCTTCGGTGCTGCCGCTCTATCCTTACGCCGTGGTCATCAGCTCTTTCTCCAAAAATCTTTCGCTGCCGGGCGAACGCGTGGGTTTTGCCGCTGTTTCGCCCCTGCTGCACGAAAAGGCCGAGCTCATGGCCGCCCTCACGCTGACCAACCGTATTCTTGGCTTTGTGAACCCTCCCGTGGTGGGCCAGCACATCATGGCCGCCGCCCTGGGCAGCCAGGTTGACCTGAACGTCTACGCCGCCCGCCGCAAGGCCATGGCCGAGGTGCTCAAGAACGCCGGATATGACTTCCAGATGCCCGCAGGCGCGTTCTACTTCTTCCCCAAGGCTCCCGGCGGGGACGATGTGGCCTTTGTGAACAGGCTTGTTGAAGAACGTGTGCTGGCGGTTCCCGGCTCCGGCTTTGGCTGCCCCGGCTACTTCCGCCTGGCATTCTGCGTGGGCGAAGAAGTGATCCGCAAGGCGGCCGATGGCTTTGCCAAGGCCCGCGCCTCCGTAAAATAGCAGCGCAGGCTGGCCAAGGCCCAGTTCTCAAAAACCACTACAGGTAGCAGAAATGACGCACACCCACTCCGCAACGCCATCGCACGGCAGGTTTTACGGTCTGATGTCGGCGCTCGCATGCTTCCTCCTGCTGGCTGCCGTTCAGGTTTCCGCCAAGGATATCAGTGTGAAGGACGCCGCAACCCTGGTGCAGAATCCTCCACAGGGGCTGACCATTGTTGACGTGCGCACCCCGGCGGAATTCCGCGAGGGGCATCTTGCAGGCGCAGTCAACATGGACTTTTTCGGCGCATCCTTTGATTCGCAGATACTTGGCCTGCCCAAGGACAAGCCCGTGCTGCTCTATTGCCGCACGGGCAACCGCTCTGCCGGAGCCTACGACGCCATGGAAAAAGAAGGGATAACCAGTATCCTCCACATGAATGAGGGCATCACGGGCTGGCAGAAACAAGGCCTGCCGCTGCAAAAATAGTGCGCCGCAGTGGCGCGGGCAGCGTTACGGCTGGCACGGATTCTGCTTCTATTCAGGGCGGAGAGGAAGATTTTTCCTCCCGCCCTTTTTCTTTGTCTGTCCATATGTGCGGCTAACGCGCAGCAGGCAAGGCGCGCCGCACATATGGACGGCGCTGCGGCTGACGCTTTCACAACAGAAACGTCTTGCCGTTTGGGGCATCGTTTCCGGGCAAGGGAAAATTATTCCCTCCCACAGGAGGCAGAGCATGAACTCGTCATTGTTTATCGGCGCCACAGGCATGAAAACGTTGAGTAGCGGCATGAACGTTATCTCAAACAACATCGCCAATGTGAGCACCATCGGGTACAAGCAGCAAACCGCTCTGTTCTCTGACGTTTTTTACGCGCAGCAAGGGGCCATAGGCGACTGGTGGGATGCGCAGACAGACTCCAAGGTTGCCCTCGGGCAGGTAGGTCAGGGCGTACAGCTGGACGCAGTACTCACACGGTACAATCAGGGGGCTCTTGAGTCTTCCAATACCGTTACGGATATGGCCATCAGCGGCAAAGGCTTCTTTCAGGTAACGGACAAAACCGGTCAGGAGTATTACACCCGCGCGGGCGACTTCCGCCCCGACAATCAGGGAGTTTGGCGCACGCCTGCCGGCATGGCCCTTATGGGCTACAAGTACGCAGAGGACGGCAGCAAGGGCGGTCTGGCGCAGGTTACAGTTGACAGATTCGCCAAGATGCCTGCCAAGGCCACCACGGCTGTTGATATGCGGTTTAATGTGGGGCAGTCCAAAGACACTACCAGTGACCCTGCAAATCCCTATTTCAGCCTCGTCGGCCAGTATAATGCCGCCAATGATCCGCCCATGAGCAGTTCCAGCTACGGATACGGGCAGAGCATTACCCTGTACGGCGCCGATGGCACGGCCCACTCGGCCACCATCTATTTTGACGGCGCACCATCCACAGGGTCCGGAACCACTGTGGAGTACCTCATTGCCTCGGATGCCGATGCCAAAGGCGGCACAGCCCAGCCCCTGATGGCGGGCACCCTCAGCTTCAGCACCAAGGGCGAACTCACCGGCATGTCGGCCTACACCCCATCCACTGCGGGCAGCACAAACCTTGCGGACTGGAACGCGGCCACGCTCTCCAAGGACGGCATACCCCAGATGACTGTCAACGGTGCGCCTGTCACTGTGAACCTGGGCATTACCGCCAAGAGCGGCTGGCAAAACAGCCCTGGCAATGCCGCCAGCGTGGGTACCGATCCCACTGCGCTGGCAAGTATGGGCAACGCCTATACCCGCGCAGCGGACGCCACAACCAACTACACCTCTTCCTCTCCCGTGACGCGCACCAGAACCCAGAATGGGTACGCTGAAGGCACACTGAACAACATCAGTATTTCTGCCGACGGCACGGTTGTAGGCAAGTTTTCCAACAACGAAAGCATGGATCTCTGGCAGATTCCTGTATGCCGTTTCACCAGCGAAGACGGTCTGCGCCGCGAGGGCAACAACCTCTTTTCCGCCACAGAAGATTCCGGCAATATGGAAATGGGCGTTGCCGGCACGGAAAACTACGGCAAGATAAACGCGTACAACATTGAACATTCCAACGTGGACATGTCCCAGGAAATGGTCAACATGATTGTCAACCAGCGCGGCTTTCAGTCCAACAGCAAGGTTGTGACCACGGCAGACCAGATGCTGCAAAAGGCCATGGAACTCAAACGCTCATAACAGCATGGATGCGGGCTTTCCCTGGCTGTAATGATTTTCCGGCCCCGGCATAACCGGGGCCTTTTGTATTTCTGGCAGGATACCGCTGCGTGACAGATGCACCCATGCCATATTTAAACACTTTGGTTATCCGGGCGATCCGGACGCAGCAGCATTGCTCCGTACAGCCCCATAGGGTACAGTGTTGCCTCAAGATGTGGATCACCCTGTAAAGAAACACCTTTTTGCCGCACTTTCCCGCAGGAGAGCACCCCGCATGAGCGCCGCAGCATCCTCCACCAATGGTACCGCTCTCTATGGCGTCACCGGTTGGCCGCTGGCCCAGACACTTTCGCCCCTGTTGCACAATACGGGTTTCCGGACGCTGGGCATCAACGCACTGTACCAGAAATGGGAAGTGCCGCCCGAAAAACTGCCCGCCTTTGTGGAAAGTGTACGTCTGCTTGATATTCGCGGTTGTTCTGTGACCATCCCGCACAAGGTTGGTCTTTTGCCCCTGCTGGACGAAATCAGCCCCCTTGCACGTCAGGTGGGCGCGGCCAATACCATTTACTGGGAGGGCGACCGCCTTTGCGGCGAAAACACCGATGTGGCCGGATTCATGGCTCCGCTTGCAGATATGCCTCTTGACGGGGCGGATGTGCTGCTGCTGGGTGCGGGCGGCGCTGCCCGGGCCGTTGCCGCAGGTCTTGCATCGCCGGAAAATGCAAAGCGCCCTGCCAGAATCTTTGTGGCCACGCCTTCCGATAAATCGCACATGCCGCTGGCCGAAGAATTCGGCCTTACCCCCCTGCTGTGGAAAGACCGGCACGAGCCTTCGGCCCTGCTGGTGGTCAACACCACTCCCCTTGGCATGCGCGGCAAGGCGGAGGATGACACCCCCTATGATTTTTCACAGGCTGCGCCACTTTCCGCAGAGGGCGCTGCCAAGGCAACACCCATTGCCTACGATATTGTGTACAACCCCCTCGAAACCCGTTTTCTGCGCGAGGCCCGCGCGGCTGGCCGTTGCTGCATATCGGGCCTTGAAATGTTTTTTGGTCAGGGCGACGCGCAGTTCCGCCTCTGGACGGGGCAGGGCCTGCCGCCCGAATCACGCCGCGCCCTTGAGGCCGCCCTTGGGCAACAGCCCCAATAAACCGACATGAAAAGCGAGGCTTCCATGCGAATTCTGGTGCTGCACGGCGTCAATCTGAACATGTTTGGCAAACGCGACCCTGCACAGTACGGCACGGCCACCCTGGCGGACATTGACGCAGCTCTGCAATCGCTTGCCCAGGAGCTGGGCGCGACTGTGGAATGCTTTCAGACCAACCACGAGGGCCTGATGGTGGAGCGCATTCACCAGGCGCTTGGCGAGGACGTTGACGCAGTGGCCATCAATGCTGGCGCATGGACCCACTACAGCTATGCCATTGCTGATGCCCTGGCCATTCTGCCTGTGCCTGTGGTGGAGGTTCACATGTCCAATGTTCACGCGCGCGAGGCATTCCGGCACCATTCTGTGCTGTCGCCAGTGTGCGCGGGCAGCGTGTGCGGATTCGGCGTTGAGAGTTACCTTCTCGGCCTGCGAGCCGCGCAATCGCTGGCGGCTAAAGCCGCAGCCAAAGCGTAGTAAAGACGCAGTATATAATTTGCTGGGGTGCGAGCCTAGATTTTTGACTTTTTCTGCTGTAGCGTTGTAGATAGTCTTGTCACAGCGGCACCCCATCAGCTTCTAACCAGAGAGTTCCCATGAACGAAGCCATTAACCTGAACCGCCTGCGCGACCCCGCCTTTACGGAGGAAGTGGATGCGCACAGCGGGCAAAAAGTGTCCACCTGCTATCAGTGCGGCAATTGTACTGCCGGCTGTCCCGCAGGGTTCGTTTACGACATGCAGGTCAACCAGATCATGCGGGCGGTACAGTTGGGCTTGAAGGACGCGGTACTTGATTCGCGTTCCATCTGGATGTGCCTGTCCTGTTCTACCTGTAGCCAGCGGTGTCCCAACAACATCGACGTGGCCGGAGTCATGGAGACCCTGCGCCACATGGCCCGCAAGGAAGGCCGCGTGGCCGTTCCCAAGGTGGAAAAATTCTGGTTTTCCTTCCTGGATACGGTGCGCGCCTTTGGCCGCACCCACGAAATCGGCACCATGGCGCTCTACATGATGCGCTCGCTCCGCGTGTTTACCGACGTTGACCTCGCGCCTGAAGCCCTCAAAAAGGGCAAGCTGGGGCTCAAGCCCCACATTCTGCCAGGCGGGGCAGGGCCGGTTACCCGTATCTTTACGCGCTACAAGGAACGCGCCAAGCGCGAGGGGGTGCGCCCATGAATTTTGCCTACTACCCCGGCTGCTCTGCCCGAGGTTCTTCAAAAGATTACGAAATGTCCTCCCAGGCTGTGTGCAAAGCCCTGGACATGAGACTTGTGGATATTCCAGACTGGAACTGCTGCGGCTCCACCCCGGCCCATGCCGTGGATACGGAACTTTCCGCCGCCCTGTGTGTGCGCAATCTTGATATTGCCGCCCAGCAAAAGGCCGAAGTTCTGCTGACGCCTTGCCCCAGCTGCCTTTCCAACCTGCGCATGGCTGCCAAGCGCATGGAAAATCCCGCCTTCCGCAGCCGGGTTGACGAACTGCTGGACGGCCCCTCCGCCAAGCAGTTTCCGCCTGTCACCTCCGTCATGCAGGGCATTGCCGCGCAGATGGAAATGGACGCCATCGCCGCCCGCGTGCGCCAGAGCCTCAAGGGACTCAAGCTCGTGGCCTACTACGGCTGTCTTATGAGCCGCCCGGCGGAAGTCATGAACTTTGGCGACCCCGAAAATCCCACGCTCATGGAAGAAATGATGTCTGCCTGCGGCGCGGAGATGCTTGATTTTCCGCTCAAGACAGCCTGTTGCGGCGCATCGTTCGGCATTCCCGAACGCCCCATGACAGCCAAAAATTCGGGCCGCATCCTCGAGCTGGCAACCCGCCTCGGCGCGGACGCCATCGTAGTGGCCTGTCCTCTCTGCCAGATGAACCTTGACCTGCGCCAGGATCAGGCCAGCGCGGCCATGGACACCAAGTTCCGCATGCCGGTGCTCTACTTCACCCAGATGATGGGCATTGCCTTTGATCTGCCGGAAGAAGAACTGGGCCTGAACAAGCTGTGCGTGAGCCCCAACGGCCTTATCCGCAAACTGGGCGAGCTGCGCCGCGAGGAAGCGGCCAAACCCACAGAGCAGAAGGCCAAGGCCGCTGAAGGAGGCAGGTAATGAGAATAGGCGTCTTTATCTGCCACTGCGGCAGCAACATCGCCGGAACTGTCGACTGCGCCCAGGTGGCGGCCATTGCCCGCACCTATCCGGACGTGGTCTATGCCGACGACCCCATGTACACCTGCGCCGAACCGGGGCAGGCGGCCATTGAGGCTGCCATCCACGAGCACAAGCTTGACGGCGTGGTTGTTGCCTCCTGCTCGCCGCGCATGCACGAACCCACCTTCCGCCGCACGGTGGAACGCGCGGGGCTGAACCGCTACATGCTTGAAATGGCCAACATCCGCGAGCATGTTTCGTGGATAGGCAAAGACATGGAAGCCAACACCAACAAGGCTGCCGAACTGGTGCAGCTTGCGGTGGAAAAGCTGCGCAACAACAAGCCCCTGCTGGCCAAGAGCTTTGACGTCAACAAGCGCGTACTTGTGATCGGCGGCGGCGTGGCTGGCATTCAGGCCGCGCTTGACTGCGCCGACGGCGGCATTCAGGTGGTGCTGGTGGAACGCGATGCGACCATCGGCGGCAAGATGGCAAAGCTGGACAAAACCTTCCCCACCGTTGACTGCTCGGCCTGTATTCTCGGCCCTAAAATGGTGGACGTGGCTCAGCACTCCAACATCACGCTCTATGCCTATTCCGAAGTGGAAGACGTTTCGGGTTATGTGGGCAACTTTACGGTTAAAATCCGCAAGCGCACCACCTATGTGGACTGGAACCTGTGCACGGGCTGCGGCGCATGCACAGAGAAATGCCCGGCCAAGAAAACGCCCGATACCTTCAATGAACTGACGGGCAACACCACGGCAATCACCATTGCCTTTCCGCAGGCCATCCCCAAGAAGGCCGTCATCAATCCGCAGTTCTGCCGCCAGCTTCTCAAGGGCAAGTGCGGCGTGTGCGCCAAGGTGTGCCCCACCGGGGCCATCAAGTACGACATGGAAGATGAAGTCATCACCGAAGAAGTGGGCAGCATTGTTGCCGCCACCGGTTATGACCTCATGGACTGGACCGTGTACAAGGAATACGGCGGCGGCGCTTACCCCGACGTTATCACTTCCTTGCAATACGAGCGCCTGCTCTCCGCATCCGGCCCCACGGGCGGGCACGTGAAGCGCCCCTCTGACGGCAGGGAACCCAAGAATATCGTCTTTGTGCAGTGCGTCGGCTCGCGCGACAAATCCGTAGGCCGTCCCTACTGCTCGGGCTTCTGCTGCATGTACACGGCCAAGCAGGCCATTCTGACCAAGGATCACATTCCCGATTCCAAGTCCTTTGTCTTCTACATGGACATCCGCGCGCCAGGGAAAATGTACGACGAGTTTACCCGCCGCGCGATGGAAGAATACGGTACGGAATACATCCGTGGCCGCGTGTCGCAGATTTATCCCGATGGCAACGGCCAGATGACGGTCATGGGCGTGGATACCCTGCTGGGCCAGCCCGTGGAAATCAAGGCCGACCTGGTGGTGCTTGCCGTGGGCGTCGAGGCCAGCAAGGGTTCGCCCCAGCTGGCGGAAAAGCTGCGTATCTCCTACGACAGCTACGGCTTCTTCATGGAAAGCCACGTCAAGCTCAAGCCTGTGGAAACCAATACCGCTGGTGTGTATCTGGCGGGCGTATGCCAGGGGGTCAAGGACATTCCCGCCTCCGTGGCCCAGGGTTCCGCCGCTGCGGCCAAGGTGCTGGCGCTCTTCTCCAAGGACAAGCTTGAAAGCGACCCGCAGATCGCCCAGGTGGACATCCGCCGCTGCGTCAACTGCGGCAAGTGCATCCGCTGCTGCCCCTTCGGAGCCATCAAGGAAGTGGAGATCCGGGGCGAGGGCAAGGCTCAGGTCATCGAGACCGTGTGCCAGGGCTGCGGCCTGTGTACGTCCACCTGTCCGCAGGGGGCCATCCAGCTTTCACACGCTACTGACAACCAGATCCTTGCGGAGGTAAACGCCTTATGCCAGTGCTAAACGGCAAAGAACTGAGAATTGTAGGTTTTCTCTGCAACTGGTGTTCGTATGGCGGCGCGGATACAGCCGGTGTGGCCCGCGCCACCCAGCCAACCGACCTGCGCGTCATCCGTGTTCCCTGCTCGGGCCGCATTGACCCGCTGTTTATCGTCAAGGCGCTGCTCAACGGCGCGGACGGCGTGCTGGTTTCCGGCTGCCACCCGCGCGACTGCCACTACGCCGCGGGCAACTTCTACGCCCGCCGCCGCCTTGAGGTGCTCAAGCAGTTTCTGCCCGTGCTGGGCATTGACGAACGCCGCTTTGAATACACATGGGTTTCAGCCTCCGAAGGCCAGCGCTGGCAGCAGGTGGTCACGGTCTTTACCGACCGCATCCACAAGCTCGGCCCCGCGCCCAAGCTGGAAGACCCGGAACCGCTGCTCAAAATCGCCGACATGGCGCTGACCTCCCTGCGCTCCCTTGGCACAGGGCAGAACGCCGCCCTTGCCGACCTGAAAGAAGCCATCAAGGCCAAGCTGCCCGAGCTGGACTGCGTGCTCGGCTGGCAGCAGGGCTATGACGCCGCGCACACCGTGCCCCTGTTCATGAAGACCCCCGAGGACGTGGACAAGCTGGTGTGGGGGCCCTTTAACGTCAACAATCCCGCCGTGTATCTGCCCTCGTTCAAGGGCAAGAAGGTGGGCATTGTGGTCAAGGGCTGCGATTCCCGCTCCGTGGTTGAATTGCTTCAGGAAAACCTGATCCGCCGCGATGATGTGACCATCTTTGCCCTGCCCTGCGAAGGCACGCTGGACATGGCCCGCGTCAATCAGGATCTGGGCCGCTACACCAAGATTGACGGCGTGACCTACGATGAGGCTGGTGTGACCATCACCGCCGACGGCAAGGATCACCGCTTCTGCATGACGGACTACGCACAGGGCAAGTGCTACGGCTGCACCACGCCTTCGGCAGTGCTGGCCGACACCCTGCTTGGCCAGCCCGTCAAGGTTGACGGCGCGGCGGGCACCCCGCCGGAACTGGCCCTGCTCGATTCCATGACTCTGGACGAACGGCTCGCCTTCTGGCGCGGCCAGATGGATCGCTGCCTGCGCTGCTACGCCTGCCGCAATGCCTGCCCCATGTGCGTGTGCCGCGACTACTGCGTATCCGACAGCCGCGACCCGCACTGGATGACGCAGGAAGACAGCGCCAAGGAAAAACTCTTCTTCCAGACCATCCACGCCATGCATCTGGCTGGCCGCTGCACAGGCTGCGGCGAATGCCAGCGCGCCTGCCCCGTGGGTATTCCCATCCTGGCCCTGCGGCAGCAGATTGCCCGCGCTGTGGCCCAGCTTTTTGACGGCTACCAGCCCGGCCTCAATCCGGACGAAGTGCCGCCCCTGCTGGGCTATGAAGTGGTTGAAAAGAACATTCATGAGAGGGACTGGAAATGAGCATGATCCGCTTTGTTACCCCTGACGGCTTGCCCGCGTTTCTTGCCTACCTCTCACAGAATGGCCGCCGTGTGCTGGTGCCGGTAGAAAAGCCCGCCAACAAGCGCTCGGTCGTCTTTGAGCCGTGGCAGGAAGGCAAGCCCTTCACCCTGGAAAAGGCCACCGTGCCAGCCAAGGAGGCCGTGCTGCCCCAGTGCGAAACCCTTGTGCGCTACAAAAAAACCAAGGACCCTGAAAACCTCGAACGCGTCACCATGAGCCTGGACGACAAGCCCGAGGCTCAGCCCACCGTGGTTTTTGCCTGCCGCCCCTGCGATGCGCGGGGCTACGTGGTGCTTGACCGCCCCTACCTCAAGGGCCCTTACGCCGATCCTTACTACAAGGCACGACGCGAGCAGCTCACGGTGGTTACGCTCACCTGCGGCAGCGGCTGCAACACCTGCTTCTGCCACTGGGTTGGCGGCGGCCCAACCTCCCCCGAAGGCTCGGACGTGCTCATGACCGAGATCGAGGGCGGCTATGTGCTGCAAGCCATCACGCCCAAGGGCGAGGAACTGCTGGCTGCGTCTTCCCTCGCGGAAGGGGCCGAGCTTTTCCCCAAGGCGGAAGCCGCCCGCAAGGAAGCCTGGGCCAGCCTTGTACCTGCCCCCAATATCAAGAACGCGCCCGAAAAGGTGGCTGCCCGCTTTAACGACACGCAGTTCTGGCAGGATCAGACCGACCGCTGCCTCTCCTGCGGGGCCTGCACCTACTTTTGCCCCACCTGCTACTGCTTCACCATCACCGACGAAGGCGAAGGACTGAGCGAAAAAGGTGGCCGCCGTCTGCGCAGCTGGGACAACTGCATGTCCTCGCTGTTCACCCGCGAGGCCAGCGGCCATAACCCGCGCATGCTCAAGGCATTCCGCATGCGCAACCGCGTTTCGCACAAGTACTCCACCTATCCTGAAAACTGGGGTTCGTTCTCGTGCAGCGGCTGTGGCCGTTGCATCAGCAATTGCCCCGTCTGTCTGGACATCCGCTCCATCGTGCTGGCCGCCATCGAAGACGGCAACGATGACAAGAAGTCCACGGACAAGTAGGAGCAGACATGGCAACCAAGAAAACTACCGGCAAAGCCACTACCCCCAAGACTGAGCCCCAAAATACCGCCGCGCCTGAAAAGGCCGCTGCAAAGGCAGAACCCGCTGTGGATACCAAGCCAACTGCCGCCGCCAAGCCAGCCGCCAAGCCGGGCCTCAAGCCCGCGCCCGACGGCGGCATGCTGCGCGAAATCACGGCCCGTCCCATGATGCAGGGCAACCCCTACCTGCCCATGCCCGCCACCGTGGCCGAAGTCATACAGGAAACCGGCAACATCAAGACCCTGCGCGTGGTGCTGGACGATGATGCGGCCATGAAATCCTTTACCTACGAACCCGGCCAGGTGGGTCAGCTCTCCGTATTCGGCGCTGGCGAATCCACCTTTGTCATCAACTCGCCGCCGTCGCAGAAGAACTACCTCCAGTTCTCCGTCATGCAGGCGGGCGAAGTGACTTCGGCCATCCACAGGCTCTCGCCCGGCGACAAGGTGGGCGTGCGCGCCCCTCTGGGCAATTACTTTCCCTACGCCGACTGGAAGGGCAAGGACATCTTCTTTGTGGGCGGCGGCATCGGCATGGCCCCCATCCGCACCATCATGCTGCACGTGCTGGAACACCGCGCCGACTTCGGCAAGGTCAGCCTGCTCTATGGCGCGCGTTCCCCGCGCGACATGGCCTTCAGCTATGAAACAGAAGACTGGCTGCGCCGCGATGATCTGGACTGCACCCTGTGCATCGATGCCCCCTTTGACGGTTGGCCGCACAAGGTGGGCCTGATCCCCAACGTGCTGCTGGAACTGAACCCTGATCCCAAAAACTGCGTGGCCGTGCTCTGCGGCCCGCCCATCATGATCAAGTTCACGGTGCAGGCCCTGCAGAAACTCAACTTTGCGCCTGAAAACATCGTGACCACGCTTGAAAAACGCATGAAGTGCGGCGTTGGCATCTGCGGACGCTGCAACATCGGCGGCCGCTACGTATGCGTGGACGGCCCCGTGTTCACCTGGCAGGAATTGCAGGATCTGCCGCCGGAACTGTAAAATTCCACGGCATTCAGCATACGTCTGTTTGCGGGGGGTTCCCTTGTGATTGTCCTTGGGCAGCCATAATGGAGCCTCCCCTTTTTGTGCCCCCGGGGAGTTCTGCCTGCACAATCACACAGGCCACGGAGCCAAGCTGCCTTTGCCGCTGCACATCCATTCGGCGGCAGTTGACAGGACGGGCGCAGTGGGTCAAGGAAGTACAACGCTTTCTTCAAGGGAGTATTCATGAAAAAAACGCTGATTCTCTGTTGCCTGATGCTTGGACTGCCCGTGGCTGTTCAGGCCGGTAACGACAAGATTGATCCTTCCACGTACATCTGCGCCGAACTCGTGACCCAGCCCATGACCGAGGGGGGCCAGCCGCCCATATTTGAAGGCCTGCAAATTGACGGCTATGTGAGCGCCAAGATGGGCAACCCCATTGCAGACCCGGAGACCCTCGCCCCCATGCTGGGCCAGGTTTACGGCGCCTGCCAGGTTGACCCCACCAAAAAGGTCGCCACCGTTTGGCAGGAAGCCCGCAAGACCTTTCCTGTCGATACAGAGAGCACATGGCGCGCAGACAAGACCCTGTGCAAGGATTACACCGCCAACCCTGATGACGGCAGCGGCTTTGTAATCTGGCTTGACGGCTACAACCGGGGCAAGAGCGGCAAACCTACCTCCGTGCTTGTCAACGATGACGCGCTCAAGGCCTACCTTGACGCTTGCAGCAAAAAGCCCGATTCCCTCATGCTGGACGTATTGGCTGAAAGCGCCAAGTAGCCCAACCACTCCACAAAAATTTGAAGGCCGCAGATTGCAAAATCTGCGGCCTTTGCATTTGAGAAAAGGCAAAAAGAGGCATGCTGATTGAAATGCTACCTCCGCATGAAGGCGGCGCAATGCCTGGACTGCTCTAAAAAATAACCATGTAAAGCGGAATGGTGATCATGGAGAGCAACGTTGTCAGGCTGACGGCCTGCGCCCCAAATTCAGGGTCTGTGTGGTAGTGGGCGCTCAAAATCGCCGCCTGGGCCATCACAGGCAGGGATGCCTGGATGATGAAAACCTTGCCCATAAGCGCAGGCACCGGAAAGAAATACAGCAGGCCAGTCATCACCAGCGGGCCAAGCATCATGCGCCCCATCGCCAGCAGAACCATATCCTTGCCGATCCTGATACTGCGCAATCCCATGTCGTAGATGGAAATACCGATAAAAATCATGGCCAGCGGCGTAGTGAGATTGCCCAGCGAGCGGGCGACGTTCTGCAAAAATTCGGGCAGTTCAACGCCCAGCATTGTCAGAATCAAGCCCGTAATAAAGCCCATGAAAGGCGGGGAAAACACTTGCCTGACCCTGGTGCGCAGGGGGATTTTCCCTCTGTTTTCAGTAATATCACATGTGATTGAATAGACCCCAACAGTCCAGAAAAAAACCGTGCTGGCAGCATAGTACAGCAGCACATAGGGGATGGAACTTTCGCCGAACAGAGCCAGATTAACGGGAATACCAATAAAAATTGTGTTTGAATTGGCCACGCTGGCACAGAACAGGCCAAAATGCTGCCTTTTGACGCGGGCCAGCTTGGCAAGCGCAATGGCCAACGCAAAGGTGAGGGTCACAGAGCCCAACGGCAGCAGCGCCCCCTTTGCCAGCATGATCAGATCGTCCCGATGGAACGAGTGCATGATGGTGTACATGAGAAAGGGCGGCAGGGCGATCTGGGTGATCAGACGCGGCAGAACAATACGGGTTTCCGCGCCAAACCAGTTGCGCGCCGCCAGCATGAAACCCACAAAGCCCAACAGCATCAGCCCGAATACACCGCCCAGCGCATGCAAAAACGCCATGTCTCTTTATCCTTTCAAATAACCATTTCGCAATATTGGCCCAGGGGCCAGAAACCCCCACGTGCCAAAAACAAATCCGGCACGTGGGGGCTTTGAATCATTTCGGCCAGTTGCTTAGATATCCTTGTAACGCCCGCCATTGGCAGCCGAGCTGACCAGATAGGCATAACGCCGCAGCACAGGGTAAGGGCAATCCTTTTTGGGCACCACAAGGGCGGCGCGCCGCTTGGCAAGCTCGGCCTCGTCCACAAGCAGATCCAGCTTGCGGTTGGGAATGTCGATATGGATGGTATCCCCTTCGTGCACCAGAGCGATAACACCACCGTCCGCCGCTTCGGGCGAAATGTGCCCGATGGCCGCGCCATTGGTGCCGCCGGAGAAACGGCCGTCCGTCAGCAGGGCAACATCCTTGCCAAGGCCCATGCCTGTGATAGCCGCCGTGGGCGAGAGCATTTCGCGCATGCCCGGGCCGCCGCGCGGGCCTTCGTAACGGATCACAACGCCGTCCCCGGCCTTGATCTTGCCGTCAAGAATGGCCTTCATGGCGTCTTCTTCCGACTCGAAAACGCGGGCCGTAACATCGCGGCGCATCATTTCGGGGGCAACGGCAGACTGCTTGACCACAGCGCCCTCGGGGGCAAGGCTGCCGCGCAGAATGGCAATGCCGCCCTGCTTGGAATAGGGATTTTCAACACTGCGGATCACTTCAGGGTTCATGACGCGGGCGTTCATGTCCTTGAGGTTTTCGCCCACGGTCTTGCCCGTGGCGGTCATGCAGTCCTTGTTGATGAGGCCCAGCTTGTCCAGCTCGGTCATGACGGCAGGGATGCCGCCCGCGTTGTCCAGATCAACCATGTAATGCTTGCCCGCCGGGGAAAGCTTGCACAGATTGGGGCTCTTTTTGCTGACTTCGTCAAAAATTTCCAGGCCAAGCTTCAATCCGGCCTCGCCGAACACGGCGGGCAGGTGAAGCACGGTGTTGGTGGAGCAGCCAAGGGCCATATCCACGGCCACGGCGTTAGCAACAGACTTGGGCGTTACGATGTCCAGCGGGCGGATGTTCTTGCGCAGCAGATCCATAACCCGCATGCCCGCCGTTTTGGCAAGGCGGATGCGCGCGCCGCTCACAGCAGGGATGGTGCCGTTGCCGGGCAGGGCCACGCCGATGGTTTCAGACAGGCAGTTCATGGAGTTGGCCGTGAACATGCCCGCGCAGGCGCCGCAGCCGGGACAGGCGCGTTCGGCCATGTATTCCAGCTCTTCTTCGGTCATGGCGCCGCTGCGCACCTTGCCCACGGCCTCAAACACGGTGATAAGATCGCCGCGCTTGCCGGGGCCGATGTCGCCGGGCAGCATGGGGCCGCCGGAAACCAGCACCGAAGGGATGTTCAGGCGCATCATGGCCATGAGCATACCAGGGACGCACTTGTCGCAGTTGGGAATGAACACCAGGGCGTCAAAGGCGTGACCGCGCGCCATGATTTCAATGGAATCCGCGATGAATTCACGCGAAGGCAGGGAAAAACGCATGCCTTCATGGTTCATGGCCAGGCCGTCGCACACGGCAATAGCCGGGAACTGCAGCGGCGTACCGCCCGACATACGTACACCGGCCTTGACCGCATCGGCCAGGCTGTTCAGGTGCATATGCCCAGGAACGACCTCGCTGGCTGCGTTCACAATGCCTACCAGGGGGCGTTCCATTTCTTCTCTGGTGAGGCCCAGAGCGTAGAGCAGGGAGCGGTGGGGGGCTTTTTCCAGCCCGGACTTCATTTTTTTGCTGCGTGCTTCATCATCCATGACGGTATCCTTATGGTATGAACAACAAACATTCCTCTTGCGCCCGCAATCGGAATGAGAATCGTACGGTAATTTTTTACGCCCGTAAACACGGCATGGCCCCTCCTGCCGCCCTGCCGGGGGCCGCACCGTATGTGGGGAATCCCTGGCTGAGCAGGTATTTTTTCAGCACAGGCCTCAGCCCCTTGAGCGCGCCGCCGAAGTGAGCTAATTTCCCGGCATGCAAAGCTCTACCCCAACTTTGGCCCGCCGCTACATATTCAAGCTCGTGGCCAATATCGCCTCCGTCCCGGTCTACCTTGTCATGGAGGCCATTCTGCCCCGCGCACTCGGGCCGCAGATGTACGGCAATTACAGCTTTGCCACCAACCTCTTCCAGCAGCTTTCCGGCTTTCTGGATATGGGAACCTCCACCTGCTTTTACAATTCCCTTTCGCGCCGTCAGGCAGAGACCGGCCTCATCGGCTTTTACATGCGCGTTACAGTGGCGGTATTCGCCATTATTTTGCTGGCCGCAGGCCTGCTGCAAATTCCTGCGGCTGGCGAACTGCTCATGCCCGATGTGCCCCTGTGGCTTGCGCCGCTGGCAGCCCTGTGGGCTTTTCTGACATGGTGGGGCCGCGTGCTGCGCTCCATGAACGATGCCGTGGGCGCAACTGTTTCTTCCGAAATGGTGCGTACCGTTGTTTCCCTGTTCACGGTGGGTTTGCTGGGACTCATGTTCTGGGCCGACGGGCTGAACATTCACACGCTCTTTGCCCAGCAATACCTCATGCTGGGGGCAACTGCCCTTGGCTACTGGCTGGTTACGCGCACCTACTGGCGGCAGGCGGGCATTCCCCTGCACTTTCGTCTCACCCCTGAGCAGACGCGCGCCTATGGGCGGGAGTTTTTCAATTACAGCCACCCGCTGTTTGTGCAGGCCCTGCTCTCCTTTTTGCTCCTCACAGCCGAGCGCTGGCTGCTGCAATGGTTTGACGGCAGCGTGGAACAGGGTTTTTTTGCCCTTTCCCAAAAAGTCAGCATGGCCTGCTTTCTTTTTGTTTCAGCCATGACGCCTCTGGTCATGCGCGAACTTTCCATCGCCTGGGGCAATAACGATCGTGAGGCCATGGGTCGCCTGCTCACGCGTTTTGCCCCGCTGCTGTACGTGGTGGCTGCCTATTTTTCGTGCTTTACGCTGGCTGAGGGTTCCGCCCTGGTGAACTTTTTCGGCGGCGCGCAGTTTGCCGCTGCGACCCTGCCTGTGCAGATCATGGCGCTCTATCCCCTGCATCAGGCCTATGGGCAGCTTGCCGGATCGGTTTTTCACGCCACGGGCCGCACCAAGGTGCTGCGCAACATGGCGGCGCTGGAATGCATTTACGGTTTCAGCACAGCGTGGTTTCTGCTTGCGCCGCCGGAATATTTCGGCCTTGGCCTCGGTGCCGTGGGGTTGGCGATCAAAACCGTGTGCGTACAGGTCATCACCGTCAACGTGTATCTTTGGCTGGCCTCGCGCTTTATTCCGCTCAAGTTCTGGCGCAACGTGGCCCACCAGATCTGGAGCCTCGCCGTTTTGCTGCTGCTGGCCTTTGGCTGCCGCCAGCTTACGCTCTATCTTGGCATTGGCGATGTGGATTCCTTGCCGCGCTTTCTTGTTTCCGGCGTCATCTACACCGCTGCCATCGGTCTGCTCTGCCTGGGCATGCCCGCTGTGATGGGCTTTTCGCGTCAGGAATTGCGCGAAGTATTTATCCGGTTCAGCAAATCCAGGTCACACGGCTAACACCCCGCCCCACAAAATAGAAAGGCCGGACTGTATCTGCCCCCCGCCAAGTGGCAGGTCAAAAAAGCCAGGACGAATAATCAAGCGGCCAGCTTTTTCCAAAATTCTATTGGAAAGAGCTGGCCGAGCCTTTTTTAAAATCTCTCCGTAGTATAAAAACGTATGTGTTCTTCTACCAGAGCGACGGTTTTCTGCTGACTGCACAACCTCTTCCCTGTGAACGCTTCGGTGAGTTTTTTGGAGGCAGGTGGCTATGGTAGCAATTTGTGTGGTTTAATCTTTGCCGCCCGGTAGGGCCTGCTTCATGCAGGGTTTAAAGTCCTACCCATTGGCAGGGGTTGCGATGGGGCGTTTCTTGCGTGAGGTAATTGCTCTATAAATAAAGTAATACAGGAGGACGCGGTAACTAGCCTTCATAATTCGTGGCTTCCGCATGCAAGAAGCGGCAGGATTCAGATAAACTTTTTGAAAAAAATGTCGTTAAGAAGAAGAGGAGCACATAACTCTGCGCAAGCGAGGTGTCGGAATGGACTTTTTTGATGATATTTTGACAGCCACATATTTAAAGAAGGCCAGCTTGAGCCTTCTGCTGGATGGTTTGCCGCAGTCAGTGCCCCCAAGTTACACATCCGGCAAAGAAATGCTGGCTGCCGCCTTGACCGGGCGAATCCGGACTGATGCATCCATGCTGCGGCAAGGGGCGAAAAACGCCACGGAAGGGGCAAATATAGCCACGTTGATTGCAACGTCCACATCGACGGTGCGCGACAACCTGAACCAGATGTTAACCCTTGCCCAAGAGGTAAAGGCTGACCCGACCAAGGGCAGCGTCAACGGCGCCGCATTTACAACCCTTGCCGGGGAGCTATCCTCAATTGTTTCTGGAACAAAATACAATAATATTTCTTTGTTAGACAAAAATGGCTGGACGAATGACAGTCGCCTCACCGTCAGCGGCGATGGAAAATCCTCGACCTTTAAACTACAGATGGGATACGGTAGTTCAACCTTTACGCTGAACGATTTGTCGTATCTGAATTACTTGAAGAGTGTAGATTTAAGCAGCGGCTCACTTGATATAGATGCGCTTATCAGTGATCTTTCAACACAAATAAATACAGTTGATGTGATCTATAGTCGGAATGATTCGCTATCCGGGTCTTACACCAGCGAGGCGAGTGTCATGGTGGAACAGGCAGACATTCTTGATAAGGCCGCGCAGGATGCGATGCCGAGTGAGGAAGATCCGCTTTTACGGGATATTGGCAGTATTATTTCCACAACATCCTGAGTACTGTTGTTGCGCAAATCTTCTCGGGGTATGCATCGGTTTATATTCCGTCAATGCTCCCATTCGCCAAACTTCCGGAGATTTTTTTACATTTCTCCCCGCGCAGCAACCAAGGGCACTTCGTGCAATTGTTGCTGGCCCCTTACTGAAAGGCTTAACAAGTGGCTTTTGTACTTGTTCCCCTGTGGCGCTTTTTTACGTTGTCTACCTGGGGGGGGTATAGCAATGCAGCCTAGGTGGCCGGTATATCGCTGTCTACCCTGATGAGGGCAGTCAAATCCGGCCCTTTGTGTTTACACTGCCGCATCAAGCAGCAGATTGTCCCTGTGGATTACCTCAGGGTAGTGCGCATCACCCAGGATAGCTGCGACTTCGTGCCTTTTCAGGCCCATAATTTTTTTCAGGTCTGAGGTGCTGTAATTGGAGAGGCCCACGCCGAGGCTTTGCCCTTCGTGCAGCACACGTACCAGCCCGCCCTGCTGAAAACTGCCCTCAACGCGGAACACACCGCCGGGCAGGAGGCTGCCGCCCTTGTGCAGCAGGGCCTTGGCCGCGCCAGCGTCCACATGCACACTGCCCGCCGGATCAGACTGATAAGCCAGCCAGAATTTGCGGCGCGGTATGGCATGCCGCGCAGGGCAAACCCATGTGCCGCCTGTAAATGGCTCGTGCCCCAGTGGAGCCGGGCAAATACCGCTGGCGGCAAAGGCCCGCGTGATGATCTCCGGCTCACGCCCCGGCAAAATCAGCGTTGGCACGCCAATCTGCGCGGCGCGACGGGCCGCCAGAAGCTTGGAATACATACCGCCCGTGCCTACGGAAGTCTTACCGCCGCAAAGCTGGCCCAGATCGAGGGCCGCCACATCCTCAATGTGATCCATGATGGGAGCGTTGGGTTCTTTTTGCGGATCGGCAGCCAGCACGCCCGAGGCGGAAGTGAGATTGATGAAAAGATCAGCCCCGGTCAGATTGACCAGAAGGCTTGCAAGGCAGTCGTTATCGCCGAACTTCAGTTCGCTGATGGACACTGTGTCATTTTCGTTGACAATGGGCAGTACCCCCCATTCCAACAGTTCGGCAAAGGTATTGCGAGCATTAAGGAAGCGCTGACGCGCGCGCAGGTCATCCCGGGTCAGCAGAACCTGGGCAGTGGGCATGCGGTGGGCAAAAAAGACCTTGTCCCAGCTCTGCATGAGCTGCCCCTGCCCCACTGCTGCCGCAGCCTGACGTGCCGCAAGGCCCGTGGTTTCAACCACATGCCCGCGCGTGGCAAGCGCGGCCCGCCCAGCGGCTACAGCGCCGGAAGAAACAAGCACCAGACGGCGCGGCTCCGCGCCCCCCGCGTTGCTGGATGCGGCATCGCCCGCAGGCAGCAGATTGCGCAGCCGCGCCAGCTGCCCGGCCAGATTCTCCAGCACGGGCATGCTCAGGCCCTGGGCATCGGTCAGCACGGCGCTGCCTACCTTGACGACCACCACCCGCGCCTGGGCAAGAACCCGTGCGCGTTCCTGCCGCCAGTCTTCCGTCGGCGCTGTCATATATGCTCCACAGACCGCTACTCGCGGGTATAGATCACTTCAATTTCGGGGAAGTCCTCTTCCTCATCGCCGTCAGTATCAGCAAAATGCAGGATAGGCGCGTGGCTGGCGGTTTCATCACGCATACGCCACAACTCTTCCACCAGAGGCTCAAGGTCGATGTTGTCCCGCGCGGAAATAAAGAAGATATTCCGGCCATCGGCTTTGGCCCTGCTTTTCAGCTCTTCCAGGCGCTCGGGGGTGATGAGGTCGATCTTGTTGACCACCTCGATCTGCTGACGCTCTCCCAGTTCTTCGTCAAAGCGGCACAGTTCCTCATTGATGAGGTTAAAGCCCGCCCAGGGGTCATCCTCGCCCACGTCTTCCACGCTGAGAATGTGCACGAGAAAGCGTGTGCGCTCCACATGCTTGAGGAAGCGCAGTCCAAGCCCCTGACCTTCGTGCGCGCCCTCAATGAGGCCGGGAATGTCGGCAATGACCATGCGCCTGTCGGGATCCACTTCGTCAATCATCACGCCGAGATTGGGCGTGAGCGTGGTGAAGGGATAGGCCGCGATCTTGGGGCGCGCCGCCGACACCTGCGAAATAAAGGTGGATTTGCCCGCATTGGGCAAGCCCAAAAGACCGGCATCGGCCAGAATCTTCAGTTCAAGGCGCAGATTTTTTTCTTCACCCGGCTCGCCGGGCTGGCAAAATCGCGGTGCGCGCATGGTGGAAGACTTGAAATGTTCGTTGCCCTTGCCGCCGCGGCCGCCGCAGGCAACAATTACTTCCGTTTCAGGATCGCTGAGGTCTGCCAGCAGTTCTTCACCATCCGGCCCTTCAACAAAAACAAGCGTACCCACCGGCAGGTGCAGCACCATGTCTTCGCCTTTTTTGCCATCGCACTGGCTGCCTTCGCCGGGACGACCATTGCGGGCCTCGTAAAGGCGCTTGAGCCGAAAATCGTACAATGACAGCAAACGGCCATCGGCTTTCAGCACCACTGAGCCGCCGTCACCGCCATTGCCACCGTCCGGGCCGCCGCGCGGCACAAACTTTTCGCGCCGAAAAGACAAACAACCATGCCCGCCCTTGCCGGCGCGCACCTGAATTCGAGCTTCATCTACAAATCGCATGGGATATCCTTGCGGTCAGTCCGCGCGGCTGCGCCTGCAATGCTGGCGCTCGCCGTAATGTATAAGGGGGCTGCCGTTCCGAAAAAAACCGCGCAAAGTATGCAGCAATGCAGTTCAGCGCCACATGGCAAACACCTGCTTGCCCACGCTGCCTGCTTTTCGGTCTGTGGCCTTCGCCACACATACCCCAGCACAAACACCGAGAGGGAAGAAGCCTCGCGGCCCCTTCCCTCATCGGCAAATTCCACGCGGCCGCTTAGTCGGCGGCCGCCTCCACATGCACTCGCGTGTGGACGCGACGCTTGCGGAGATACTTCTCAAAGCGCACAACGCCGGCCACTTTGGCGAACAGGGTAAAGTCCCTGCCCATGCCCACGTTCACACCGGGGTAAACGGTAGTGCCGAGCTGACGCACCAGAATATTGCCAGCCAGAACCTTCTGACCGCCAAAACGCTTTACGCCGCGGCGTTGGCCTTCACTGTCGCGACCGTTGCGCGAAGAGCCGCCTGCTTTCTTATGTGCCATGGTAGCCTCCCTGGGGCGCCGACCCTGTGGACCGGCGGGGCAAAGTAAATATCTTTCAACGCGCCCTGCACGAATGCAGAGCTATTGGCAGACCATGCCCGCGGCCTGCCGAACCTCGGCTAAAGCCGGGTTCTAGGCGTTGATGCTCTTAACGCGAATGGTGGTGTAATCCTGGCGGTGACCGCGCATCTTGCGCGAGTCATTACGACGCCAGCGCTTGAACACCTTGATCTTGGGGCCGCGCCCGTGATCCACCACTTCCGCCATAACGGCGGCCCCGGCAAGATAGGGAGCGCCGACTTTGCATTCAGCACCGCCGACCATCAGCACCTTGTCCAGGAAAATTTCGCTTCCGGCCTGAACCGCAAGCTTTTCCACAACTACTTTAGAACCTTCTTCGACGCGGTACTGTTTTCCGCCGGTCTCGATAATCGCGTACATATCAACCTCCAAAAAGAGAAAGGCATATTTGCCCCACAGGCCGACAAATGTCAAGCGCGTTTTGCATAATTTTTTGCAAAACTCACTACAACAGTCCGCGACTTGCGCGAGTGGCGAGAATACACAACTTCATGTCAGGGAGCAACGCCTTTCTGCACCCCGGCACACGCATCCCCTCCCTTTGCCGCTTGCGGCCGCACTTGCACAGCCGCAAGCCTGCTGCTATCTGTGGGGCGCATGAACACAGCACCCACACAGCTCACGCTCGATATCACCGCCCTTTCGCACGATGGGCGCGGCATTGCACGCCTGGCGCCGGAGGGCATCCATACCGGCAAGGGCACTGTCGTATTTGTGGCAAATGCCTTGCCGGGGCAACGGGTGAACGCGCGCGTTTTGCGGCGCAAGCCTTCCTTTATAGATGCGGAAGCCGCAACCTTGATCAAAAACGCGCCTGATGCTGTCGATCCCATATGCCCCCACCATGCCGAGTGCGGCGGCTGCCCCCTGCAAACCATGCCCTATGCGCAGCAACTTTACTGGAAGCGCACTCTGGCAGTGGACGCCCTGACCCGCATTGGCAAATTTGACCGCGCTCAGGTTGAATCAATGCTGCCGCCTGTCACCGGGTCGCCCGCGCTGACGCGGTTTCGCAATAAAATGGAATTTGCCTTCGGGCACGACACTGAAGTCGGAACAGGTCTGAAACTTGGCCTACGCCGCCGCAATGGCCGCGATGTGGTGGCCGTGCCGCACTGCGCCCTCATGCCGCCCGAAGCGCTACAGATAGTCAGCATGGTTGGCAACATGGCGGCGCAAAGCGGCTTTGCCGCCTACGCAGCGCCCGATACACGACAAAGCCAGCCCATTCGCCCCACGCACGGCCAGCAAAAGCAGAGCCGCCGTGGCGGCTTTGCCCGGCGCGCTCCGCGAAATCACGCCATCCCGGTTCACGATGTCGCGGCCAATGGGTTCTGGCGTTTTTTTGTGCTGCGGCGCGGCCTTGCGGCGGACATGCGCACACCGCGCTGGTGGGCCCTGTGCATCACAAGTCCCGGCGATGCCCCGCAGCGCGCTGCCGTGAGGATGCTCGGCAGGGAGGTTCTGGCGGCATTCCCCCAGTTGGCAACATTTATCCATGAAGAACGCGCCACCGCCGATGCCTTTGCTTTTGGCGAAAAACGCGTGCAGACCCTGGACGACACTGGCCGGGAAAATCCTGCAGCCGCGCGCTTGTTTCTGCCCCTTGCTGGCATGAACTTTACCCTGAATGCGTCTTCCTTCTTTCAGGTGAACACCGGCGGGGCGCAGGCGCTTGCGCATGCGGCACAGCGCATGCTTTTGCCTGACAGCCCGGCGCAGAGCCCTCAGGACGCCCGCCCCCGCGGTCTGCTTGATCTTTATTGTGGTGTCGGCGCACCGGGCCTGTTGCTGGCGCGCAGCTATTCCGCGCTGCTGGGCCTGGAGCAGGACAGACGGGCCGTGAAGCTCGCCGCCATAAATGCCAAGGACAATGACATCAATTACTGCCAGTACGCGGCAGGGGATGCGGTGCACCACCTTGAGCGCCTTGCGCCTCTGGAACCTGCAAGCCGCTGGCAGGCTGCTGGCTTTGGCGAATCAGCCAGCCCCCCGCAGGCATCAGACGCTCTGGCAGACCCGCCAAGGGCCGGACTTTCACCCCGCGCGCTGGATGCACTCATGCAGATCGCGCCAGACAGAATCCTTTATATATCGTGCAACCCGGCTACGCTGGCACGAGATGCCGCACAGCTCCGCAACAAATATTCCCTGGAGCGGCTTGAAGCGGTTGATCTTTTTCCGCACACGCCGCACCTTGAATGCCTGAGCCTCTGGCACAGGTTCGACTGAGCCGCAGGCAGACATTTTTTGCATATTCACGAGGCTCGATTTTTGGTATCAACAGCCAGTTTTCCGCGTCTATGACCCATAAGGAATGCAGCGTAATCACAAGTTTCCGCCCAAAGTCATTGACGCGTCGGGTCGCCTGTGATAATTTGAACAGCGTTAAGGGGACCATGACGCTTACAGGTTCCAGCCACGTGCGCGGAGGCCTTATGTCGTTCAAGGATTTTCTTAAGCAGCAGCAAACCGGCATGGAAGCCATGGCCAACACAGGGGTCATTGGCCTGCATCTGGTGAGCGGCCCCGCAGTGGGTTTTGCCATAGGCTACGGCATTGACCACTGGTTTGGCACCAGCCCATGGGGCAAGCTGGTTTTTCTGTTCATCGGCATTGCGGCGGGGTTTTTGAACGTGTATCGCGACACCCAAGCCCTGCTGCGCAAAATGGCGGCGCAGGACGCCCGCCGAAAAGGCCTTGTGCCGGAACAGCAAAGCGAAACGCCCCCAGCGGGGCAAGGCAAAACAAACAGCCGTGCGCAGACTGAAACAGATGATACACAGCCTTGACGCCTGGCTTTGGAGGCGCGGCATAGATCACCCGGCTATCCGTGTTTTGCTGCGTAACGAAATTTTGCTCGCCGCATGCAGCCTTTTGATCGGCGGGCTGGCCTTTACGGCCACACCCTGGTTTTTCTGGTTTGGAGTGGGCCTGACCATCATGGCCTGGACATTTTGGGGATTGGCGCGCTTTTTTCTGCGCAAGGGCCTGGGGGATTACAGCACGGCCTTTTTGCGCATAGTACTGGTGCGCTGGATGGGTCGGCTGGTTATAATCGGCGCGCTCCTTTATGTTTCGCTGATTGTGTATCAGGCACCTGTTTTCGCCATAGTAGGCGGCATGGCCGCAGCCGGAGCTTGCGCTCTGGCAAGTTATGCCCTGGCAGCGCGTGGACCGCGATGCCGGGCAGACTAAACCGGCAAGGCCTGACTGCCAGACCGGGACAAAACAACCGCACCACGGCAAGGCAAATGCCCAAGGCCGCAAATTTTGGGGAATGGCCCGCACGGGTCTAACATTAACGCCGCGCTTTGGCGCGTACTCACCAGGAGGCATGGCTCATGGCAGGTGGTTTGCCGCATCCGGTATTGCTCTCCACATTTATGGGCATGGACGAGATCGCCATCGGTGGAACGATGGTGGAATTCAAACATGTGTTCTACTCCTGGGTCTGTATGGCCATTCTGTTCACCGTAGCGTTGATCATGCGCCGTCGGTTGACCATGGTTCCCGGAGGTTTACAAAACTTTTTCGAAGCCTTGGTGGATACCATCGAGAACTTCATCCTTGCCACCATGGGTGAGCACGGACGCAAGTTCGTGGGCCTCTTGGCTGGCATGTTCATCTACATTTTTGGCATGAACCTCATGGGCCTTGTGCCCGGCTTTGACGCTCCTACGGCCAACCTCAACACCACCGTGTGCATGGCGGTGTTTGTGCTTGTGTTCTACAACGCCGTGGGTCTGATCCGCTGGAAGGCGCACTACATCCACCACTTTACCGGCCCCTCCAAGGTGCTCATTCCACTCATGTTTCCGCTTGAAGTGGTCTCGCACCTTTCGCGCCCGGTTTCGCTTTCTCTCCGTCTTTTCGGCAACATCCGCGGTGAAGAAATCGTTATGGTGCTGTTCTTCGTAATGGCTCCCATACTCGGTACCCTGCCCATCTACGCCCTCTTCCTTTTGGGCAAGACCATGCAGGCTTTCGTGTTCTTCATGCTGACCATGTTCTACATCAAGGGCGCGCTTGAAGCTCCCGAGCATTAGGCCGATAGCCACGGGCTGCCTGCGGCCCGCCGAATAAACATCGGCGAATTGCGGGACGTTACACACGACACATAGTGGGGAATGGTCGATAACGACCCAACAATACAACAGTGCAAGGAGTGTCTCATGCGTAAGTTTCTGATGATCGCCCTGAACACCGTGGCCCTTCTCGGCATGGCCACCATGGCTTTTGCTGCCAACCAGCTCGACGCCTCGGCTCTGGGCTACACCTGCCTGGCCGCCGCTCTTGGCATCGGCATTGCCGCCTTCGGTTGCGGCATCGGCATGGGTCTTGGTCTGAAGGGCGCCTGCGAAGGCGTTGCCCGCAACCCTGACGTGAGCGGCAAGATCACCGGTACCATGATTCTGGCCTTCGCCTTCATCGAATCGCTGGCCATTTACGCCCTGGTTATCAGCTTCATCCTGCTGTACGCCAACCCCTACGCGTAAGTCCGGATCACATTGATTTGTAAAAAAGGCGGCCCTTGGGCCGCCTTTTTTATTTGCTACAGGTCATATCTGCTACGTCTGTAGCTATCGATCCGAACCCGATACTGCTTCCAACCAGCAATTTCTTGTTGTCCAAGCTGCCAGCAACAGTAAAAGCCATGAAGATAAAACTTTGCCTCAGTCACAACACCTGCCAAGAAAAGTCAAACATTGTTGAGTACACACTTCCACACGGATAGACTTGATATATAGAGAAAGACAGTTATCTGCTTGCAGCAAATACCTTTCTTTGAGTCAGCATTCAGTAAGCTTCGTAAGAGGCTTAACCTTTGTTAACTTTTATGGTATAGATTTTGTTCTACATAGCTTTTAGAGCCTAACGTATTGAAATAACAGATGGCAAACTTGTGACGCGGTGTTAGCTGCAACTTGCTAAGTGGTGAAATAAATTTTATCAAAAAAGTCAGCAGGAAAAAGCCAAGGCACGGCTCCACCGCCCTTGATCCCAGCTGAATATTGCAGGCATAACACTCTTCTTTTCCTGCTATTTAGCGAAGTTGCCTGCCATGCGCGCCATGTATTCACAAAGCTTGCGCCTGTGTGTATTTCTGCTATAAAATCAAATTCACAAAGTTTGTAACAACAAGACACGCTTGGCATCCCAGAAGGTACAACATGGTCAACCCACCCAAGAGCAAACACATCCCACGCGCGACTATCCAGCGCCTTGCCACATATGTTCAGGTGCTGGAAAATTTCGCACGTGACAGTGTCGAAGTCATTTCATCCAATCCCCTTGCAGAGGCCTGCGGCGTCAACGGCTCGCAGGTGCGCAAAGACCTTGCTTACTTCGGCGAATTCGGCATCCGTGGCGTTGGCTATCATGTCAAATCGCTCATTGCCGCCATCACCTCATCCCTGGGCGTTGACCGCGAATGGCGCATGGCGCTGATTGGCGTTGGCAACCTCGGCAAGGCCATCCTGAACCACGGAGAATTCCGCTCACGCGGATTCAATATTGTGGGCATTTTCGACTGCGACCCCTTTAAAATCGGCGAAATTGTCCACGGCCTTGAAGTGCACTGCACTCGTGATCTCAAGGATATGGTGACCGATCTGAACATCGAGATCGGCATCATCACCACCCCGCCGGAGCGGGCGCAAAGGGCTGCGCAGCACTTGATGGACGCAGGCATTACCTCCATTCTGAACTTTGCCCCCTCACGCATCAAGGTGCCGGACAGAATCAACGTGGAGTACGTGGACTTTTTCCACCATCTCTACGCGCTGGCGTTCAACCATCCCCAGACACGGTAACCAAACGTGACACTCACTTCTGTGACATCCTGGCCAGGGCGCTTTCATGACGCCCTGGCTTTTTTGACCCGCCTTGTCCCCCCCCGACCCTGCTGCACCGCAGATTCCCTCAGCGCGGCCATGCCTTTTTTTGCCCCGGTGGGTCTGGCGCTTGGCGCACTTTGCACGGCTGCCGCCTTTCTCTGCCTGTGGGTCTTTAACGCCCCAGACTCAGGCTTCGCGGGCCGCTGCCTTGCCGCCGCCCTTGCCGCCTGGGCCTGGATGCTCTGCGAAATATGGGCAACGCGAGGCCTGCACTGGGACGGATTATCAGACCTTGGCGACGCCGTGAGCAGTGGAGCCAGCGGCGAGCGCTTCTGGGCCGTGCTGCGGGATAGCCGCCTGGGTGCATTCGGTGCGCTGCATCTGCTTGTTGCCTTCAGCGGATTATGGCTGGCTCTCACATGGCACCTTTCCAACGGCCAATGGATTGCCCCCCTGCTCGCGCCAGCATGGGGCCGCGCAGCCTGCATCTGGCTGGCGGCATATAGCGTGCCGCATGATGAACGCTCGCTCGGCGGCCTTGCCTGCGCTGGTTCAAGCCCACAACTGGCCCGCTGGCAAGTTGTGCTGGCAACGGGCATGCTTGTGCTGGTTCTGCTTTTGGGCGATTGCCCATTCTGGCGATTGCCCCTGCTGGCCTTTGGAGAATTTCTGCTGATCCACAGCCTGATCGACACTACACGGGAACACGGCGGAGTTTCCGGAGATTTTCTTGGCGCGTGTATCCAGTGGAGCCAGTTGTGGTTCCTGTTGGTAACAGTGTAAGCTGAGTCCGACTGACGCAAACGACCGGGTTTGCCCCGGAATAACCAAGGAGCCAGCTATGGATTTTAAAGCGCTTGCGGAAGCGGCCCGCACCTGCCGCCGCTTTTATGAAGACCAGCCGCTTGGCATGGCCGACCTGGAATGGCTTGTAGACTGCGCACGCCTCGCCCCCTCCGCCAAAAACGGGCAGGAACTGCGCTTCATGCTTGTGGGCAACGGCGAAACCTGCCAAAAGCTGTTCGCTCTCACCCGCTGGGCAGGCGCGCTGAAAGACTGGGGCGGCCCGCACCCCGGTGATCGCCCCACAGCTTTTGTGGCCATTCTTATGCCCAAGACCGGCAAGGAACTGACCTGCATGGATGTGGGCATTGCGGCCCAGACCATCCAGCTTGCCGCCACCAGCCGAAACTGGGGTTGCTGCATGATCCAGTCTTTTGACCATCAGGCCGCACCCTCCCTGCTGAACGTGCCGGAAGACATGAAAATCGCCCTGGTGCTGGGCCTTGGCGTTGCCAAGGAAAAGCGCGTTGTGGCCCCCATGCCCGAGGGCGGCGCAACTGCCTACTGGCGTGATACTGAAGGCGTCCATTATGTGCCGAAGCGGAGTCTTGAAGACCTGATTATTGCACGATTCTAGTCTATTATAGCCTGAATTGATGAAAGAAATCGCGGCAGAGCTTGTCTCTGCCGCGATTTCTTTCATTTTCGGAGAGTTCCCTGTTCAGCCAGCATGCTCCACAAGCCACTGGCCGAGCAATTGGGCAAGAGCTGTGTCGCCGTTGGCATAAGCCGCACGGCGCGCCTGCTGCACACGGGCCTTTGCCATTGCCGGGTCGCACGTGCCACCCTCAAATACGGCCTGGGGATCAAGCTGCGACAACTGTTTACATACCCTTGGGTCGGGCATGAGCCGCAGACATTCCATAAGCGTGCCCGTTGCGGCAACAAGGTCGCCCGCCTGCTCCTGATGCCGGGCCAGCAAGAGCCAGCCCTCAAGCCAAAGAGGTTCGACACGCAACAAAGCCTTGCAGGCTTCGCTGTTAAAGGGCTTGCCGCAGAACTCCGCGCTGATGCGCTGCTGCTGTTTCTCGGGCAGCACCATCCAGGTATCGAGACTTTCACCAATACACAGATCGTATCCATCCAGTTTTGCCAGCACGTGTTCATCAGGGCGCACGGCTCCGCCTTTGCGCTGCATGAGCAGGGTGCTTTTCCCTGTCATGGGCAAAGCGGCCCGGCGTCCGGCTTGTATGATGGTAAATGACACTGCGGCTCTCCACCCGCAGTTTCAGCCCCTGCGCACGCAGGGCAAAGCACAGGTCAATGTCCTCAAATCCGTTGCGAAACCCTTCATGAAAGCCGCCGCAGGCTTCAAACTGCGCCTTGCGCAGCATGATGGCCGCGGCGGTGATGGCCTGCAAGGGGTGGGGCTTGCGCGCTGCGGCAAAGCTGCCGGGCAGGTGTTCGTAGAGGTGCCCCACCGCATTGAAGGGATTCACGTAGATGCCGCAGTGCTGCACGGTGCCGTCAGGATACAGCAGCAACGGCCCAGCCGCGCCGATCTTGGGATCGGACATGACCGCACGCAGGGGCGGCAGCCAGTCCGGGGTAAGCGTTGTGTCGTTGTTGAGAAAAAACAGCAGATCGCCGCCAGCCGCCTGAGCCCCGGCATTGCAGCCCCGCGCAAAACCCACATTTTCAGTCATGCGCACGGCCTTGAATGCCGTGCCGAACAGGGCCTCGCCCAAGGGTTCAAGTTCTGAAGCCGTGGCATCTGTGGAGTGGTTGTCCACAACCACCACTTCCATGTTTTCTCCAGCGGAATGCTCGGCCAGCGAACGCAGGCAAGGCTCTGTCATGTCCCAGAGGTTCCAGACAGGAATGACCACAGAAACACGGCTTGCTTCCGACATTTCAGCACCTCCGGGCATCAGCGCCCCTGAGCAAAACGTGCGGCAGCCGCCACGAAATTGGGGGCCCAACAGGGGACTGCCGGGGCAAAAATATGCGTATACGAAGCCCAGACATTCTGCCGCAACAGCCCGTCCAAAGCGGGCGCGCTGGTCAGCTTGGCAGTTTCGCTTTTTTTCTGCCCGTCCGGCTCTGCCTCACGTCCCATGCCCTGCCCTTTGCGCAGGCGCAGGCCGTGCCGGGGCGCAGCGCCCTGCCAGCAGCAGCGCGAATAATGAAATTCGTGCCCCAGAATTTCCAGCCCTTTGGGGAAAAATGGATTTTCCTCCACCACTGTTCCGTGCACGTAGCCGAGGCCCTGTGGTTTGCCGCAAAACTGGGCAACAACGGGGAAGATATTGCTCATGGGCCAAAGCACGCCCTCGCGTTCTATGCCTTGCGCCAGCAACATAAAACCACCGCATTCTGCATAGATGGGCAGGCCAGCCCCAGCCCATGCTGCCAGGGTGCGCAGGTGGGGCGAAGCGCTGAGGTCCGCAGCGCAATCTTCGGGAAAGCCACCGCCCAGGTAGAGGCCGTCTATTGCTCCAGCCTCGTCATGCTGCGGTTTTTCGCCGCGCAGTGCGGGCCAGACGCCGGAATGCGGCCCCACGATCTCAAGCCGCACCAGTTCCGCACCAGCACGCTCCAGGGCCTCAAGATTTTCTTCATAATAAAACCACAGGGCGCTGTCGCGCACATAGGCTATGCGCGGACGGCAGACTGGCATGGAGGCCTGTACATCGGGCAACCTGCCGCCCGAATTTTCAGCCGGAGTGGAGGCATCCGTGAGCGGCGCTTCCGTTGGCGCTTCCGCAGAACTGAAACATTCCACCGCCATGCCGACCGCCGCATCTACCGCCCCATTGGTTGACCAAAACGGCTCGGTCTGTTCCGGCCAGGGATCGGCAATGGCGGCCGCGCGGGCAGCAGCCATCACGGCATCAAGATTTATGTGTTCGGCCACAAAGCCGCCAAGCTTGTCGAGCACGGCACGGGCCTCAGGGGAAAGATCATCGCCGCAGGAGGCAATCCCCATGTGGCGCTCGGGCAGCGGGTTATCTTTCAGGCGCGGCAGGGCCCCAAGCACTGCCACATCCGTATATTCCTCAATAACCTTGCGCAGCAGGGCTTCGTGCCGCGCCGTGCCCACCTGATTGAGCACCACGCCCGCAAATTGCAGCCCCGGCTCAAAGGTTGTCATGCCGTGCACCAGCGCCGCTGCCGTACGCGTCATCTTTGTGCAGTTGATGCTGAGGATGATGGGGCAGCCAAGCATACGCGCCAGTTCCGCTGTGGAGCATGAGCCAGCCACGTCCATGCCGTCAAAAAGCCCCCGGTTGCCTTCAATCATGCCGAGCACTTCTGTCACGCCGCTTTGCGCCTGTGTTTTGCGCATGGCATGTGCAAACAGGGCCTTGAGACGTTCTGGCTGGAGCATGTAGGGATCAAGATTGGTGGCGGGCCTTCCGGCGGCCATGGTCAGCCACGCGGCGTCAATGTAGTCCGGCCCTTTTTTGAAGGGCTTGACCGTATGCCCCTGCGCGGCAAGGGCGCGCGTGAGCCCCAGGGAGAGCAATGTTTTGCCGCCGCCGCCAGAAAGGGCCGATACGCACAGCCGGGGCATGGATACAGCCGCTAAACCGCAGGCAGAGTGAGAGAGGTCGGATTGTGGCAAGGAGTGTTGCATGCGGCGGCCCTGTGGAGCAGTGCTCTCAATGGTATTGCGCCCAATTAGTTTGCACAAGAGATGGCGCAGTTCTTAGCCTCAAAGGCTTGCGGCCCGGCCGGAACGCGAAAATCCACGTTGACCGGGCCGGGCCGCGCACCTGACAGAGTCAGGGACAAAAGCCATTCATAACAGCGCAGTTTCGAACACTGACTGCGCGCTGCCCTAGTGCTTGAAGGAGCGCTGCCCCGTAAACACCATGGCGACCTGCGGCTTGGCCTCGTTGCAGGCCATAATCACTTCCGCATCGCGCATGGAGCCGCCGGGCTGGGCAATGGCCGCAACGCCCTGGGCCACAGCCACATCCACCCCGTCACGGAAGGGGAAGAACCCGTCCGAAACAAGCGCAGACCCGGCCAGCCCGCCGTGGGAGGCTTCGGTGCGGCTTTCAATATCCGCAAGCTTGGCGGCCATAGCCGCATCGGCGGCGGCCTTTTCCTTGAGTTCATAGAGCGACAGGCCGAGTTCGCGGAAGGCAAGCGTGTCTGCATACTTGGTGTGCGCCTTATGTATGGCGAGCTCCACGCAGCCCACGCGATCCTGTTCGCCCGTGCCGATGGCAAGGGTGGCGCCGTCGCGCACAAAAATGACGGAATTAGACGTAACCCCGGCTTCCACTGCCCAGGCAAAGCGCAGGTCGTCCAGTTCCTGCTTGCTGGGAGCGCGGGCGGCCACAGAAACGCCTTCCTTGGTGGTGGCGGTGGCGGGCAAAAAGTCCTTGGCTTCAAGAATGCGGTTCACAAAGGACTTCTGCACAATAATGCCGCCGTCAGCCAGACTCTTGATGTCAAGAAAGGCCGAGCTGGTCAGTTCTTCAAGCTGCCCAAGGCCGGGCAGTTCCATGATGCGCAGATTTTTGCGGCCCTTGAGGATATCCACTACGCCTTCTTCAAAGGCGGGAGCGGCAACCACTTCAAAATAGTTGGCGGCGACAATTTCCGCAGCTTCGCGGGTAAAGGGACGGTTGACAACCACGGCTCCGCCAAAGGCGGCGATGCGGTCGCACCAGAAGGCCTTTTCAAGGGCCGCAGCAATGCCGTCATTGCTCCAGGCCGCGCCGCTGGGGTTATTGTGCTTCAGAATCACCGCCGCGGGGCGCTCGGTGAGGTACTGCAAAATATTGGCCCCGTTGTCCACGTCCGTGAGGTTGGTCTTGCCGGGGTGCTTGCCTGCCTGAATCATCTGGCTTTCGGTAAGCGCGGAAACAATGCCATTGCCGGGGCCGCGCCAGTTCAGACCGCCACACGTGATGGTGCCTTCCTTAAGAGCGTAGAGGGCTGCGGGCTGGTCGGGATTTTCGCCGTAGCGCAGGCCCTTCTCCTCGTTGTCCAGCGTCCAGGTGCGCTTTTGGTAGACGAGTTTTTCATCGCCCAGAATGATGGTCATGGTGTCAGGGAAAGCGTCCTTGTGGACGGTGCTGTACATGGACTTGAGATCCGACATGCTTGCCTCCAGATGTTCGCCGATCAAGTGAGGCATTCGCATACCATAAAACATGCCGGACAACCAGCCCCGATTCGCTGCTGACGGCGGTTGGGGCGGTCTGGAGGTTGCGGTGCGGCAAAGCCCATCGGCAGGAGGCAGGGGATTCCATCAGGCAAGAAAGGCGCACGTCTGGCAAGGGGAGCGTACACTTATGGTATTTGACCCGCGGCAGCCGCAGCCTAGCGATGCCAACCGCAGTTTGGCGGCAAACCTGCCCGGATTACAAACAGGGCCGGAGCACGTTTGTTGCCAGGCAAGGAAGGCGCACGGATGGCAAGGGGAGTGTACTCTATGGTACTCGACCCGCAGCAGCCGCAGCCTGACGCCGCATGGCGGCAAACCTGCCCGGCCCTCGCCCGCGTTGACGAAATTTCATGCGCACACTACAGTACCTCGTTACATGGGAGGTAATATGGAAAAGCTGCTTGTCAGGCTGGCCCAGCAACTGGACGCCATTGACGAAGCCTCGCTTATGTCGTTGTGGAGCAAATATGCTACGACGGCCAGCCGCTTTGAACCCACCAAGAGGTGGGAAGAAGCTACGCTCGTATTTTCGCTGATTCAGGCTAAACGCTGGAAAAACCAGCTTTTCAACTACCACTGGGCCAGGCAGGCGCAGCCGCTTGGCAAGGAGCCTGAAGGCGCGGTCAATCCCATGCCGGAATTTAAGCTTGAAGGGCCGGAGGCCGCCCCGGCGGCCAGCAAGTGCAGGGTGCTTGAGTTTAAGCCCTCCAGATCGAGCGAAAGGGAACAGACTGACCCCAAGCCCGAAAGTTGACGCGCATGCAGGTTAGATGGCCCTGAATGGTCATTTGACTTGCAGTTGCATACGGGATACGTATCATCAAAGGCTTTGCGTCCCGCTTAAGCGGCAGTGGGGCCGTAGGGTAGACTCCCTTCGGTCGATCTGTCGCGTCCGGCGTACGAACGCGCCTTACATCACCCGCCGTTGCGCGGCGGCATTGCAGGCAGGTAACACCATGGCGAATACGGTCATCATCGGCGCTCAGTGGGGCGACGAGGGCAAGGGCAAGATTGTTGATATGCTGAGCGCCCAGAGCCGCGTTATCGTCCGCTTTCAGGGCGGCAACAACGCAGGGCACACCATCAAGGTGCAGGGCGAGGAAACCATTCTTCACCTTATCCCCTCCGGCATACTGCACGAAAACAAAATTTGCCTCATCGGCAACGGTGTTGTGCTCGACCCGCATGTGTTCCTGGAAGAAGTGGATCACCTTGCCGCCAGAGGCATTGACGTTTCGCCCGCGCGTCTTGGCATCAGCAAGAAGACCCATTTGATCATGCCGTATCACAAAAGTCTGGATCAGGCCCGTGAAGCCAAACGCGCCGGGCACAAGATCGGCACCACTGGCCGCGGCATCGGCCCCTGCTATGAAGACAAGGCCGCCCGGGTGGGCCTGCGCGCAGGCGACCTGACAGACCCGGATCTTGTTCGCGCCAAGGTGGCCCACGCCCTGCAGGAAAAAAACGTTCTGCTGCGCGACCTCTACAAATTTGAACCTCTCGATGAGAACACCGTGAGTGAAGAGTTGCTGGCACTTGCGCCGCGCCTTGTTCCCTACCTCACCGAGGTGGAAGAACGCATGCAGGAAGCGCAGGCCGAAGGCGGCGACATCCTTTTTGAAGGCGCTCAGGGCATTCACCTTGATATCGACCACGGCACATACCCCTTTGTTACCTCATCCAATACGGTGGCGGGCAATGCATCGGCTGGCTGCGGCATTGCGCCCTCGGCCCTGAACCGCATTGTGGGCATCGTCAAGGCCTACACCACGCGCGTGGGTTCCGGCCCCTTCCCCACCGAACTGTTGGACGACACAGGCAGCTACCTGCGCACACAGGGTCATGAATTTGGCGCCACCACGGGCCGTCCCCGCCGTTGCGGCTGGCTGGATGCCGTGGTGCTGCGCGAAAGCGTTCGCCTGAACGGGCTCACGGACATTGCCCTGACCAAGCTTGACGTGTTGCAGAACCTGCCGGTGCTGAAAATCTGCGTTGCCTACGAATACAAGGGCAAGCGCCTGAGCTATCTGCCGCAGGAAGAATGCTCCCTTGGCAGCGTAACGCCCATCTACGAAGAAATGCCCGGCTTTGAAGAAGACATCACCCAGTGCGCCAGCTATGAAGAGCTGCCCGCCACTGTGCGCGCCTATATCGCCCGCATTGAAGAACTGACGGGCGTCAAGGTTTCGCTGGTTTCGGTGGGCGCAGATCGCCGCCAGACCATCGTGCGCTAGGAGGCGTAGCGGCCTTACAGGTCATGAACACCCTGCTGCCCGCCATAGCTGATGACGCCTTTGACCGGCTGAAGAGCGTACTCGACAATCTGGGTGCGACTCCGCCGCAGGTATTGCTGCTTGAAGGCGGCAGCGAGGCCCAGCGCCTTGACACGGCACGCTACTGGGCCGCCCGCATCAACTGCCCGCAGGCGGAAACATCGGGCGCGCCCTGCCTGACCTGCCCGGTGTGCATGCAGATTGCCGCTGGCGAGCATCTTGATCTGGCAGCGTATGACGGTCGCATAAGCAACCGTGAAGATGAAGAAAACCCTGGCCCTGTCCGTGCGTTCAACATGGAACGCGTGCGCGAACTCAAGGTTCGCCTGCGGGATGCTCCGCACGGACAGGGACGCAGGGTTGTTATACTGATGGGGCTCAGCCTCACCCGCGACGAAGCTTCCAATGCCCTGCTCAAGGCCCTGGAAGAACCCTCAAGCACCACTGTCTTCGTTCTGCTTGCGCCCCAGCGCGAACAGCTCTTGCCCACCTTGGTTTCCCGCTCATTCTGCCTCACGCTGCCCTGGCCTGACAGCCGCGCCGATGATGAAGACATGCGCCCTTGGGAAGACGCCCTTGCGCAATTTCTTGTTCAAGGGCAAGGTTTTTTTGACCGTGTTGCTGCCAAGGGAGCCATCGACGCAGCAGGGGCTACCCGTTTGCTGCTGTGCTGCCAAAAGGCCATGAGCAGAATACTTTCAGACAGGCATGACCCGGCGCGCCCGCTGGATGCGGCTCTGGCCGGGCTGCGCGGCAAGGCCCGTGCGGTAGCCTGCCAATGGTTTGCCGAAGCTCAGGATGCCCTGAACTACGGAGTTACTCCGGCCAGAATCCTTGAGGCGCTGGCGGCCCGGCTTTTTGCCTTGCGGCGTATGGCGGGTCAATCGTAACAGGCGTTCTGCGTCACGGGGTTAAGGCATATGGGCAACAGGCATTTTTTCCTTCTTACGCTCCTGTTCTGCTTTGCCTTATTGTGCACGCTACAGATTACTGTTCAGCCAACCTTTGCCGAACAACATCGCACCGTGCGTGTGGCCCTCCCCCCTATTTCGCAGTTCAACCGCGTAGACGATGGGCAGGTTGTGGGGTACATTCCCGATTATCTGACCCAGCTCTCCCGCTATACGGGATGGAACATAGTTTACGTTGTTGAAAAAGACTGGGCCGCCTGCCTGGCCGCGCTGGATAAAGGCGAGGTCGACATCTGCACGCCCGCCCGGTATTCGGCTGAACGCGCCCGCCAGTATCTCTACTGCGCATACCCCGGCGGCACTTCCTATACGGCCATTCTGGCCCCCAAAGATTCACCGGTTATTTACGATGATCTGGAAAACCTCGCGCAATTACGCGTGGGGAGCATGGGCAACCCCATCTGGCTTAAGGATTTTGCTGACTTTATCAGGCAGCGCGGCGGCACAATGCCCACCATTGTTGAGTACCCCGGCAGGGAAGAGCTGCGGGAAGCCATGCATTCCGGCCAGGTGGACGCCATTCTGGAAACCGTACTCTCGTTGCGAAATGACGAAAAAATTCTGGCAAAGTGCAAGCTCACGCCTTTTTTTTACATAGGTTCACCTAAAAACCCAAAACTTATGCAGGAACTTGAGCAGGCCATGGTGCAGCTCAAGATGGAGCAACCCGATCTGGAGTATCGCCTGGGGCGCATGTATCTTCCGCGCATGTTTCAGACGCCGCTTTCACGGGCGGAACTGACTTACATTGCCCAGCAGCCGCCCCTGCGCGTGGGCTATGATCCTGACCGCAAGCCCTATTCGTGGCAGGACCCTGTGACCGGGAACGCACGTGGCATCCTCCCGGACATCCTGCGGGATGCAGCAGCGCGCAGCGGTTTACAGGTTACTTTTGAGCCTTATGCTGTACGCCCCGCAAATTTTACAGATGCCTATACCCAGAACAAGCTGGATATGGCCTTTGGTTCGTTTCCCTCTTCAGCCCTTCAATCCCACAAGAATTTCCGCCTGACCGCGCCGCTGACGCGCAGCAGCCTGTACCTATACGCCAAGCCTGACGCGAAACTGGAACAAGAGACGTTATTTACACTGGCAGTACCGGCAAGCATCTATAATGCGGCAGAGTACGCCTCCCGCACGTTTCCCAATGCGGTAATCAAGCTTTTTTCTGATGAGGAAGCATGCCTGACTGCCACTGGCCGACGCGAAGCCAACGCCATTCTGGGCAATTCCATGGTTCTCAATAACCTTACGAGCTCCCCGCGTTTCAGCGAGTTCAATCCTGTCACCAGCTACAGCGATGTTGAAGAAGCGCGCCTGACCATCAGGCCGGGGCTGCCCGATATGTTGCTGGGCATTTTGAACAACCTCCTGCTGACCATTGATGAAAAGAGCCGGACACAGATTATTTCCAGCAATATAGCAGCGGCAGCTACTTCTCCGACACTGGCGGATATTGTGTATGAAAACCGCTCGCTGCTGATGGTTGTAGCCGAGCTGATGCTCTTTGTTTCGGCTCTTGTTGCCTACGCCCTGCACCTTCGCCGCAAAAGTCTGTCGAACCAGATCGCCAGCGAGCAGCGCCTTGCCCACATAGCCGACAACATCAACGGCGGCGTCATCAGCATATCTACAGAGCTTCCCTTGCTGATTCTTGATGCCAACAATGGATTCTGGCAGTTGCTTGGCTACGAGGCCGACAAGCCGCAGACTACCGCGTTTATTGATCTGCTGCATGCTGACGACACAAAAAAGCTGCTGGACATGCTGGCAGACAAAAAAAGCGGCCCTGTGACAAACACCACGGAACTGAGGCTTCGCCACAAGGATGGTCAATGGTTGCCCCTGTTGTTGCGCGGCACATTTTCCGGCGATGAGAAGGCTCACCGCTCCATTGATTGCGTGGTGGTGGACATCACCGAGCAAAAGCGCATGCAGGAAGAGCTTGAGCAGGAAAAGGAGCGCTACCGGATACTGCTTGAGCAGTCGCAGGACATTTTTTTCGATGTGGATACAGAAAAACGCCAGTTCCGCTGTTCGCCGAACTTTTTGCTGAAATTCGGCAGGGAGGCCACGCCCCTCTTTAACGAAACCGGCCGCCCAACCAACAGGCATATCATCCATCCTGAAGACCTGCCCGCCCTCAACGAACTGCGACGGCGCATCCGCAGCGGCAACCCTACTGCTTTTGCAGTCATGCGCATCCCCACTGCCGAGGGGCGCTATATCTGGTGCCGAGTGCAGGCCACACGCATCAGCAAGCAAGACGCACCCTTGCGCCTTGTGGGCAAAATTGTTGATATTGATGAAGAAGTGAGACGCCGTGCCGAGCTTGAGCGCCGCACCCAGCGCGACAGTTTGACGGATCTGCTGAACAAGACCGCCTTCCGCGACAAAATATGCGCAGCCATGCCCGCAAAACCGCAGCAGGATAAGACAGACGCGCTTCTCTTCCTTGACCTGGATAATTTCAAGCTGATCAATGACACCTTTGGGCATGTCAGGGGTGATGCCGCCCTGCTTGAAGCCAGTGATGCCCTCAAACGCATCTTTCGCAATGCTGATGCTGTGGGCCGTTTCGGCGGCGATGAATTCTGCGTTTTTGTCAGGGATATCACCCGCGTGGCGCTCAAGGAACGGGCCGAGGCTCTGCTTTCAGAACTGCACAAATTTATTGAGCACGAGGGTCAGCGCGTGGAGATCACCACGAGCATAGGCATCTATCTGTTTGACGGCACCGAGGCGTCTTACGATGTGGCCTTGCACCGCGCGGACAATGCGCAGTATCTGGCAAAGCAGGCTGGCAAGAACTGCTACCGCTTTTATGATGAAACTCCTGAAGCCTGGGCTGACGAAACGAATACGACCAAGCAGGTTAGCGAAGGCGCAGCAACGTAATCCCTGCAATGGGCTTTTGGAACGCGTCTTATTTTGCCGCTATAAATAAAAAGGCTTCCCGCCACGTGGGAAGCCTTTTTATTTGCGCCACAAATTTCGGCGCGCGCGGGGTTGGAAGGAAGCTTGTTCGATTCAGCCGTACACTCCCGGCCCTGGTTCGAGCCGTCAGGTCAGCCGATAAAATTCACCAGTCTCAATGCTCGTCAGCATGTTGCTGCAAGCGCCAAGCATTGGCCCTCTGTTACTTCCACAGGCTGCTGTACTTGGCGGCTATGCCGTCAGTACGTTCCACCAGTTTGTCCACCAGACCGTCCACATCTTCCACGCTCGCCGTGCCAAGATCCCGGGCCAGCAGGTAGCCAAGGTAACCACGGCCCTGCTTGAACACCCAGCATACCGAATACACGGAACCCACAGCGGGGCGACCGGCAAATTCAGGCTGCGTGCTCACCATGACGTAGAGCTTGGGGATGTCTTTTTCTTCATCATCATTGAGGGTGAACAGGCTGCTCTGGTTGAAGCGCTCCTTGAGCTTGGTGCCGAGGCGCGCGCCAATGCTGTCTGTGCCTTCCAGCGACACGCTGACCGTGGTCACGCGGTCAACGGTCTTTTCTGGCTTGTCCTGCACGGGTTTGCCTGCCTGTGGGGTAGCCGCAAAGGCCACGCCTGTGAGCGCCAGAATGCATATCAGGGTAAAAACGCCAAAAAAATTTTTCATGCCTCTCCCTCAATTTCAGAATATACCCGCTGTCAGCGAATGCCGGGGCAAGGCCACCAGAACGCCCGCAGGAAACTGATTTGTTCTTGACCTTGATCCATTCTATATAATCTTTAGAAAAAGGTGAAGCGGGTATTTTTTCATGTGCAAACGGGCAAAAATGTATATAGTCCGCGCCCTGACCCGGTTTGCCTTGCCTGCCGCCATGTTGCCGCGCTCAAGCCCATCGGGGTAATGACACCGATCAAAGGATTTTTTCATGAAGCACATTCTTTTATTGCTGGCTTTTGGGGCCGGTTGCTGCCTCCCTGTGCAGGCGGGAATAAACAACTTGCTGCGGCGCTTTCTGGGCGAACCCATGCAGGCCGCGCTTGTTTCATTTGCCGTGGGTACGCTGGCGCTGTGGGTATACAGCCTGGCGGCAAGGCACACATGGCCTTCCATTTCTCAGCTTTCCGCTGTTCCGTGGTGGATGTGGACAGGTGGCGTGCTTGGCGCAATTTTTGTGAGTTGCACCATCTTTCTTGCCCCCCGGCTTGGGGCTGCCACCATGACCGCCGTCATGCTGTCGGGCCAGCTGATGGCCTCTGTGCTGCTTGACCATTATGCCCTCGTGGGCTTTCCCGAACACCCTGTTTCGCCATTGCGCCTTGCGGGCATTGCCCTGCTTTTTGCGGGTGCATGGCTTGTGCGGGTGTTTTAACGCAAGGTGGATCCAGCACAGGGCTTTCACTGCGCGCGCCATCTTGAGCTGCGACGCACTAAGGGCTACAGTGTCTGCAAATTGCCGCATCACAAGGAACATGCCATGCAAAGAACCCTTATCATAGACGCCTTGGCAGCGACCGAGGCTCAAGCCTCCATCACCATATGCGGCTGGATCCGCACCCGCCGTGATGCCAAGGAATTTTCCTTTGTGGAGGTCAACGACGGCTCCTGCCTCGGCAACATGCAGTGCATTGTTGACGCGGGCACCACCGCCCATGAGCAGCTTGATCAGGCCGCCACGGGCGCCGCCATCAGCGTTACGGGCGAACTTGTGGCCTCGCCCGGCAAGGGGCAGCTGTGGGAAATCAGGGCGCAGAGCGTCACTGTTTTCGGCCTGGCTGATCCCGAGACCTTCCCCTTGCAGAAAAAACGCCATTCTGATGAATTTTTACGCACAATTGCGCACCTGCGTTCCCGCACCAACAAATACGGCGCGGCATTTCGCATCCGTTCCGAAGCGGGCCAGGCTGTGCATCAATTCTTCCAGAGCCGCCGTTTTTCATGGGTGCATACGCCGGTGCTCACCGGGGCGGACTGCGAGGGCGCGGGCGAAATGTTCCGCGTCACCAGCCTTGAACCCGGCGACAAGGATGTGGCCGTCGATTTTTTTGGCCGCCAGTGCAACCTGACTGTTTCCGGCCAGCTTGAGGCCGAGGCCCTCGCCATGGGTCTTGGGCGCGTGTACACATTCGGCCCCACCTTCCGCGCCGAAAATTCCAATACGCCGCGCCACGCCGCCGAGTTCTGGATGATCGAGCCGGAAATGTCCTTTGCCGACCTGCAAGACCTCATGGAACTGGGCGAAAGCCTTACCCGTCATGTGATCGAACACGCCCTCGCCCACTGCGAATCCGACCTCAAACTCTTTGACAGCTTTGTGGACAAGGGTCTCATTGAACGCCTCAAGGGCATGGTGGCTGCGCCCTTTGCCCGCGTTTCGTACACGGAAGCCGTGGAAATTTTGCAAAAATGCGGCAAGGAATTTGCCTTCCCTGTTTCATTCGGCACAGACCTTCAAACCGAGCACGAACGCTATCTGGCTGAAGAGCATTTTAAAAAGCCTGTGGCTGTGTATGATTACCCCAAGGAAATCAAAGCCTTCTACATGCGCCAGAACGACGACGGCAAAACCGTTGCCGCTATGGACATGCTGGTGCCGCGCATCGGCGAACTCATCGGCGGCTCGCAGCGCGAGGAGCGCCTTGACCGTCTGACCAACCGCATCAAGGAGCTCGGCCAGAATCCGGAAGATTACTGGTGGTACATGGATCTGCGCCGTTTCGGCACAGCGCCCCATGCCGGTTTTGGCCTTGGCTTCGAGCGTTTGCTCATGATGCTGACCGGCATCACCAATATTCGCGACGTCATTGCCTTCCCCCGTACGCCGGGCAATCTGGAATTCTAGAACGATTCCGGCAAGATCCCTTTTAGCCAGCCTGTTGCGAAAGCAGCGGGCTGATTTTTTTCAATCCGCCTGTACCGCCAACCGCAAAAAGCGCCAAAAAAGCCGAGCCAGCGCCGTAGCGGGGCCGTCATGCCCTTCACATTTGCCTTTTTGCCGGGTATAGTACGCGCTCACCTTTTTGGAGGCATCGAGCCGCCGCCCATCGCCCAAGGAGAGCGAAATACCATGAGCAAGAAGCTGACTGTAGCCGTTGTAGGCGCCACAGGCGCCGTAGGCCGTGAAATGCTCAAGACCCTGCACGAGAGGGACTTTCCCGCCACTGAAATACGCGCCTTTGCGTCCGCCCGTTCTGCGGGCACCAAAGTGCCGTATGGCGGCAAAGAGCTGACCGTGCAAGAGCTTAAAGAAGATGTCTTTGAGGGCATTGATTTGGCCATTTTTTCCGCTGGCGGCAGCACTTCGCAAAAATTTGCCCCGCATGCGGCCAAGGCTGGCTGCGTGGTGGTGGACAATTCCGCTGCATGGCGCATGGACGACCGCTGCCCCCTGGTGGTGCCGGAAGTCAACGCCCACGCCCTTGAAGGCCACAACGGCATCATTGCCAACCCCAACTGCTCCACCATCCAGATGCTGGTGGTGCTCAAGCCCCTGCACGACGCTGTCAAGATCAAGCGCATTGTGGTTTCCACCTATCAGGCGGTTTCCGGCACCGGGCAGAAGGGTATTGAAGAACTGGAACGCCAGGTGCGCGACCTCTTCAACGGCCGCGAGACGGAATGCAATACCTACCCCTACCGCATTGCCTTCAACGCGCTGCCGCACATCGATGTCTTCCTTGATAACGACTACACCAAGGAAGAAATGAAGATGGT
>CDZQ01005202.1_pt1 | contig 49847 bp, 44 predicted proteins | sample 554831 | NCBI WGS metagenome assembly CDZQ01 (sample SAMEA3182112, study PRJEB8094) | gut metagenome | biome: human; feature: gut; material: Stool; isolation source: human stools | place: Canada | collected 2013-05-06 | reverse complement strand
TCCGCACAGTCCAGCAGGGAGATGCCCATGGTGACGGTGCGCACGTCCAGGTTTTCGTCCGAGATCATGCGAATGGTGTCCAGGATGTCGTTTGTATCCAGCATGGCGGCCTCCTTACACCTTGTGCATGGCGTCGTACAGCTCCTGACGGGTGCAGCGGATATCCACCCCAAGCTGTGTGCCAATGGCGCTCATTTTTTCCGAAAAGGCCGTGAAATCCATATTGGCGGCGGAAAGGTCCACCAGCATGATCATGGCAAAGGTGCCGCGCAGAATGCGCTGGCTTACTTCTTCCACATTCACGTTCGCCTCTGCGCAGCCTGTGCACACCTTTGCAAGGATGCCCACGGCGTCGCGCCCTATCACAGTGATGACAGCTTCCATTTCCCTTACCTCTTTTCTTGGCGCACGGCCAATGCCGTGCACAAGTAATCCTTCAAAAGTATAGCAGAAAAGCCGCCGCAATGATAGGCCTGCACGCGTGAAATTTTGCCCGGCGCCATGCGGCGCGGCATTTACTTTCCCGCCCGCATGCCCTATAATGGTAGGAAAAGACCCTGCCGGGCACCCTGCCCGGGCGGGGGAAGGGAAAGGGGAAAACGGTATGGAGAAGATATTAAAACTTCTGGAAGAAAACGCGCGCATGAGCGTGGAGGATATTGCCGGCATCACGGGCGACACGCCCGAGGCCGTGGCCCGCAAGCTGGACGAATACGCCCAAAACCACGTCATCAACGGCTATCACGCCCTGGTGGATTGGGAAAAAGCGGGTGTGCCCCGCGTGCAGGCCATCATCGAGCTGCGCGTGTCGCCCCGGCGCGAGAGCGGCTTTGACGAAATTGCCGAGACCATTGCAAATTTTGAAGAAGTGGACAGCGTAATGCTGATGAGCGGCGGGTACGACCTGGCCCTTGTGCTGAACGGCAAAAGCTACCAGGAGATAGCCCTGTTTGTGGTGAAGCGCCTTTCCCCGCTGGAGGGCGTTGTCTCTACCGCCACGCATTTCGTGCTGCGCACCTATAAAAAAGAAGGCGTGCTCTTCGGGTTGGAGCCGCTGGATGAACGGGAGTTCGGGCTGTGAACTACGAGGCGCTGATCAGCCCGCGCGCGGCGCAGATGCGCCCGTCGGGCATCCGGAAATTTTTTGATATTGCGGCGGAAATGAAAGACTGCATCTCGCTTGGCGTGGGTGAACCCGATTTTAAAACACCCTGGCCCATCCGGGACGCAGGCATCCGCAGCCTGGAGCGCGGGCGCACGTTCTACACCTCGAATTCGGGCCTGAAAGAGCTGCGCGAAGAGATATGCACCTATTTGAACCGCCGCTTCGGCCTTGCCTACACCGCGCCGGAAACACTGGTGACGGTGGGCGGCTCGGAGGCCATTGACCTGTGCGTGCGCGCGCTGGTGCAGCCGGGCGACGAGGTGATTATTCCCGAGCCGTGCTTTGTGTGTTACGAGCCCATCACCACCCTCACGGGCGGTGTGCCCGTGCCGTTGGCGCTGAAGGCGGAAAACGCCTTTAAGCTGACGGCGGCACAGCTGAAAGCGGCCATCACGCCGAAGACCAAACTGCTGGTGCTGCCCTTTCCGTGCAACCCCAGCGGGGCCGTGATGCGCCGGGAAGACCTGGAGCCCATTGCCGAGGTGCTGCGCGGCACAGACATCATGGTGCTTTCTGACGAGATTTATGCCGAGCTCACCTACGGCGGCGCGCGCCATGTCAGCTTTGCCTCGCTGCCCGGCATGAAAGAGCGCACCGTGGTGGTGAACGGCTTTTCCAAGGCATATGCCATGACGGGCTGGCGCCTTGGTTATGCCTGCGGGCCAAAGCCTATTATAGATGTGATGACAAAGATCCATCAATCTGCCATCATGTGCGCGCCCACCACCAGCCAGTATGCGGCCGTTCAGGCGCTGCGCCACTGCGACGAGGATATCGAGCGCATGCGCGAGGAATATGACCTGCGGCGCCGTTTCATTGTGAACCGCCTGAACAGCATGGGCCTTTCCTGCTTCGAGCCGGAGGGCGCGTTCTATGTGTTCCCCAGCATCGCGCGCTCGAAACTCTCCAGCGATGAGTTCTGCAAACGCCTGTTGATGGAGCAGAAGGTGGCAGTCATTCCCGGCAATGCATTTGGCGCAAGCGGGGAAGGCTTTGTGCGCATCAGTTATTCCTATTCCATGGCGCACCTCACCGAGGCGCTGCAGCGCATCAACCGCTTTTTAGAGGGGCTGGGGGTTTGATGGCTTTCGCCATACAGGCCCCGGCCAAACGCGTGTTGTGCAAAGCGTGCGCAGGCTATGAACAGGCGCAGGTAGATGCGGCCGTGGAGGCCGTGTTTGCCTTTTGCCCAAACGCTGGGCGGCTTGGGCCGCACAGCCGTGTGCTGCTGAAGCCGAACCTGCTGGCAAAACACCCGCCAGAACGGGCCGTTACCACGCACCCGGCAGTGGTGGCAGCATGCATCCGCGCCTGCATGCAACGTGGGGTTCTGCCGCAGAACATCACGGTGGCAGATTCGCCCGGCGGCGCATGGACGCCCGGCGGTATGCGCGCCATTTATGCGCAAAGCGGCATGGCCGCCGTGTGCGAAGAAACCGGCGCGGCGCTTTACCTTGGCTGCAAAGCGGGTGTGTGCAAAACACAGGGCGAGCGCGTGCACTCGTTTGAGCTGATGCAGCCCGTGTTGGACGCAGATTTTATCATTGATATTCCCAAAGTGAAAACACACGTGATGGTGGGCATGACGTGCGCGGTGAAAAACCTGTTTGGCACGGTGCCCGGCCTTTCGAAGGCTGAATTCCACATGCGCTTTCCCGCCCCGGAAGATTTCGGCGGCATGCTGGCAGACCTCTGTGAGGCCGTGCGGCCGGACATGGTGGTGGCCGATGGCATTGTGGCCATGGAGGGCGACGGCCCGGCCTCCGGCACGCCGTATGCTTTGGGGCTTATTTTGGGCGGGCAAAGCGCCTATGATGTCGACCTGGCTGTTTGCCGCCTGATGGGCCTTGCGCCGCAGCGCGTGCCATACCTGGCCGCTGCCGTGCGGCGCGGGCTGTGCGCTGCACAGGTGGAGGAGGGCATGCTGTGCGGCGACGTGCAGGCCGCCGCGCCGCGCGCGGGCTTTTGCCTGCCCACCAGCATGATGGACCTCACCTTTGCCCAAAAGGCGCCGCGGCCCATCCGCTGGCTTGTGCCCGGGGCGGAAAAGTGGGTGGCGCCGCGCCCCAAGGTGAAAAGGGCGCTGTGCATCGGCTGCGGAAAGTGCGCCGAAATATGCCCCGGCCACACCATTCGGGTGCAGGGCGGGAAGGCGCATATCTCCCGGGCCGGCTGCATCCGCTGTTTTTGCTGCCACGAGATGTGCCCGGTGAAGGCCATCGAAGTGCGGCGCTTTGCGCTGTTCCGCCGTTAGGCGGGCTGCGCCCGACAACCTGGAAGGGAGGCTCTGCCATGGAGGCAGTGACTGTGCTGGCACCGGCCAAGCTGAACCTCACGCTGGGCGTGACGGGCTTTGCCGAAAACGGGTACCATACCCTGGATATGCTGATGCAGGCCGTGAGCCTGTATGAAAAAGTAGAGGTGCGCAAAAGTGCCGGCCTGCGGCTTTCGTTGCCCGGCTCGCGCGTGCCTGCCGACGGCCGCAACACTGCGGTGAAAGCCGCGCTGGCCTTTTTCCATGAGACAGGCCTGTTGGCCGGTGCAGACATCACCGTACACAAGCGTGTGCCGGTGCGCGCCGGTATGGCGGGCGGCAGTGCGGATGCCGCCGCCGTTCTGGTGGGGCTGAACGAATTGTACGGCGCGCACCTGTCTGTACAGCAGCTGTGTGCCATTGGCATGAAGGTGGGCGCAGATGTGCCGTTTTCCATTCTGGGCGGCACGGCGCGCGTGACGGGTGTGGGAGATATCCTCACCCCCATGCCGGCCTGCCCGAAGTGCTGGTTCACAGTTTGCATGCCACCCCAGGGTGTCTCGACGCCGCGCGCCTATGCTCGTTTCGATGAAATGGGTACGGATGTAAAGGTGGACGGCGAGGCGGCCGCCGCTGCCCTCTATGCCGGGGATCTGGACGCCCTGTGCGCGCAGATGGTGAACGAGCTGCAGTTTTCCAGCGAGAGCACGGCCAATGAGCCAATCTGTGCCGCTTTGCGCGCTGCCGGGGCCAAGGCGGCGCTGATGACGGGCTCTGGCGCGGCGGTGTACGGCGTGTTTGAGACGCGCGCACAGGCAGAGGCCGCAAAAACAGCCCTGCTGCGCACCTGGCCAAAGGTGTGGGCCGTGCATCCGGTGCGCTGCGGAGCCCATGTGTGCCGTGGGCGCTGACGCTTTTGTGCGGGCTGCGCAGAAGGTATGCGCTTTTTTGGAATAGGACGCCCCCAAGGTGCCAACACTCTTTTGCGAAACGCAAAGGAGTGTTTTTTATGTTTACAGTTACTTATAATTTTTCCAGCAGCGCGCGGGCGCGCCGCCGCCTGCGCGCTGCGCGCCTTGCACTGTGCCTGGGCACGCTGGCATGCATTCTGCTTTCCCAATTTGCCGCGTTTGCGCAGGCGTGCGCCGGTGTGCGGAAGGATACGCTGCGCCTGCATATTCTGGCCAATTCCGATTCACCGCAGGACCAGGCACTGAAGCTGGCCGTGCGAGATGCCATTCTGGAGGAATACGGCAACCTGTTCGCACAGCAGGCCACCCAGCAGGAGGCCAAGGCTGTTGCCCAGGCCCACCTTTCGGATATGGAACAGACAGCCGCCCGTGTGCTGGCCGAGGCCGGGTGCCCGCAGCCGGTGCACGCCCATGTGGTGAATATGATGTTTCACACAAAGGAATACGACGGTTTCACCCTGCCCGCCGGCAGGTACGACGCTGTGCGCATCGAACTGGGACAGGCTGCGGGGCACAACTGGTTCTGCGTGCTGTTCCCGCCGCTGTGCGTGCCCGCCGCAGCGGATGCGGATGACGGCCCTGCCTACCCGCAGGACGAGCAAGCGGCTGTGCACACCCCATACAAAGTGAAATTTGCCGCCCTGGAATGGTGGCAAACCCTGTGGGAAGAGGCATAAGCCGCGCGGCAATATGCCGCAAACTGCACATACTTCTTTGGCTTCCGGCAAAGATAGTTGCAAAAATGCCGAAAGGGACGCTTGTGTTAAAAATTTATCAACCACCCCCTTGCACACCGCGTCTTTTTATATTAGAATATGAAAAGACAGGAAGGCTTTGCAGCGGCACCCGGCCGCGCGCGGGCCCTCACGATAAGGAGGATGTTTAGATTATGGCAGTAAAAGTTGCAATCAACGGCTTCGGCCGCATCGGCCGCCTGGCCTTCCGCCAGATGTTCGGCGCCGAGGGCTATGAGATCGTCGCAATCAACGACCTTACCAGCCCCGAGATGCTCGCGCACCTGCTGAAATATGACACCGCGCAGGGCCGCTATGACGGCCACACGGTGGAGGCCGGCGAGGACAACATTGTTGTCGACGGCAAGAAGATCACCATCTACAAAAACCCGAACCCGGCCGAGCTGCCCTGGGGCGAGCTGGGCGTGGACGTTGTGCTGGAGTGCACCGGCTTCTTCACCAAGAAGGATAAAGCCATGGCCCACATCCAGGCCGGCGCCAAGAAGGTTGTGATCTCTGCGCCCGCTGGCAACGATTTGAAGACCATCGTGTTCAGCGTGAACGAGAACACCCTGACCAAGGAAGACCAGATCATTTCTGCTGCCTCCTGCACCACCAACTGCCTGGCCCCGATGGCAAAGGCCCTGAACGATGCCTACCCCATCCAGAGCGGCATTATGACCACGGTGCACGCCTACACCGGCGACCAGATGATTCTGGACGGCCCGCACCGCAAGGGTGACCTGCGCCGCGCCCGCGCCGGCGCTGCCAACATTGTGCCGAACTCCACCGGCGCTGCCAAGGCCATCGGCCTTGTGATCCCCGAGTTGAACGGCAAGCTGATCGGCTCTGCCCAGCGCGTGCCTGTGCCCACCGGTTCCACCACCATCCTGGTGGCCGTTGTGAAGGGCAAGGACGTGACGGTGGATTCCATCAATGCCGCCATGAAGGCCGCTTCCTCCGCCAGCTTTGGCTACAACACCGACCCCATCGTTTCCTCTGACGTGATCGGCATCACCTATGGCAGCCTGTTTGACGCCACTCAGACGATGGTGACCAAGATTGACGACGACACCTATCAGGTGCAGGTCGTGTCCTGGTACGACAACGAGAACAGCTACACCAGCCAGATGGTGCGCACCATCAAGTATTTCGCAGAGCTGTGATCTGAAAAGGTTTTAGTTCGCAAAAAGCGCCCCTGGGATCTGCATGATGCAGATCCCAGGGGCGCTTTCTTTGTACGGGTGGCCAGGGCCCCGTTTTTGGTCGGTGGCCGATGATATTTCGCCGTGGGAAAGGGGGCAGCCGCTTACAGGTTTTCTTTGATGCGTATTTCCGGGCTGGTGTAATAATATTCCCGGCTGGGGGGCATCCCCATGCAAATGTAATTGAACAGAATGTCAAGGGGCTTCGAGCCCTGATACTCCGGCATTTGACAGATGGTAGCTGAAATGACTCCTTTTTGAAGCATCGTTGCGGTGGAGGGAACACAGTCGTAGCTGATGATCTTTGGCTTGTGAGCAGTCTCAGTCAGTTCTACCGCCCGGCATGCTCCATACACGCCGGCAGATGCCAGAAAAAGCGCGTCTATGGGCGGCGTGCGGCACAAAAGTTCCTGTACAGCAGAAAAGCTTTTGAAATCGTCATCGTTATTCTCCAGAATATCCACGACATGAATGCCCGGCGCAAAGTCTTTGATATAGGAGAGAAACCCTTTTACGCGTTCAGAATGACAATGCATGTTGTGGGAACCCAGAAGGATGCCCACCTGTGCATTGCCTCCGGTGATCATCGACATGAGGTTTGCGGCTGTTCGCCCCGCACGGATATGGTCACTTCCCACATAGGCCATCCGCCCGGAATTTGGGATATCGGAATTCACTGTGATGATCGGGATGTGCAGTTCCTGTAATTCCCGGATTTTTTTGGTGATGTTTTCCGTGTTGAACCCGCATATGACGATGCCATCTACGCCTTTTTCCACCATCTCGTTCAAGAGCTGTTCCTGCTGTTCGGGTACAGAAAAATCATGGTATAGAACATCTACGATCACGCCGTACTCTGCCAGTTCCGCAGCTTTTTTGCGGATACCGTCAGCAACTTGGCCGAAAAACGGGTTTGTCTGAATAGAAGGAAGAATGTAGCCCAAGTGTATATTGTGCTTTAAGGCGGCCAAGGATTTCGCAGCGCGGCTGGGAACATATTGAAGAGATTGAGCGATCTCCCGTACTTTTTGCGCAGTTGCCTCGCTGACGATACCCCGGTTGTTCAACACGCGGTCTACGGTGCCGCGGGAAACACCGGCCAATTGCGCAATCTGTTTCATGGTGGCCATATCTATCCCTCCTCTGCAAAATGGCATTTTTCATCATGGTGAATTAAGAATACATCACGATTATACATTTTGTCAACAAAAGTGCATTTTGAAACAAAAACGTGCACGAGCACACAATAATAGAACATCTGTTTTTTAGTGAGGCAAAAAAGTTTTGACATAATAACCTAATTTGACTAAAATACTGTGTGCATATCGCATATTTATTGGGCATTATATTAATTTCCACTTGACTTTTAGAATTTGATGAGCCATATTTTAATTATAATACACGAGCACGCAAATTGTGCTGGACAGGAGGAGATCAAGGATGGAATATTTTCCCAATATATCTCGCATCCAATATGAGGGGCCACACAGCAAAAATACACTGGCCTTTCGGTACTATGACCCGGATAAAAAAGTTTTGGGCAAAAGCATGCGGGAACATTTGCCTTTTGCCATGGCCTGGTGGCACAATTTGGGCGCGGCTGGCACGGATATGTTTGGCGTCAATACGGCAGATAAATCCTTCGGGGCCTCTGTTGGCTCTATGGAGCATGCAAAGGCAAAAGTGGACGCGGGGTTTGAATTCATGCAGAAATTGGGCATTGCCTATTTTTGCTTCCACGATGTAGATCTGGTCCCGGAGGCAGAAGATATCAATGAGACAAACCGCCGGTTGGACGAGATCAGCGATCATATTCTGAAGAAGATGCAGCAGACGGGCATCCGCTGCCTGTGGGGAACAGCCAACATGTTCAGCAATCCCAGGTTTATGAACGGGGCGGGTTCTACAAATAGTGTGGATGTTTATTGTTTTGCTGCGGCTCAGATCAAGAAAGCGTTGGAGTTGACGGTAAAGCTGGGCGGAAAAGGGTATGTGTTTTGGGGTGGACGTGAGGGGTACGAAACACTGTGGAACACAGATATCAAGTTGGAACAGGAAAACATTGCCCGCCTTATGCACATGGCGGTGGCTTACGGAAGAAGCATCGGGTTTGAGGGGGATTTCTATATTGAGCCCAAGCCCAAAGAACCTATGAAGCATCAGTATGATTTTGATGCGGCTACAGCCATCGGCTTTTTGCGCCAGTATGGTCTGGACAAAGATTTCAAATTGAATATAGAAGCCAATCACGCCATTTTGGCGGGCCACACATTCCAGCATGAGCTGCGCATCAGCGCCATCAACGGGATGCTGGGTTCCATTGATGCGAACCAGGGCGATTATCTTTTGGGCTGGGACACCGACGAATTTCCATACGATGTTTATGAGGCTACGATGTGTATGTATGAAGTGCTCAAAGCGGGAGGCCTCACTGGCGGATTTAACTTTGATGCAAAAAACCGACGCCCCAGCAATACACCGGAAGACATGTTCCATGGATATATCCTGGGAATGGATACATTTGCCCTAGGGCTTCTGAAGGCAGCGGCGCTGATCGAGGACGGCAGGCTGGATGCATTTGTACAGAACCGCTATGCAGGATACCAACAGGGGATCGGGAAAAAGATCCGGGAGGGAACGGCGACACTTGCCGAACTGGCACAGCGTGCCTCTGACCTGAAAAAGCCCGGGCTGCCAACATCCGGAAGACAGGAAGAACTGCAGAGCATTGTGAATCAAATTCTCTTTTGATCAGGAGGCATCCCTATGAAATGCAGTGATATTCTGCTGCAGGCCCAAGGAGTCTGCAAATCGTTTGGCGTGACAAAGGCGTTGTCCAATTTGGATTTTACCTTGCGATACGGGCAGATCCACGGATTGATAGGGGAAAACGGTTCCGGAAAATCCACTTTTTCCTCCATCATTGCAGGCGCACAGGCGGCCGATGAAGGCGCATTTACGTTAAAAGGTGTTGCCTATCATCCTGCCAGTATGCCAGAGGCAGTGCGAAGCGGTGTGGCATTGATCATTCAGGAACAGGGCACCTTCCCGGCAGCCAGCGTGGCAGAAAATATCTTTGCCGGCCGTGAAGACATGTTTGTCCACAAGGGCCTATTAAATGTTCAGAAGATGAATGTTGAGGCTCGTGCAGCGCTGGATATGATAGGCGCCACGGCCATCAGAGAAAAAATGCCTGTAAAAGAGCTCAGCTTTGAGCAGCGAAAGATTCTGGAGATCGCGCGTGCAGCATATAGCGACCCCTGTGTGCTGATCGTGGATGAGACATCAGCTGTCCTCAGCAAGGAGGGGCGAGATGTTTTATATACTCTGATGCACAAAATGCGGGATGAAGGCAAGGCTGTGCTATTTATCACGCATGATGTGGCCGAAATGATAGAGCACAGCGATGAGATCACGGTGCTTCGCGACGGAAAACTGGTGAAAACCTTAAAAAAGGAAGAGTTCAGCGAAAACCTGATCAAGGAATTGATGATCGGCAGAAAGGTAGAAGGGGATTACTATCGCAGCGACACACATCCTACCCAAGGCAAAAAAGTCAGGTTGTACGCAAAAGACCTGTGCTATAAAAAGCTGAAACATATCTCTTTTGACGTACATGAAGGAGAGATCTTTGGGGTAGGGGGGCTCTCTGACTGCGGGATGCATGAACTTGGGAAAATTTTGTATGGAGTGATCCCGCCGGACGTTGGAAGCGTGGAGATCGGCGAGGGCGCACATAAAGTGAACCATTCCCCTCAGGCGGCCATCCGCAACAAATGCGCGTATATTTCCAAAGATCGGGACACGGAGTCGCTGATGAAAACGATGACGATTCGGGAGAATATCAGTTTGCTCTCCCTGGATCATCTGAAAAAGCTGTGCTTCGTAACAAAAAAACAGGAGCGGGATTTTTGCGCGGGATGGAAGGAAACACTGGATATCCGCATGCGCGACATGGAGCAATTTGTGATGTATCTGTCCGGTGGCAACAAGCAGAAGGTGGCTCTGGCAAAGTGGATGGCATTTGACCCGGAAGTTTATATTATGGATTGCCCTACGCGAGGTATCGACGTGGGCGCAAAAGCGGCTATTGTAAAGCTGATTCGAAAATTCAAAGCGGAAGGCCGTGCAGTCGTTCTGATCTCAGAAGAACTGCCCGAATTGATTGGGCTGAGCGACCGCATCCTGATCATCAAGAACGGAGAGAGCCAGGGAATATTTGAACGGGGGCCCGAAATGACGGAAGCCAGCCTGATCAACTATATGATTTGATGCTATGGTGGTGACAAAACATGAATGAACTGAAAAAGGGAAAACGAGCAGACCGTGTTCGTGCTGTCATTCCATATGTCGGGCTGCTTTTGGTCGTTTTGATCTTTGGGGTATGGAGCAAAGGCGAGTTGTTTGATGGCAGAAATCTGATACCGGTCTTCAACAACTGTTTTAATATCATGTTCGCCGCAATAGGGTTGACATTTGTGCTGTCTCAGGGCACTTTGGACCTGTCTATCGGCGGGGTTGTCACTTTTTGCGGGATATTAGGGGCTTTTGCGGCAAACGTCAACCCATATCTGCTGCTGCCCGTTACGCTGTCGCTGGGGCTTTTGCTGGGGTTTGTAAACGGCTTTATCGCGGCTAAGCTGCATGTGAACGGGTTCATAGCAACACTGGCGATGGGGAATGTACTGACAGGGCTTTCTGTTATTATCTTGTATTCCAGTGGAATCGGGATCCCTCTGGAGATGCTGAGCTGGAGCACGACTTCAATGCGTGTGGCAGTGTTGTGCGTAGCATTCTTGGCCGGGTTTATCATTTTAGAATTTATGCCGTTTGGACGCCGCCTTCGCGCGGTGGGTGCAAGCAGTATTGCGGCCGATTATGCGGGTGTCAGTTCCACCAAATACCAATGGATCGGGTATACCATCACCGGAGCGATGTCTGGCCTTCTGGCCTTTTTCATCGTGATCCGCAGTGGCTCTGCCACCAGTGCCATGGGCGGGACGCTTCAGTTCGATGCGCTGATCGCATTGCTGATCGGGGGGTTCCCGCTGCAGGGCGGAACCAATTCACATGCCAGGTCTGCCTTGATCGGCAGCCTTACCCTGAGCATTCTGGTGTTCGGAATGACGCTTTGCCGCGTTGATACAACGGCACTACAGCTTGTAAAGGGGCTTTTGTTCCTGTTTGTGGTGGTGCTCACGTTCGATCGTGAGAGCACCCCTGTCATTAAATAAAGCACGCGCTTTATTGGGATATAAAAAAGAATGGAGGCTTTGAAATGAAAAAGTTGATAGCGTTGGTCCTTGTGGTAACTTTGCTGACAGGGCTGCTGGCCGGCTGTACAGGCGGGAGCAGCAGTTCCGTACCTGGCTCTGCTGCCGGAAGTGCGGAACCTCAGAATAACGCGCAGGAATTGCCGGAGCCCTGGAAGTTGGGGATACCCGACATGCGTGCGAAATCGACAGACCCGACATGGGGCGCGTTGATCGCGCAGGTGGAACTGCTGGCCAGTGTTGCCAATGGCGAGATCGTATATCTCTCGGGAAGCACAAGCACGGCGGAGGGCAGCCTGGAAAATGTGGAACAAGCCATTGCGCTGGGGTGTGACGGGCTGATGATTATGCCTGTCACGGACTCTATCATGCCCACAGTGTCGCAGAAGTGCCAGGAAGCCGGAATGTATTTTGCATCCATGTTCCGAAAGATTCAGGACCCCGATACACTGGCGCTGCTGGAAGAAAACCCCTACTGGTGCGGCTGGACTATTGAGAAGGAGTATGAAGAGGGCTATAACGTCATGACTTATCTTCACGAGCAGGGCGTGAGCACAGTGGCCTTCTATGGGCAGGAAGTGGGCGATGCATGTTCTGATATGCGTGAGGCCGGCATGCGCGCCGCAGCGGAAGAACTGGGTGTAGATGTGGTGGCTGAGGTGAGAAACCTGGGTTCCACCACAGAGATCACACAGGCGTTTGAAGCAGTCATTGGCAGCAACCCGGATCTGGATGGCCTGATCATGATCTCCTCCTACGTCACCAACACTACAGAAGCGATGGCAGAAGCCATTACAGTGGCGGGCAAAACGGGTGAGATCAAGCTGGGAACGCTGGACATGACGATCAGTCAGGCAGATCTGTTCGACGCGGGCAAACTGGATATTTCAGCCGGGGGCCAGCACATCATCAATGCATTTCTGACGGCAGCCAGCCTGGTCAACTTTATTGTGGGCACCCCGCTTGATCCGGATGGAAAACCCAATTATACGGAAGACAGCTACGTTTACGCATATTCCGGCGATGATATCCGGCAGTTCTTCCAGTACTATGGCGGAGAAGACGGCTCTGTTATGATCTACAATGAAGACGAGATCAAAGAGCTGGCGCTGAAATGGTTTAACCCGGAACTTACCCAGGAAGATTTTTATGCTTTGGGCGAGAACTGGAGCCTGGAAGACCTTATTACGCGTCATGGCGAATAAGGGGTTTGCAGCATATTGTTGATTTGGATTTTCACAGGGCATTTTATGCCCTGTGAAAATCTTATGGATGAAGGGAAATACCATGAGTCAGATAAAAAAGCACATTGGGTTATTTTATGAACTGGCGATTCCCGTGGTGCTGTTTTTCCTGTTTGCTTTTCTGGCACCCGGTTTTGGAGTGAATTCCATTCGAGTTTTGATCTCACAGAGCTTATTCACTTTTGTGATGTCCCTGGGCCTTTCCTTCGTGATGATGACAGGGCTGTTTGACCTCAGCTTCGGAACACAACTGCTTTTGGTTACGATATTTTCCGCGAGGTTGGCACAATTGGCAGGCACGGCGGGCATGCTTCTTGGAGCACTTCTGGGCGGGATCCTCCTGTCTATGTGTGTTGGGTTTTTATATGTAACACTGAAGATCCCATCCATGGTGCTGTCGCTGAGCATGGTGATGATCCTTGAGTATCTCGGGCGAGTGCTGGCGGGGACGCAGGGGGCCATCAACATCGGTGCAGATGTCACCGCATGGGGAAAAGCGCCTTACAGCTATTTGTATACGGTGGTAGCTGTTGTGATCTATTGCATCCTTGTGTATTACACAAAAACAGGCAAGCATTTGAACCTGGTGGGAGACAACGAGCTGATCGCACTTCAAATCGGCGTAAACGTGAGAAAGACAAAGTTTCTGGCATTTTCACTGTGCGGAGTCTTCTGCGGCATTGGCGCCATCATGAACCTTTGTTATTCCGGTGTGGCGGCAGCTTCTGTGGGAATGGCGTCGCTCTCCTCCGTGTTTCGCCCTATGATGGCGGTAATGATCGCCATGGCACTGATGAACCTGTACCAGAATATCGTGATCAACCTGTATGTGAGCGTGCTGTCTGTGATCATCATTTTTAACGGTGTGATCGCCCTGGGCATTCCCTCTTCTATGGAAGATGTGATTTTAGGAAGTTTTCTGCTTATTATCATGACGATCACCGGAAATGTGTCGCGCTGGGCGGAACTGTTGAGAAGGCGAAGTGCAAGGCGGGCACTTGCCGCTGAAAAAGGCGGGCCTGCTCCGGCGCGTTGAGAAAAGGAGGCAGCTATGCATTATCAGATCAACACCAAAAGAAAGATCGCTGAAATCAGCGAGATGATTTACGGCTCCTTTCTGGAACACCATCACCGCCAGATATATGGAGGCGTGTATGATCCCTCTTCTCCGTTCGCCGATGAGGACGGGTTCCGCGAAGACGTCATGGAGGCGATTCGTGAACTGAAAGTGCCGGTGATACGCTGGCCGGGCGGATGCTTTGTGGATGATTATCACTGGTATAAAGGCGTGGGCAGCAAGCGCGTTCCCTCTTTTGATAAAAACTGGAAAGTGGAAGAGCCGAACACGTTTGGTACGGATGAGTTTGTAAAATTTTGCCGGAAAGTAGGGGCAGAACCCTACTTGTGCACCAATGCGAACGCTCTGCCGGAAGAGGCAAGCGACTGGGTGGAATATTGCAACCTGCTGGAGGACGGCGAATGGGCGAAGCTGCGCATTGCCAACGGGTTTCAAGAACCTCACCATGTAAAATACTGGAGCATAGGTAATGAGAATTACTATAAGTTTGAGGTCGCCGGCATGGGCGTTGAAGAATGGCTGCAGTACAGCGAGCGCACGGCAAAGATGATCAAGCGAGTTGACCCGGATGTGGAGCTTACTGCGGCGCTGCATTGTGACAACCTTGAATGGACGACCAGAACACTGAACGAGCTTGCCCCGTATTTGGATTGGGTATCCGTCCATGGCTATTGGGATTTTTTGTATTTCGGAAATCTTGGCTTTCACGAGACGTCGGATGAGTTTCACAGTAAAAACGGGAAATTGGCAGGATACGAAACCTGTATGAAGCGCGTCTCTGCGATTCCGGACAATATAAACCGGATGCGCGGGCTTCTTGCGGCAATGAAGTTGGACAAAAAGATCAAGATCGCTTTTGATGAATGGAACCTTCGCGGCTGGTTCCATCCCTATATCATAGAGGGGCATCCCAACCGAAAAAACACCTATTTGCCCTACCGTGATGAAAATGACAACAATACCACTTATACTATGGCGGACGCTGTGTTTTCTGCATGTTTCTTGAACGCGTGCGCAAGAAACGCGGATATTGTGGGCATGGCAAATTTCTCGCCGCTTGTCAACACCCGTGGCGCTATTTTTACTCATGCAAAAGGCCTGGTAAAACGCAGCACCTATTATGTGTTCGACCTTTATACCAAACATTTTGGCGATGTAGCCGTGGATATTTGGGACAGTGATCCGGAGTGTATCGCTCTGGATGGTAAGCAGGTCGAGGCCTTGGATGTGGCGGCCTCGATGAAAGATGAGAACACAGTTTGTGTTGCTGTATCCAATAAGGACCCTGAGAACAGCCACGATATCTATTTAAAATTTGACGAGACTTTCCTTCCGGCGACGTATTCAGTTTATACGGTGACGGGCGAGAGCAAAGATTCTTACAATGACGTTGGCCGCACACAGATACTGCCCAGCGAGGAGAGAGACCGTCTGTTCGACAGCGATGGGAAAATTTGCTTGAAGCCTCATTCTGTCAATATCATTGAAGTGAAACGTTGAGAGAGCAGGCCGGGCACGAATACGTGTGGTATCCGTGCCCGGCTTTTAGAACGGGAGTATGGCATATGAGATATTTACTGGGGATCGACCTTGGCACGAGCGGGGCAAAGACAGCACTGTTTGATGAAGCAGGAGATACCGTTGCAGCATGTACCCAAGAGTATCCACTGCTTCAGCCAAAGAACGGATGGGCAGAACAAGCGCCGGGTGACTGGTGGCAAGCTGTGGTAAAAGGGATAAGAGAGGTTTTGGCATCAGGCAAGGCAAACGGGCAAGATATAGCGGGCATCGGGTTGTCCGGGCAAATGCATGGGCTGGTTATGCTGGATGGAAAAGGCCGTGTGATAAGGCCAGCCATTTTGTGGTGTGATGGGCGCACAGAAAAACAATGCAAAATGATCACGCAGGCTGTTGGTGCCGAACGCCTGATACAGCTGACGGGAAACCCCGCTCTGGCAGGGTTTACTGCGGGTAAGATCCTTTGGGTAAGAGAAAACGAACCGGAGCATTATGCGCGTTGCCGGCAAGTTCTTTTGCCGAAAGATTATATCCGCTTTTGTCTGACGGGAAAGTATGCCACAGATGTTACAGATGCATCTGGAACAAATTTGATGGATGTCCGCAGGCGGGAATGGTCCGGCGAAGTGCTTCGCGCACTGGACCTGGATGAAGCGCTGCTTCCCCCGATATATGAGAGCTGCCAGATCGCAGGTTGTGTAACACAAGAAGCTGCAGAGGTAACGGGGCTGATAGAAGGAACACCAGTGGTAGCCGGAGCAGGAGATAATGCCTGTGCTGCTGTGGGAACTGGCGTGGTCACACCGGAGCGCGCATTTACCACGATTGGCACTTCCGGCGTTGTGTATGCACATTCCCGGGATTTTCACGTGGATGCGGAAGGGCGGATCCACACTTTTTGCGCTCCTGTCCCGGGAGAATACGCTGTGATGAGTTGCACACTGGCGGCAGGGCTCAGTTTGCGGTGGTTCAAGGACACACTGTGCGGTGAAGAGGCAAAAGACGCCGCAAGGCAAAAAACAAATGTGTACAAAATTTTGGATCAACAGGCGCAAGCCGTTCCTGCAGGTGCGAGGGAACTGTTGTTTTTGCCTTACTTAATGGGTGAGCGCAGCCCGCTCTTAAACGAAAAAAGCCGCGGAGTGTTTTTCGGCCTTTCTGCGATCCACACCAAAAAAGACATGCTTCGTTCTGTGATGGAAGGGGTGGTATATTCTCAAAGGGCCTGCTTTGAGATCATGGTGGATATGGGTGTGATCCCCGATAAAATGATAGTGTGTGGCGGCGGCGGGTCAAGCGCTTTATGGCGGCAGATGCTGGCGGATAATTACGGCAGGCCAATATGGCAGGTGGACGGCCAGGAAGGGCCCGCGAAGGGGGCCGCATTATTGGCGGGAACAGGTGTGCAGATATATCGCAGCGTTCCGGACGCATGCAAACAAACGGTGCACGATCATCTGAAGGCTGCGCCGAATATCTCTGAAGGCAGAAAATATGAAAAGTATTATATGCTGTATCGCTCCCTGTATCCTGCGCTGAAAAGCAGTTTTGACTCTTTGGCAAAGCTTCGGGAGCACGCTGCCGAAAAATCATAGCAGGCACATGTGTTTGCGGTGATCACGCATCAAAAAGAAATTATTATCAGCCAGGAAAGGCGCGGTGATCTTGAGGGATCACCGCGCCTTTTTGATCTGCTTCGGGCCTGAGAGAAAAAATTTTTTAGCGGGGAGTTTCGGCAACTGGTATAGGAACTGGTCTATTTCTAATGTGTGGATCTGGCTGCATTTTCAAACAACTGGTATAGAAGTGGGATGTCTAAATTTTTATGCAAATTATACCAATTTATCAATATATTACAAAATAATTTTGTGCAAAACGCTTGACAAAGAGGGAAAAACAGAGATATATTAGGTTCAGTGAATAGCGGGTGCCGAAAAGCTTCTGGAAAACATGGGAGGGCGTATATGCGAAACGAAAGTGACTCCAGAAGGCCGGATGCGGCAAGGCCGGCCTATATCCGTTTGAAGGAACAGCTTTTAGACCGTATCACAGCCCACGAGTGGCAGCCGGAAGATTGCCTGCCCTCAGAGCGCACCTTGTGCGAAGAGTATGTGTTGAGCCGGATGACGGTGCGGCAGGCGCTTGCAGAACTTGAAAAAGAGGGCATCATCAAGCGGGTACATGGGAAGGGTACTTATGTGCAGCGCGAAAAGTTGACGCAGCCGCTGTTGAAACTGACAAGCTTTTCAGAGGATATGCGGCAGCGCGGGTTTGTGCCAGGGGCACAGACATTGGCCCTGGAGCGCATCCCGGCAGGAAAACTTCTGGCAGAAAAACTTCGGGTGGCTGTGGGAGATGAGGTGATCCTTCTAAAAAGGCTCCGTCTGGCAAGTGGTGAGCCGATGGCAATCGAGACTGCATATTTGCCGTCTGAGCGCTGCGGTGCCATTTATGACCAGCTGGCGCAGAACAAATCGCTGTATCACTTGATGCGCACACAGCTTTGCATTGAACTGAGCGGAGCGAAGCAAAGCATTGAGGTGACAGGTGTGCAGGGCTGGGAGGCAAAGCTTCTGCGTATCGCAGAGACGGATCTGGTGATGAAAATAGAAAGGCAAACGTTTGACACACAAAAGCATCCGGTGGAATACGTAGTTTCAAAGTACCGGGCTGATAAGTACAAATTGTATATTGAGCTGTTTTGAGCGAAAACAGGGAAATTTTGTGAGGGAACAAATGGATTTTGCACAGGATTATTATGAGAATACGCTGAAAATGATAGAAAAGATCCACAGCACGCAATCCTCTCAGATGAAAGAGGCGGCGGCACATATGGCGCGGTCGATTCATGATGGCGGCCTGATCTATGTGTTTGGATGCGGCCATTCTCATATGGTGGCAGAGGAACTTTTTTACCGTGCGGGAGGCATCGTGCAGGTGTGCCCGATTCTGGACAGTGCGGTGATGCTGCATGAAGGGGCTGCCAAAAGCAGCAAGATAGAGCGCATGAGTGGTTTGGCCGGCCCGTTGTTAGAGCGATATGAAATCAGTTCAAAAGATGTGTTGTTGATTGTATCCAATTCAGGAATTAATTCATTTGGCATTGAAATGGCTTTGGAGGCGAGGCAAAAGGGATGTTGTGTGGTTGCCATTTCGTCCAGTCAATATGGCGGCGTGGCGTCACGGCACAAATCTGGCAAGTACTTAAAAGATATTTGCGATATTTATATTGACAATTGTGTAGGAAAGGGCGATGCCTGTGTAAAAATTTCAGAAGATGGAAGGTATGCCGGGCCTCTTTCATCTTTAAGCGCATTCTTTATTGCCAATCTGTTGATATTGATGACTTGTGAAAGACAGATCAATCATGGCCAGATACCAAAAGTATATTGCAGTGGGAATATAGACGGGGCAGACGGTGTGAATGAAAAGTATATATTACAGTATCGTTCACGGATTCGGCACTTATAACAATGGTGAGAAACGAAATGACAAGACATGTTATCACGGTTGGGCTATATGGAATGTCTCTACTTCTTCATACAGATAGTTTCCCATCTGCCGGGCAAACCGTTCCAGCAGAAATACTAGCGGTAGAACCGGGCGGAAAAGGATTTAACCAAGCTGTGAGTGCCGCACGTAATGGGGTGCACGCCATATTTGTCACAGCGGTAGGGGACGATGCATTTGGAAAACAGTTTTCTAATTTGTGTATGGAATATAAGCTGGAGGGCATTTGTGTATGCTTGCCGAAAAGCCAGACAGCGGCGGCCGCCGTTCTTTCAGATAAGTTTGGGGAAAGTAGAGTGATTGTGGCACAGGGCGCATGTGCAGATGTGACGGCGGAGTGCTTCGATTTTCAAACACTTCCCCAACAGGCCGTATGGCTTTTGCAGCACGAGATGCCATGCGAGGTGAATTTGGCTGCGGCACGCATAGCAAAACAGACAGGGGGTACTGTGATTCTGAACCCGGCACCTGCCCGCCCAATCGAAAAAGAGTTGCTACATTTGGTCGATTATTTAATCCCAAACTGGGGTGAGGCAATATCCATTGCTGGCCAGAAAGAGACGGTTTCGGCAGGTCAGGTGGCAGATGCACTGCATGCGTTAGGCGTTAAAAATGTTTTGATCACTATGGGCGCACAAGGTGTATGGCTGTCACAACAGGGAGAAAAAGGCATACGGATACCCGCATGCAAAGTACATGCAGCAGACACTTCCGGTGCAGGTGATACCTTCTGCGGTGCCTTTGCTGCATGCTTGGCAAAAGGAAATACGGTGCAACAGGCAGCAAAATATGCGAATTTCGCCAGTGGATTAAGCGTAACAAAGAATGGTGTAATGAAAGCAATTCCTTTTGAGAACGAAATACAGAAGTTTATACACGCGCAAACCATATGACAGGATAGAAAGAAGGCCAGAAAATGCAAAAGTATAAAACACTGTGGAAACGGTTCTGGAACATGCAGGAAAGTGGTGTACTGCTGGCAACGGTGCTCTTTATTGTGATTATTACATGTGTCAACCGTGTATTTTTGACACAAGAAAACATTTCTAATGTGTTGCGCGGAACAGGTTTTACTTTGCTTACGACATTGGGTATTACCTTGGTTCTGATTTCCGGTGGCTTGGATCTTTCAGTAGGTTCTGTATATGCTTTGGGAGGAACCGTATGCGCAAAATGCCTTGTGGCCGGAGTGCCTCTTTGGGCATCGGTTTTCTGTGGGCTGCTGGCCGGAATTCTTGTAGGTGTTGTAAATGGCTTTATCATCGTAAAAATGAATATTCCGCCTTTGATTGTTACATTGGGCATGATGTATATTGCGCGCGGTGTGGTGTATGTCATGACACAAGGGGTGCCCGTGTATCCCTTACCGGATGAGTTTAAAGCTCTGGAACAAAGCAGCGTGTTGGGGGGGATCCCCAATGTAGTGGTATTGTCATTGATATTGGCTGTGTTAACAAATGTTTTAATGAAGCGGACGGCGTTGGGCCGTCAGATATATGCGGTAGGTGGAAACGCGGATGCGGCGCGTATTTCCGGTATCAATGTGGGCCGAACAAAAATGTTTGTTTACATATTAACAGGCGCCTTGGCTGCATTGACCGGAATTTTGATGACGTCACGGTTAGGGTCTGCCCAGGCTCTGGCTGGGCAAGGTTATGAGATGACAGTAATTGCGGCGGCTATCATTGGCGGAACGAGCACATATGCTGGCGTGGGGACCATTTTGGGAAGTGTGTTGGGGGCCCTGTTTATGGAGGTTCTTTCTAACAGCTTGACACTGTTGCGCATTTCAGTTTACTGGCAGAATATCGTCATTGGTGTGGTTCTGATTGTGGCCGTAATCATTGACACTTACCGCAGAGTCCTGATGAGCAAACGAGAGATGAATGAATTGAAATGACCGGGAAAGAAGGTGCGTATATGCAAGAACCGGTGCTGCAGCTGCAGAATATTTGTAAAAGGTTTGTGGGGGTTATTGCACTTGACCATGTAAGCTTTACCTTGTCAAAAGGGGAAATTTTGGCGATCCTCGGTGAAAATGGGGCGGGGAAAAGCACATTGATGAAAATTTTAAGCGGTGTATATCCTTGTGGCAGCTTTGAAGGAGATATCCTTTTGAATGGGGAAAAAATGAATTTTCATGGCCCCAAAGAGGCGGAAAAGGCCGGTGTAGTCATGATCCCCCAGGAACTCAGTTTGGAACAGGACCTCAGCATTACAGAAAATATCATGCTTGGCAAGCTGCCGAAAAATCGGCTGGGTTTTATTGACTGGGAGGCGGCACATAAAACAGCAAAAGACCTGTTGAAAGAGCTGGGCATCGCTTTTGTTGATGTGCAAATGCCGGCGCGAAGCTTAAGCAGCAGTATGCAACAGCTGGTAAGCATAGCGCGCGCACTGTATTGTAAACCACATATCCTAATTTTGGACGAACCTACCTCGTGTTTGACCCAATCTGAAACAGAAATCGTATTTACGGCAATTCGAAAACTACGCGAAAACGGCGTGTCGTGCCTTTACATTTCTCATAAGCTGAATGAGGTGTTTACGCTATGCGACCGTGTCATTGTATTACGTGACGGGCAATATGTTTCTGAACATACACGCGATGCGTTCAAAAGTGATGTGATCATCCATGATATTGTGGGGAAGGCATTAGACACTTATCAAAAAAACACACGCGCCATAGAAACAAAAGAGATTTTGCGTGTGGAACATTTTGCAGTTGTACATCCATATTCATATGGAAAAATGATTGTGGAGGACGCAAGCTTTTCTTTGTACGAAGGGGAAATTCTGGGCCTTTGCGGGCTTGTGGGTTCTGGGCGCAGCGAACTTCTGGGGGCTATATTTGGCGCAGTTCCCAAACGCAGGGGAACCCTTGTAATGAAAGGAAAACCTGTTAAGATACGTCAGCCGGCCGACGCCAAGAAAATAGGGATTGGGATGCTGACAGAGGATAGGAAGAGAGATGGGCTGGTTGAATGCCTCAGTGTTCGAGAAAATATCTCGCTCACGATATTGAAAATGTTAAAAAAGGGCATTTTTTTGAATCGAACAAAAGAGCGCAGCCTTGTAGAAAGCTATGTCCAGCGCCTTCGAATCAAAACCACCGGAACAGAAACTAAAATTGGAACGTTGTCCGGCGGAAACCAGCAGAAGGCAATTGTGGCCAAATGGCTGGCAACCGACATGAAGATTTTGATTTTGGATGAACCCACCCGAGGTATCGACGTAGGAACAAAACGTGAAATGTATCAGCTTATCCGTTCGCTTGCACAAAATGGCTTGTCGATTATTGTGGCATCTTCTGAAATGTCAGAACTACTACAGCTGTGTGACCGGTTTGTCATATTGGCAGGGGGGCGAATAAAATCCGTAATACCAGGTGCACAGGCAACAGAAGAATTGCTTTTGAAAGAGTGCTCGCAACTGTGACAGGACGCAAAATGGCGCATGGCCATTTTTATTGAAAAGAGAAATAGGAGGTTGTTATGAAAAAGTTAGCATGTTTGCTGGTGTTCGCTCTTTGTGTTGGGCTGTTTTCGGCATGTGGGCAGAGTGGAGCACCATCACAAAGTCAGCCGGGGTCTGTTTCGTCAACAGCCCAGGAAGGTGAAGAAGAAAAGTTGCAAATTATGTATGTGGTACCTTCCATAGCACACCCTACCTTTTTGACAGCAAAAGAAGCCTTTGAAAAGGCGGCAGAAGACTATAATTTTGAACCCATTTGGGCTGGCTCTTCTTCCTTTGACGCAAACGAGATGGTAAAGCAAATTGAATTGGGGATTGCCTCAGATGTAGATGGAATGATTGTGATGGCCGCTGCCCCGGATGCAATGCGCCCGGCTCTTCAAAAGGCTGCAGACGCGGGAATTCCAGTAGTAACGGTGATAGCTGACTGCCCGGATGTGGACAAGCTTGCGTATCTGGGGCTGAATAACCAAAACTATGGGGAGCAAGCCGCGGCCTTGGCGCTAGAGGCATTGGACGGCGAAAAGCCCGTGATTGCCTGCATGGTGCCTACTTATGAAAATACCTCCGGAATAGAAATCAATGAGACGTTGAAAAAAGAATTTGAAGAAGCCGGAGAGTACGAATGGGTCACGACGGTAGAATCTAAGTCTGATATGGTAACAGCCGTGGATCTTTGGGCCGATGTATTTACTACATATCCCGATGTGAATGTTGTGTTCAGCATTGGTTCTGAAGGCGGGCCTGCGGCCGCTACTGTGATGAAAGAAAAGGGGCTGACTTCGGAGGATATTATTGTGATCGGCATCAGCGATATTGCCGAAAGCCTGGATGGCGTGCGCGAGGGCTATATTTACGCTACTATGTCAGAAAATATTCCCCGAATTGGATATCAGCCGGCAGAATGGATCTGCAATTATATGCGCAACGGAGAAAAGCCTGCGCCAATCAATGATACCGGTACGTTCCCTATTACCAAAGAGAATGTGGATACTTACCGGGAAATTGAGAATGACCAGTCGCTGTGGAAATAAAACACTGGATAGCATAAAACAGTGAAGGTCCACAACGGTGTCAGGAAGGACGGATAGGATCATGAAGTTATTGGATCTGCGTGGGAAAACCGCCATCGTCACGGGTGGCGCAGGCCAGCTTGGGCGTGCAATGTGCCGTGGTTTAGCAGATTGTGGAGCAAACGTGTGCGTGTGCTACTACTCGCAAAAAGATTTCGCACATCAACTTGCAGAGGAAATGGAACGAATCTATGAAGTGAAAGCAATAGCTGTTCAGGCAGATGTAACAGAGTTGAGCTCCATCTTGGCCATGAAAGAAAAAGTAAACCAGGTATTGGGGCATGTCGATATTCTGGTCAACAACGCAATTATTGCACACGAATGGAAAAAGGTTTTGGATCAGGATGTGAAAAATTATGAAACCCAGTTCCGGTCTACAGTGCTGCAGGCGGTGCTGATGGCAAAAGCGTTTGTGCCAGATATGATCAAGGCAAAGCATGGCCGTATTATTGGGATCAATACAGAATGTGCGATGCAGATGCTGCCATATCAGTCTGCCTATATTTCTGGAAAGCGTGCCATGGACGGTGTGTATAAAGTTTTGGCTAAGGAAATTGGCATGCATGGAATAACGGTAAACGAGGTTGCACCGGGCTGGACGCTGAGTGATAACTGCCGCGAGCATGATGGGACAGAGGCAAACTTAAAACAAGATTTTCCCTATATCAGTACAGTGCCATTGCACCGCCGTGGAAGTGATGAAGAAGTTGCGAATGCAGTATGTTTTCTGGCGTCTGAGCAGGCCAGCTTCATTTCGGGTGTGTATCTGCCGGTATGTGGCGGCAATGTGATGCCTTGTATTTGAGATGGGGGGCAAAATATGAAACTGGGGGTAAGCTTTTTCTCATTTGAAGAAGATGTTGGCCTGGATGAAGCGTTTGAACAGGTTGCCAAAGCTGGCTATTCCGGTGTAGAACTGGTGATGGGACGAACGGGAGAACTGACGCCAGATACCCCGGCACAGAAGCTTCGGGATATACGCCGCCGTGCAGAAAGTTTTGGTCTATCTGTGATTAGTGTAGGGGCCAATAACGTCTGGGAGCATAATCTCGCCAGTGACGATGAGGAAGAACGACGCCTGGCCTGCCAAAATATTAAACGGCAGATTGATGCTGCGGGAGAATTGGGCGCAGACGTTGCATTGGTTGTACCTGGCTGGGTGGGAACACCCTTTGCCCAAGGATGCGTTTCATACCACTGTGCTTATCAAAATTCGCAGAAGGAACTGATGCAGCTGGCACCCTATGCACAGCGTGCAGGTGTGAGCATTGCAATTGAAAATGTGTGGAACAAATTTTTGCTGTCCCCCATAGAAATGGCAAGGTTCTTGGATGAGATCAACTCCCCCTACGTAGGTGCGTATTTTGACATAGGCAATATTATCTATATCGGTTATCCGGAACAGTGGATTCGCATTTTGTCTCATCGAATTAAACGGCTGCAATTTTGCGACTGCCGGGCGGAACAGGCAGGCCTTGGAATGTTTGTGGACATTTTTGAAGGTGATGTGAATTTTAGAGAAGTCATGCGTGCCGTGCATGATATTGGATATGATGGATGGGGTGTAGTAGAGATTTTCCCCCGATATCGAAGTTTTCCCTATCAAGCTATCATCAATAACAAACTTTCCATGGACACGATACTGGCACTAGAATGACGCTGAAAGGCGAGCGCTTTTTATTAAAGCGCTCGCCTTTCTTCTCCCTTTTGACATGAAGTTTCTTCAAATGGACAGGGAAGAAAGAAAAGTTTTTCATTTCAGTAAAAGGGCAGAATTTTTACAACTTCCGCTTTGTCAAAACGGTTGAACTGGCATGTGAAAGCGGGTATAATGAATGCATATCATGGGGCGTGATGCCCTGCTGGGGCTGTGGTGTGCCGTGCGGCCTCACAGCACGGAAAGGGGGCACGGTGTATGGAAGACTGGATGAAGCAGCCCTCCGACCTTCGCCGCCCTTCCCCCGGCCCAGGCCGGCAGCGCGGTATGACTGAAGTGCCGCTGGGGTCTGTTGAGGTGCCCGTGGGCCGGCCCGCGCAGGGCAATGCAGCGCGGCCTGTGCGCCCTTCCGGCCAGGGGCCGAGAAAGCCTGCGCCCAGCGGCCGCCGGCCGTCGGGTGGGCAAAGGCCGCCCCAGCGGCCCGGCAGCACACCGCCCCGACGCGGCCGGCCGCCGAGAAAAAAGAAAAAGCCCTCGTTTGCCGGTTTTGTGGCGGCCAACTTTGCCGTTATTCTGCTTTTGGCAGGCGTGATTACGCTGCTGATTGAGCAGCCGTGGAAGACGGCGGGGCTGCCCGCCTCTGGCAGCACGGCGAGCAGCACAAGCGGGGCGCAGAGCACGGCGCAAAGCGGCGCAGGCGATGAAACCGCGGCACAGCCCACAGGCATTGGCCCCGTGCAGCAGGCGCAGGGCACTTTGCCGGCCATCAGCGCCGCCACATTGGCCCTGGCGGAAAACGGGCGCGTGGACATGAGCTATTTCGACGATGCGCTGTTCATTGGAGATTCCCTGACGCAGGGCTTTCAGGTTTATACCAGCGGAATCTCGAATGCCAGCTATGCGGCATATATTGGCGCCGGGCCGCGCACATTCATTGAGGGCACGGTGACGAACATCAACGGCGAGACGGTAAAGCCCATTGATGAGATTTTGGCGGCCAACCCGAAAAAGGTATATATCCTGCTGGGCACCAATGCAATGGAAACCCTGACGGATGAGGCGTTTTTGGAATATTACGGCCGCTTTTTGGAATTTCTGGTGCCGCAGCTGCCGGAGGACACGGTGTATTATATCGAGGCCATCCCGCCCGTGACACAGGCCAAGGCGGCCGATGAAAACTTTACGCTGGAGCGCATTCAGGGCGTGAATGAAAAGCTGGCACTGCTGGCCTACCAGCATGGGATGTATTATCTGGACCTTTACAGCGCTTTGTGCGGGGAGGACGGCTACCTGAAAGCAGAGTATGCGGCCGATGACGGCCTGCACCTGAACAACGAGGGCTACAGTGCCTGGCGCGAATTGCTGATTACCCACACGGCTTACCGTGCCGGGAACCCTTATCTGCCGGGCTCGCCCTGCTATCAGGGATGAAGTATGGCAAATGTACGGAGGAGACCATTTTGGCGGATTTCAGAAAAATGAAAGCACAGGCAAAAAAGCGGCGTGCAAAAAGCCTGCTGGCACAGGCCTTGCTGGCCGTGCTGGCCGTGGCGCTGGTGTTTGGCAACGCCTATTGTGTGGTGAAGCTGGTGCACGGCGAAGCAGTGTTTACGCTGCCTTCCGTGCGGGAAGAGGAAGGCGGCGCGCCTTCTGCGCCGGGCAGCGGCGCCTCGGCGCCGGCCCAGCCGGCGGCATCTGGCAGCGGGCAAAGTGCGGCCTCGGGCAGCGCGGCCTCCGGCTCTGGCAGCGCGGCCCAGCCGGCGGACAGCCGAACCTGGAACACGACAGCCAAGGCTGAGCGCACGCTGTATTCCGAGCGCACGGCCCAGGATGCACGCATGCTGTCTGTGCCGGAAAACGGCATTGTCAGCCTGGAATATTTTCGCACGGCCCTGTTTATTGGCGATTCGCTGACAGAGGGCTTCGGCATTTACGAACCCCTGAAAAACATTGCCACAGTGTATGGGTTCCAGGGCATTTCGCCCAAGACGTTTGCAGAAAACGGCGCGGCCGGAAGCCGGGACCTTGGCATTTCTTTTGATGCTGTGTGGGATGCGATCAGCGCCCAGCAGCCGGACAGCGTGTATGTGCTGCTGGGCGCAAACACGCTTGTCCATGCGCAGGATGGCAACGCCTACCTTACCTATTACGGCCGCTTTATGGATATGCTGGCCGAGCGCTTCACTTCGATGGGTATTCCTGTGTACATTCAAGGCCTCACGCCGGTGACGGAGGAATACAGCCAGAAACATGTGATGCTCTCGCGCGAGCAGATTGCCGCCATGAACAATGAACTGGCCAAAATGGCCACGGACCGCGGCATGTATTACATTGACACGCACGAGCCTCTGGCGGATAACGCCGACTTTCTGAACCCGGAATATGCCGGCGGCGACGGGCTGCATATGCGCAGCGGCGACGCCTACCGCGTGTGGGTGGAATATCTGGCCCGCCACACGGTAAACAACCGCATCTCGCGCAATTTCCAAACCACAAACGAGGGCTTTGCGGCTGAAATGGATGCCATTTTCAACCCGCCTGCCGCGCCGCAGGCCTGAAGCCTGAACTATACAGAGAGCAGGGGCCGCCGCGGGCATATGCCCGCGGCGGCCTTTCGAAAGGACAGGAGGGTGCCATGCCGCAGCCAAAAGCAAAAAGAAGCGTGTTTGCCGCCCTTGCGTGTGCGGCAGCGCTGGCAGTGGGCCTTTTGTGCCTGCTGGTGGGCCGGGCGCTGACGGCGCCCAGAACAATCCGCCTTGAGGACTATGCCGAACCTGTGCCCGAAGCCTTCCGCATGAAGGCTGACATTACACAGAAGGACGGCATGCTGTCGGTGGACGGATATGCCTGCATTGAGGGCGAGCGCTTTGAACACATCGACACCTTTGTGGCGCTGTACCCCGGCACGGGCGGCACTGCCCTTCGCCTGCCCACTAAGATGGTGCTGAGCGAGGAGGCGTATGTGGCGGGCGGAAGCCTGGCCATTGGCCAGCTGGGCGGGTTTACTGCGCGCATTCGGGAACAGGCGCTGCCAGCGGGGGAATACAGCGTGTACATTGCCTACCGCACCGACGGGCATAATATTTTAGCCGATACGGGCCGGAAAGTGCAGGTGGGCGCATGAAACAGTGGGTAAGCCGCCTGAGGCCCCATGCCCCCGGGCTGATATTCGGCGGGTTTTTCTGTGTGATGCTGGCCCTGCACGCCGCGATGCCGGTGGGGCTGGGCGACGACCCGATGTACCGCGACATGCTGAACCGCATGAGCCTTTGGCAGTTCTTGACGGAGCATTATGCCACATGGTCTGCCAGAAGCCTGGTGGAGGCCGTGCTGTGCACTATAGCGGCCCTGCCGCCCGCCGTGTGGCGCGTGGCAGATGCACTGCTGGTGGCGCTGTGTGCCTTTTTGGCCGCGCGCACGGCAGGGTTAGAGCGCAGCCCATGCGGCGCCGCAATGGCCGTGCTGTGCTTTTTGTGCTATGATTGGACGGCGCTTTCCACCGCGGGGTGGATGTGCACCACGCTGGTGTTTGTGTGGCCGCTGGCCGCTGCCCTTGCGGCGGCGCAGCCGCTGGTGCAGCTTGCGCGCGGCGCGGCGCCGGGCCGGGCGCTGTGTGCGGCCAGCCTTTTGCTGCTGGCCTATGCCGCCAATATGGAGCAGGCCCTGGTGGTATATACGGGGTGCCTTGCGGGTGTGCTGCTGTGGCATGCGGCAGCCCGCCGCCGTGTGCACTGGGTGGTTTGGGCACAGCTTGCCGTATGTGCGGCCAATGCGCTGTATGCGGCCACCTGCCCGGGCACAGCGGCGCGCATTGCAGGCGAGACGACGTCCTGGTTCACAGATTTTGGCATGCGCACCATTTGGCAGAATGCCGAACTTGGCATTTCGAACGCCATGTATCATGTGCTGTATCAGAAAAATATTCTGTTTTTCGTGTTTTGTGTGGTGCTGGCCTTGGCAGTGGCCGCCCGGCACCGCGCGTGGTATGTGCGCCTGTTTGGCGTGCTGCCCGCGGTGGCTGTGGCCGTGCTGGGTGTGGGCGGGCCGCTGGCGAAAAAGCTGGTGCCCAGCCTTTCCTTTTTTGCCAATGTGTTTACCAAGGACGGATATTTGAACCTGCTTACGGTTTATTCACCCAAATACTGGCTGGCATTTCTTTTGCTGTGCGCCGTGCTGGCGGCATGTGTATTGAACCTTTATCTGGCCTTGGGTCATACCCGGGCGGCCTTTGGTGCCATGCTGCTGTTTTGCGCCGGGTTTGCCTCTTATGCGATGCTGGGCTTTTCGCCCACAGTGATGGTGTCGGGCCAGCGCACGGGGTTTTTCTTTTTGATGTCGGTGGTGGTGTGCACGCTGCTTTTGTGGCGCTCGCTGGCTGCCGCGCGCGCAAAGCGGGCCTGCCGGGCCGTGCTGTGCGTGTGCACGGCGTGCGCCGTGTGGTCGGCCGTTGGCCTGGCTGCTGCGCTGGTGCAGCAGTGGGCCTAGGCGCGGAAAGGAAGAGGGGTGTTTCATGAGCTGGACAGACGAATACAGAAAGGCGCAGCGCGCCGGGCAGAAAAGCTTTCGCGCCTGTGTGGCAAAGGGAATGTACCCGTACCTGCAGGTGCTGGACGACATTTTGGAAAACAGCGCTGCAGACACCACACAGGTCCTTGGGGTGAAGGAAATTCCAGCGGAATTGTTCACAGGCACCAAGACGGACGGGCGGAAGACGGCCTTTGCGCCAAACTTTATGCCGCTGTTAGATGAAAAAACCGAATTTGCCCGCAAATGGATGGAACTTTGCCGCGCCCAGCAGGAGGAAGGCATCCGCGAGCCGGTGCAGGCGTTTGAATTCATGAACCGCTTTTATGTGCAGGAGGGCAACAAGCGCGTATCTGTGCTGAAATATTTTGGCGCGGCGTCCATTCGCGCGCGGGTGACGCGCATTTTGCCAAAGCGCACCGGCACGCCCGAGAACCGCGTGTATTTCGAGTTTCTTGATTTTTACCAAGCTACCGAGCTGAACACCGTGTGGTTTTCGCGGCCGGGCAGCTATGCCAGGCTGACGGCGGCCGCAGGCCGCCGCCCCGGCGAAGTGTGGCCGCAGGACGACCGCATTACGCTTGCCTCGCTGCAGCTGCGCTTTTCGCAGGCCTATGCCGTGTGCGGCGGGGCACGGCTTGCGGCTACGCCGTCCGACGCGCTTCTGGCGTTCATAGGCGTCTACGGCTATCAGACGGCCTGCGCCATGACGCCCTCTGAAATGGTGCCTGCGCTGCAGCGCATTTGGGCAGAGGTGTTGGCGCTTGGGGAAAAGGACGCGCTGGAACTTTCCATGCAGCCGCAGCCGCAGCAGGCCGGCCCGCTGTGGAACCGCCTTTTGGGCGCCGCGGGCGTGGGGCCGCGCCTGCGCGTGGCCTTTTTGCACGAGCGCACGGCCGAGACCTCGGGCTGGACCTATGCGCACGAGATGGGCCGCGGCGAGGTGCAGCGCGTGTTCCATGAGCGGGTGGAGACATGGGCTTGCGATGACGTGCTGGTGGGGAAGAATGACGAACAGCTGCTGAAGCAGGCGGTGGAGCGCGGGGCGGATGTGGTGTTCACCACCACGCCCAAACTGATGCCCGCCACGCTGAAAGCTGCCGTCACGTGGCCGCAGGTGAAGTTTTTGAATTGTTCGCTGCACATGACGCACCCCTATGTGCGCACCTATTACGGGCGCATCCACGAGGCAAAGTTTATTCTGGGCGCCATTGCGGGCAGCATGGCGCAGGACGGCAAGCTGGGGTATATTGCCAGCTACCCCACCTACGGCATGACGGCCGGGGTGAACGCCTTTGCGCTGGGCGCTCAGCTGGTGAACCCGCGCGCGGCCGTATATGTGGATTGGACGGCGCGCCGCGGCAGCGACATCGAGCGCGATTTCAAAGAAAAGGGCATTCGCATCATCTCGAATGTGGATATGAACCCGCCTGCCGCTGCGCGCGAGCGCTTTGGCCTGTATGAAGAGACGCCGCAGGGCGTGCGCCATCTGGCCATGCCGCTGTGGAATTGGGGCGAGTTTTACACAAAAATTTTGCGAAGCATTTTCGACGGCACCTGGAGGCAGGCCGAAACACAGCCCGGGGCGCATGCCGTGAACTATTGGTGGGGGCTTTCTGCCGGAGTGGTGGATGTGCTGTGCTCGCACAGCCTGCCTCAGGGCACGCTGCGCCTGGCAGAACTTTTGAAAAATGCCATTGCCCAGGGCCTGTTCGAGCCGTTTTCCGGCCCGCTGTATTCGCAGCAGGGCCCCGTGCAGCAGGCGGGCGGTGCCCTGGCACCGCAGGCCGTCATTACCATGGATTGGCTGTGCAGCAACATTGTGGGGCGCATTCCGGCCTATGACGAGCTGATTGACGAGGCGAAGCCCATGGTGCGCCTGCAGGGGGTGGACGCCACCGAGAAACCGGCGGTGCTGATATGATACAGATGGCCGGGCATGGCCGAAAGGGGGCGCGCAGTGAAGATACTGGCTGTTGCAGATGAAGAATCCAAATATCTGTGGGACCATTTCAGCCCGGACAAGCTGCGCGATGTGGACCTGATTCTCTCCTGCGGGGATGTGTCGCCGCAGTACCTCTCGTTTCTGGCCACCTTCAGCCGGGCGGCTGTGCTGTATGTGCACGGCAACCATGACACTGCTTATAAGAAGACACCGCCGGAAAGCTGCATCTGCGTGGAAGATACCATTTATGAATACGGCGGCGTGCGCGTGCTGGGGCTGGGCGGGTCTATCCGTTATAAACAGGGGCCGTTCCAGTATACCCAGCAGGAAATGGAGCGGCGGCGCAAACGCCTGTGGCTGTCGCTGCGGCGCCACGGTGGGTTTGACATTCTGCTGACGCATGCGCCGGCCCTGGGCCTGAACGACGGGCCGGACCGCGCGCACGAGGGCTTTGAGGCGTTTACAAAACTGCTGGACCAATACCGGCCCGGCTATTTTGTGCACGGCCATGTGCATTTGAACTATGGCGCCCAGGTGCCGCGCACCTGCACCTATGGCGCCACACAGGTTGTGAACGCCTACGAGCGGTTTTCGTTTGAAGCACAGCTCCCGTTTTTTCCGCCGCATGCAGGGCGGGGGCGCTGAGCGCTGCGCTGGGCCGGGCAGGCGGGGCTATGCCCGCCTGCCCGGCCCGTTTTGCATGCAAGGGGCTATGGTTCTATTTTTTGCCCTGCGCGCATACGCTGCCTGTACAGGGGCGCTGCCTTTGGCCGCAGAAAGGCGCCCCGCAAGGCTGCTTTGCGGCCGGAAGGAAAACCCGGAAGGGGGGCACGCAGATGCACCAGGTGGTGGTGGAGTGGATTGGTGCGTTCGGTTACTGGGGTGTGTTTGCGCTGATTGCGGTGGAGAATATTTTTCCGCCGATTCCAAGCGAGATCATTCTTACATTTGCAGGCTTTTGCACGGCGACAACGGCTTTGCGTGCGCCGGGGGTAGTGGCTGCCGCCACCCTGGGCAGCCTGGCCGGCGCGCTGGTGCTGTATGGTGTGGGGCGGCTTTTGCAGCCCCGGCGGCTGGACGCCCTGCTGGCAGGGCCGGTGGGGCGGGCTTTGCACATGGAAAAGCAGGATGTGGAAAAGGCCGCGGCATGGTTTGCCCAAAAGGGCGCGGCCAGCGTGTTTTACTGCCGGTGCGTGCCCATTGTGCGCAGCCTGATCTCGATTCCGGCGGGCATGGCGGGCATGCGTCTTGTGCCGTTTTTTCTGTATACGGCGGCGGGCAGCACGGTGTGGAATATCCTTCTGGTGGGCCTTGGCGCGGCTGCGGGGCAAAGCTGGCCGCGTGTGGCTGCGGCCATTGCATCTGCCTCTGCCGCGCTGAAGTGGGCACTGGGCCTTACGGCCGCTGCCCTGCTGGTGGCGGTGTTTGTGCGGCGCCGTGCAGTTGACGCAAAGCGGCACCGCACGCTATAATAAAGCCCATAGCGGCCCGCCGTGCGCAGGGCCGTGCAGGGGGCGGCTGCCCATAGCGGGCCCGCCTTTGGAAAAGGGGCTTTTTGATGGAAGAGAGGCATTTGCGAACGGCGCAGCTTTTGGGGCAGGCGGGCGTGCAGCGCCTGCAGAAGGCGCATGTGGCCGTGTTTGGCCTGGGCGGCGTGGGCGGCTATGCCGCCGAGGCGCTGGCACGCGCCGGTGTGGGGGCTTTGAGCCTGTTTGACGCGGATGTGTTCAGCCCTTCCAACCTGAACCGCCAGCTGTGTGCGGTGCAAAGCACGCTGGGCCAGCCGAAGGTGCAGGTGTTTGCGGCGCATATCGCCGGGATAGACCCGGCTATTCGTGTGCAGGCGCACCGTGTGTTTTACCTGCCCGAGACGGCGGACGCATGGCCGCTGGATGCCTATGACTATGTGCTGGACGCGGTGGACACCGTGGCGGCCAAGCTGGAACTTGCCGTGCGCGCCCATGCTGCGGGGGTGCCCATTGCCAGCGCCATGGGCTGCGGCAATAAGCTGGACCCCACCGCATTTACGGTGACTGATATCTTCACTACGCACACAGACCCCTTGGCCCGCGTGCTGCGGCGCGAGCTGAAAAAACGCGGTGTGCCGCGCCTGAAGGTGGTGTACAGCACCGAGGCCGCGCGCACGCCCTGCCTGCCCGGCGAAGAAAAGGGCACGGCGGGCCGCCCGGCCCCGGCCTCTGTCAGCTTTGTGCCGGGGGTGGCAGGGCTTATTCTGGCGGGCGAGGCGATAAAAGACCTTTCCGGTGTGCGGTAAGCCTGCCCCGCACGGCCTGCGTTTTCCGGGCCTGTGTGCCGCTGTGGGCCGCTTTTCAGAAGCCTTGAAAACAGAACACCAGCTTCGCACCCGCGCTCGCCCCTTTCCAGGGCGGGCGCGGATTTGTTTTTTTTTTCGAAAAAGTAAATTTTCGTTGACATTTGTAGATAAAAATGATACATTAAATTCAGCGACATATGTAAATGAAAGGCGTGGGTGAAGATGAAAAAGCCTCCCAAGCTTCCAGAGGCCGAGCTGGATGTGATGCAGGCCCTGTGGAGTTTTTCGCAGCCGGTGCGCACGGCGCGCATTTTGGAGGCCCTGCAGGCGCGCCGCACATGGACGGCGTCCACCCTGAAGGTAGTGCTGGGCCGCCTTGTGGAAAAGGGCTTTGTGGAAGAGACGCGGCAAGGCCGTTTTACCCTGTACCGGGCACTTGTGCCGGAAGAGGAGTACCGCCGCAGTGAAACAAGGCATATGCTGGGGCGTTTTTACGGCAACTCTGTGAAAAATTTGGTGGCCGCGCTGGTGCAGGACGAAGGGCTTTCGCAGGCAGAACTTGCAGAGCTGGAAGATATTCTGCGCCGCGCCGGCGGCAAACAATGAGCGCCGCGCTGCCCGCGGCGGCCCGGGCGCTGGCCGCCGTGACGCCATGGGTTACAGCGCTGGTGCTGGTGTGCCTTTTGGTGCGCAGGCTGGCCAGGGGGCGTGTGGCTGCCCAAACGTTTCGCCTTGTGTGGCTGGTGCTGGCTATCCGGCTGGCCCTGCCGGTAGATATCAGCCTGCCCGCCGCACCCGTGCAGATGCAGCTGCCTGCGGCAGCGGCCGCACAGGCAAGCCCCGGTGCGCCAGAGGCGCCGCCCGCACAGCAGGCGGATAGCGCCGGGCAGGCAGCGCCGCAGGAAGAAAGCGGCCCGGCGGGCCTTTCATGGCCAGAACTGGCGGTGGCTTTGCCCTATGTATGGGCGGCGGGGGCGCTGGTGTTTCTGGCATTTCACGCGGGGGCTTATGTGGTGTTTTTATCTCAGCTGCACGCCCGGCGTGTGCGCGAGACAGACGATGCGGTGTGCAGCGCGGTGTGGCTTGCATTCGGCCGCAAAACATGCATTTACCGTGCTGCCGGCCTGGCAAGCCCCATGCTGGCGGGCCTGTGGCGGCCAGCCGTCTATCTGCCCGAAGAGGTGCAGGTAAGCGAGCTGCCCTATGTGCTGGAACACGAGGCAAGCCACCGCGAGGCGCGCGATATTCTGTATGTGTTTCTTTTGATGGCTGCAAATGCTGTGCACTGGTTCAACCCCGCCGTATATGCAATGGTGCGCACGGCGCGCCGCGATATGGAACTGGCCTGCGATGAGGCCGTGCTGGAGGGGCGCCCCATGGAATACCGTGTGGCCTATGGGCAGGCCGTGCTGGACACGCTGAAGCGCGGCCGCCTGCAGGGGCCGCTTGCCCTGAACTTTGCAGGGGGGAAACACGCGCTGAAAGAACGCTTTGCGCGCATGGTAGAGCAGGCCCCGCGCCGCCGGGCCCGCGGCCTTGTGACTGCCACGGCGTGCTGTGTGGCCGCGGCCAGCCTGTGTGTGGCATTTGCAGTGCCTGCGCAGCAAATAGCGCCGGTTGCTTTTACCCAGGCCTGGGCAGACGGGCAGTGGCGCTGGCCGGTGCCGGAATATGGCACATTGGGCGGCACATTTGAAGAGGGGGCCGTGGGCGTCACCATCCAGGCGCCCGAGGGCTCGCCTGTGGTGGCCGCACGCGGCGGCATTGTGGCGTCGCTTCAGGTGCTGGGGCTGCCGGCATCGGGCGGGCCCTATGGCAACGCGTTGGTGATTTATCACGGGGACGGAAGCGGATATTCCCTGTATGCCAATTGCGGCGATATCTATGCACAGCTTGGGGACACGGTGACCGCCGGGCAGCCCGTGGCCACCGTGGGCAGCCTTGCCAACGAGATGCTGTTTGCCCTGTGGGCACAGGGAGATTGGGTAGACCCCATGGAATATCTGGCCGCTGTGCAGCCGCAGGGCGAAGTGAACTGGGCAAGGCTGGCGCAGCTGAAAGAGGAGATTCACAGCCTTCAGCGGGAAGAACAGGTGGCTGGGCTTCAGGAAGAAATACGGCAACTGGAAGAACAGATTGACAGCGCGCCCGTTATGACGCCGGAGGAACAGGCGCGAAATGACGCGGCTACCCGCGAGCTGCAAAAGCAATTTCTGGCCGCCCAGCAGGAGTGGGAACAGTGGGTATTCTCGGCCCCGGATTTCCCAGATGCCTCGCAACCGGGCGGCTGAAGAGACATCGTTCAGGAAAAGAGGAAATGACGTGAAACGCACGTTTCAAAAAGGCGCGGCCCTTGCGCTGGCTGCGCTGTGGTTCCCTGTGGCCTTTTTGGCCCTGGCCGAGACGCCGAAAGAGGCGCTGGACAGGCTGAAAGAGGAAAAAAACCGTCTGGAAGAACAAATAGAACAGGCGGAACAGCGGCAGGAGGACGCCGCAACGATGAAGGAGTTGTACCTGCAGAAAGCGAACAGCATCCTGGCTCAGCTGGATGTGCTGAACGAACAGATTCGCCAGCAGAAAGCCCAGGTAGACCAGGCAAACCAGGCGCTGGCCGCAGCACAGCGTCAGGTGGAGGCCGGGCGGGAGGCATTTGAGCAGCGGCTGGTGGCCATGTATGAAACGCGAAATCAATCCAGCCTGTCGGCTTTGCTGGGTGTCAGCGACCTTGCCCAAATGATGCGCTTTGCTGAAAACCTCACCTGCATTTCAGTGGCCAACAAGGCCCAGGTGGACGGCTATGTGCAGGCAAAGCAGGAGATAGAGGCCCAGGCAGCGGCTCAGCAGGCCGCTTTGGATGAGATGCAGCAGGCCAGCACCCAGCTGGAACAGACACGCCAGGAATATGCGGCTGCCATCCGCCAGGCGGATGCCGACCTCTCTCAGGCACAGGCCGACCAGCAGTCCTATGAGGCTGCCTATGAGGACAAAACCCATGAGGTGGAACAGGCCACCAAAGAGTACCTGGAATGGATTGCGCAAGACGACAACCCGGGCGGCCAGCCCCCGGCGGACGGAAGCTGGCTGTGGCCGCTGCCGGGCTACCGGCCGGGCAGCGGTTATGGCTGGCGCACCTTGAACGGCAGGCCGGATTTTCACCGCGGGGTGGATATTCCGGCCCCGGCTATGACGCCTATCCGCGCGGCGGTGGGCGGTGTGGTAAGTGTGCAGCAGCACGCCAGCTATGGCAACTGTGTGAAAGTGAGCGTGGGCGGCGGCATTGTTGTGGTGTATGCGCACATGACATGCTGGGCGTCCGACCTTTCGAACGGCATGACGGTGGAGGCAGGGCATATTCTGGGCTATGTGGGCACTACTGGCAATTCGTTCGGCAACCATCTTCACTTTGAGGTGGACGTCAACGGCCAGCCTGTGCAGCCGCTGAATTATGTCTCACCCGCATAGGTGCGGCTATTTCTATCGCTCGTACAGAAAACGCCCCGGCAAGGCGCACGGCCTGCCGGGGCGTTTGTTTTATGCCGCAGTGGCTTCATAGCCGGAAAGGCGGGTGTGATATTGCGGCATACGGGCGCTGTCCTGCCACACAATGCGGTTTGAAAGAAAGCGGAACGTGCCGTCCCCGCCGGGTTGCACGGTGAGCTCGTGCGTGAACAGGCGGTCGGTGCCGCGGCGCATGCAGGCCACATCTACGGCAAGCGTCAGTGTGCCGTCCGCATGTTCCTGCACGTTTGTCACCTCGGGCGCCATCTCTGGCAGCACAGCCCAATAGGCAACCCCATAGGGCAAATAGGGGTAGCCGCCGGCCTCTGCGTCATATCCGGCCTGTGCGCGCAGCTGCGAGGGGGTGACGGGCAGATACTGGCACAGGGCCTGCTCGAACGCCTCTGCCGGCACAAAGCTGGGCGCGGCAGAGTCGGCCGGGGAATAATCCTGCCCAGTGGCCAGGCGCGTCATGGCGTCAAAGGCATCGTTCAGGCACACATCGCCCATATCGCCCGCCTGCCAGTTTTTTGAAAACAAATCGTTATCGCGGTAGCCTACGGTGTCCAGGTACTGTGCTGCCGCATCCTGAAAGGCCTGCGGCACCGGCTGCGCGCGAAGCATGCTGTGGCCGTCCTCGTGCAGAGGGGAAAGGGCAAGCTCGAAAATCAGGTTGCCCTTTTCCGTAAACTGCCAGTTCTCAATATCCGTCTGCCCGGGCCCGCCGGGGTGCGCTGCCCCGGTTTCATCATATTCCAGCCTTGCCTGTGCACAGAAGGCGCCGCTGTCTTCCAAATAGTAGCTGACCAGATAGACATGCCCGCTTTCGGCGACGCTGACGGCTTCCAGGCGGGCGTTTTGCCCGCTGAGCGCTGCCTGGCGGAAAGCGGAAAAGGCGTCCGGCGCCCCGCTTAAGGCAGACACGCCGCTGTGCTCTGGCACCAGCACAGGCTCACCGGCCTCTTCCAGCGCAGCGCGCAGGGCCCCGGCATCGCCCGCCTGCTGGCCTGCCAGCCACGGGCGGCAAAGGTCTGCCAGAGCCGCGGCGCGGCGTTCCAAATCTGCCAGGACGCTGCTGCTCACCGGTTCCAGCCCGTTTTCCGGGGCCGTTTGCGCGCTGCTTGGCGCAGGGGCCGAAGCAGCAGGCACAGAGGAGGCCCCGGCCGCGCCGCCCTGCGCACATCCAAATAACAAAAGGGCGCACAGCAGTGCGGCAGGCAGCTTCCAGTTATGTTTCATCTCGGTTTCCTCCCGGGCATGGTTTCGGCTGAGTGCCCGGCTGGCCGTGGCAAAGCAACCGAACCACAGCATACGGCATTTTGCTGCTTTTTGCAAGCCACGCAGCGTCGATTGGCTCTACGCCGCGTGGAATGCCCGCAAAAACAAAAGGCCCCTTCCTTGGAAGGGGCCTTTTTCGCAAAGGATGGGCAGGCTGTGCCTCACTGGCCGCAGGCTGCGCGGAACTCTGTCCAAATCTGCACATGGGTTTCTTCGGCCTCGGCAGAGATGTTCTGAATCATTTCCATATTGCCGGAAAAATCTTCCGGCAGGGTGAGAAACGGCTTGTATTCTTCTTCAATCAGTTCATCGGCGGCCTGGTTTGTGCAGTAGTAGCCAATGTACTCATAGCACTGCTTGGATACTTCCGGGCGCAGAATGTAATCGATGAAAGCATATGCCGCGTCCTTATTGGGGGCGTTGGCGGGAATAAACTGCGCCATAATGCCAAAGCCAATGCCCTCCGAGGGGTACACCACCTGCAGGTCGGGGTTTTCCATGCACGCCTGTGTCACCTGGCTGGTGTACATCACTGCGGCGGAAACCTCGCCGGAAAGCAGGTCTACCTGCAGGTTGTCATCCTTAATAAGGCGAATGTTGGGCGCCAGCTCCAGCAATTTTTCACCGGCCTGTTCAATGGTGGCAATGTCCTCGGTGTTATAGCTTTCACCGGCAATTTTCAAAGCCATGCCGTTCATGACGCGGAAGTTGCTGGTGATGCCGATGCTGCTCTGCAGCGATGTGTCCCACAAATCGGCATAGCTGGTGATTTCGGTGCTTACAGCAGAGGGGTCATATACAATGGTTTGCACGCCTGCGCCATAGGGCACGGTGTAGGCATCCTGCGGGTCGAAGAACTGGCCCTGATAAATGGGGTTTACGTTGCCAATGTTGGAAAGTTTTGTTTTGTCCAGCTCAGAGACAAGGCCCTGGGCGATGGCAGTCTCGATGATATAGTCGTCCGCAATCACCACATCGTAATCGCCGCCCTCAGCGGCCTCCAGGCGGGCCAGCATGGTCTCGTCTGTGTCAAAGCTGGAATAGTTCACCTGATAGCCGGTTTCTGCTGTGAAAGCATCCAGCACCTCCTGCGGGAACATGCCCTCCCAGGTGTACAGGTTCACTTCGCCTTTGATTTCCGCCCCCTGCGTGCCGCCGCAGCCGGCAAGAAGGCCCAGCACAAGGCAAAGGCAGACGGCCAAGGAAACAAGTTTTTTCATAGTTTCTCCTCCTAATTTTGCTGTTTTGCGCGCTGTGCGCGCAGATATGATGGAAAACATGGGCACACATGCCCCATGCCATGCAGCAGCCCTTCAGCTTTTTTTTCGGCTGATCAGGGCCGAGGCGGCCACTGCCAGCACCGTAAAAGCCAACATCAGTGTGCACAGGGCGTTGATCTCGGGCGTAATGCCTGTCTTCAAAGAAGTATACACTTTCAGCGGCAGTGTATTCACATTCACACCCGTGACAAACAGGCTGATGATGACGTCGTCAAAGCTCATGGCAAAGCTGAGCAGCATGCCGGAGGCAATGGCCGGGGCAATGAGCGGCAGCGTGATGTCGAAAAACACACGCGCCTCGCTGGCGCCAAGGTCGCGCGCGGCCTCGGGCAGGCTTTTGTCCAGCCCCACAAGACGCGCTTTCACCAGCATGTAGACGTAGGGAATGCAGAAGGCCGTGTGCGCGATGATGAGCGTTGTCATACCGAACGGCAGGCCCAGCAGAGAGAAAAACGCCAGAAACACCATGCCCAGAATAATCTCCGGCGTCATCATGGGCAGCATAGAGATATACTCTACCACATTTTTGGTGCGCGCTTGTATTTTGGTAAAGCCCACGGCACCCAGAGTGCCAATGACGGCGGCCGCCAGCGAAGAGGACAGCCCCAGCACAATGCTGTTCACCAGCGCCTCAAACATGGCCCTGTCGCGGAACAGCGTCTCATACCAGCGCAGGGAAAAGCCGCTCCACATGGTAGAGATGCGGTTTTCGTTGAAGGAATAGACGACCACCAGCACAATGGGCAAATAAATAAGGAACAGAATGACCCCAAGGTAAACGTTGGGCAGCTTTGTGCGGTTTTTCATAAAAGGCCCTCCAGTTCGCTGGAATGGGTGACGCGTTTGTACAGCGTAATCATCAGTGTAGTAAGCGCCATCAGCACCACGCTCAGCGCAGCGGCAAAGGGCTGGTTATGGGCTTTCATCAGCTGATCCTGAATCAGGCTGCCAACCAGCACCACTTTATTTCCGCCCAGGATATCTGCAATGAAGAACAGCCCCATCGAGGGGATGAAGGTGAGAATGATGCCGGACAACAGCCCCGGCAGCGTCAGCTTCAGCGTAACCGTACAGAACGCGCGGAAGGGCGAGGCGCCAAGGTCGCGCGCGGCTTCCACCAGGCTCCAATCCATTTTTTCCGCGCTGGAATACACAGCCAGAATCATGAACTGCAAAAGCGCATACACCATGCCCACCACCACGGCGGGGTAGGTGTACAGCAGTTTCAGGGGGGAACTGGTGAGCCCCAGGCCCATCAGAATCTGATCCAGCGTGCCATTGGCGCGGAAGATGATCATCCAGCCATACAGGCGGATGAGCGAATTCGTCCAAAACGGAATCATAATCAAAAGCATCATGCGCTTTTTCCACACAGGCGGCAGTTTGGCCATAAAATAGCCAAACGGATAGCCCAGCAGGGTGATGAACGCCGTGCTGGTGATTGCCAGTTTGAACGATTCCGCAAACGTCTGCAGATAGATGGGGGTGAGGATGTTTTTGTAGTTATCCAGCGTGAAGGAGTTCACCACGCCCCACACTTCGCCGCGCTGCAGAAAGCTGAGCACCACCATATAGATGAGCGGCCCGGCAACAAATAAAATGGTAAAGATGTAAAGGGGCGCCAGCATCAGCCAGATGCCCGTTTGCCTGCGTTGCTTCATGCCCGGGCCTCCTGGTGGGTATCCACCGGCACGGCATTCTGTGCAGCCCATGTCACGCGCACGCCGTCGCCCGCCGAAAGGGCAATGTCGATGCCATGGCGCGAGGCCACCAGCTCGTCGCCGTTTTCCAGGGCCAGCGCAATGCGCAGCATACCGCCGGCAAATGTCTTTTCCTTCACCGTGGCGGGCAGGCCGCCCTCTGTGCAGAACTCTACATGTTCGCTGCGCACGGCCAGGGTTACGCCGTCGCCTGCCTTTTTGCCGCAGCCGCAGCACAGCGCGGGAACTTCGCCGCCCGCGGCGTGCACCATAAGGGTGCCGTTGCGGTTTTCTGCCACCCGGCCCTCTACAATGTTGGCCGTGCCCACAAAGCGGGCCACAAAGCTGGTGCGCGGGCGGTCGTACACTTCGGCAGGCGTGCCCACCTGCTCAAAGCGGCCGTCGTGCATCACGGCAATGCGGTCCGACATATTCAGGGCTTCCTCCTGGTCGTGCGTGATGTAGATGAACGTCAGCTCCACCTGCTTTTGCAGGCGCTTGAGCTCCAGCTGCATCTGGCGGCGCAGCTGCAGGTCCAGCGCGCCCAGCGGCTCATCCAGCAAAAGCACGCTGGGGCGGTTTACAATGGCGCGGGCAATGGCCACGCGCTGGCGCTGCCCGCCCGAGAGCTCTGCCGGCATGCGTGCGCCGTAGCCCGAAAGCTGCACCAGCTCCAGCGCGGCGTCCACCTCTTTGGCAATTTCAGCGCGCGGCATTTTTTTCAGCCGCAGGCTGTAGCCGATGTTGGCAGCCACCGACATATGCGGAAACAGCGCATAGTTCTGAAACACGGTGTTCACGTCGCGCTTTTCCGGCGGCGCGGCCGTCACATCCTTTCCGCGCAGCACAACGCGCCCCGCGTCCGGCGTTTCCAGCCCGGCAATGATGCGCAGGGTGGTGGTTTTTCCGCAGCCCGAAGGGCCAAGCAGGGTTACAAACTCACCGTGCTGCACGCTCAGGCTTACGCCGTGCAGCACACCTGTGTCGCCAAAACGTTTTTCGATGTGGTCCAGTTCCAGAATCGTGTCGCTCATGGGTTCTCCTTCAAAATCCTCCGCTTCGCTTGGAATGGGTGCGGCCACGGCCGCCATGCTAGCGGCGCGCAGGCCGCATACGGATACATGTTAAGTATAAACAATTTTCACATTTAAGGCAAAGGCTTTTTGCGCGGAAGGCGCCCTTTGCAGGGAGAAGTTTTCTGCGCCGGGAGAGGGAAAGTTGTATAATTCCACCAAAATGGTATAAAAAGATGCTGTGAAAGTGGCCGGCGCCGCATTCCTCTGCCCGGCCGGCGGGGCTGTTCTTTTCCGGCAGCATATGGTAAAATAGGCAAAGAATAAGTGACGGGCGCGCCGGGGCAGGCGCGGGCCCGAAAAACAGAGTGGAGGCGGCGCAGTGCAAAAACTGTTAATTCTGGGGGCGGGCGGCTATGGCCGCACCGTGGCAGAGGCCGCGGCCGGGCAATTTGAAACGGCCTTTCTGGACGATGCCTCGCCGCTGGCGCTGGCCCCGTGCGCAAGATATGCAGAGTTTGTGGGCGAATATGCGTTTGCCTACCCGGCTTTTGGCGACAACGCCCTGCGCGCGCAGTGGCTGCAAAAGCTGAAAGCGGCGGGCTTTCGCCTTCCGGTGCTGCGCCATGCGCAGAGCTTTGTAAGCCCCAGCGCCGTGCTGGCGCCGGGCAGCGTGGTGCTGGCCATGGCGTGCGTGGGCACGGGCAGCGTGGTGGAGGAGGGCGCCATTTTGAACCTTGGCGCCATTCTGGACCACGACTGCACCCTGGGCGCATGTGCGCACCTGGCGCCGGGCGCTGTGGTAAAGGCGGGCAACTGTGTGCCGCCGCAGGCGAAAATTGATTCCGGCTGTGTGCTGGGGCGCGCGGCCATGCCTTGGAAGGGGAATAGTGTACATGTCTGAACTGCTCATTGTGGGCTGCGGCGGGCTGGGCCGTATGGTAGGCGAGGTGGCGCTGGCCACCGGAAAATGGAGCGGTGTGCGCTTTTTGGATGACGCCGTGCGCGGCGAGGCCGTGGTGGGAAAATGCGTGGATTACACCGAGCTCACCGGCAAATACCCCGAGGCCGTGGCTGCCTTTGGGGAAAACCGCCTGCGCCTGGCCTGGGCCGAAAAGCTGCTGGCCGCGGGCTACCGCGTGCCCAGCGTTGTGCACCCCACGGCAATTGTCAGCCCATCGTCACAGCTGGGCGAGGGCTGCCTGGTGCTGCAGGGGGCCATAGTGAACACGGCGGCCGTGCTGGGCCGCGCCTGCCTTGTGAACGCGGGCGCCCTGGTGGACCACGACGCCGTTTTGGCCAACGGCGCGCACGCCAACCTGCACGCCACGGTGAAGGGCTGGGCGCGGCTGGAAGAATGCCGCCACACCGAGGCAGCCGAAGTGGTGGCGCCCGAGCGCCGCGCCATTCCCGGTGTAGAGGCGGAAAGCCCGCTGGAAGAGGCTCTGTATGCCTTTAAGCTGGGCGAGAAGGCAAGCTATGTAAAGCCGTTCGGCGCCGGGCACATCAACGACACCTATGCCGTGTATGTGGGCGAGGGTGCGGGCGAGCTGCGGTATGTGCTGCAGCGCATCAATACGGCGGTGTTCAAAAAGCCGCTGGAAGTGATGGAGAACATCTTCGGCGTCACCGAATATCTGCGCAGGCAAATTCTGGCGCGCGGCGGCGACGCAGACCGCGAGACGCTGAGCTATCTGAAAACAAAGGCGGGCGAGCCGTATTATGAGGACGCAGATGGAAGCCCGTGGCGCTGCTATAATTTTATTGCAGATTCCGTGTGCATCGAAAGCGTGCGCACCCCGCAGGATTTTTACAATTCGGGCAAAAGCTTCGGCGCGTTTTTGTGTGCGCTGGAGGCATACCCGGCGGATACCCTGCACGAGACCATTGAAAAGTTCCACGACACGCGCAAGCGCCTGGCAGACTTCGACACGGCCCTTGCGCGCGATGTGAAGAACCGCGCGCGGCGCGCGCGGCCGGAAATTGCCTTTGTGCAGGCCCGCCGAGCAGATTGCCCCGTGCTGATGGACCTGCTGGAAAAGGGCGAGCTGCCGCTGCGCGTGACGCACAACGACACCAAACTGAACAATATTCTGTTTGACGAAAAGACGGGCGAAGGCCTGTGCGTCATTGACCTGGATACCATCATGCCCGGCCTTGCGCTGAATGATTACGGCGATTCCATCCGCTTCGGCGCCACCACGGCCGCCGAGGACGAGCCGGACCTCTCTAAGGTGCACTTCAGCCTGGAGCTGTTCGAGGCCTATACCAGGGGCTATTTGGAGGCGGCCGGCAGTGCGCTGACGCCCAGGGAAAAGGAATATCTGCCTTGGGGCGCGAAACTGATGACGCTGGAATGCGGCATGCGCTTTTTGACAGACTACCTGGAGGGCGACACCTATTTCCGCGTGACGCACCCCACGCATAACCTGGAGCGTTGCCGCACGCAGTTCAAACTGGTGGCAGATATGGAGGCCCACTGGGCCGAGATGCAGGCCATCGTAAAAAAATACAGCTGAGGCTGCGGCCGCTTTGCGGCGCGCTGGCCCAAAAGAAGGGAATGTTGAACATGGCTCATATCGAAACACAGTGCCTGCACGAGGGCTATAAGCCCGGCAACGGCCAGCCGAAGGCCCTGCCCATTTATCAGAGCACAACGTATACCTACGATTCTACCGACCATATTGGTCAGCTGTTCGATTTGACGGCCGACGGCCATATGTATTCGCGCATCTCAAACCCCACCGTGGCCTGTGTGGAAGAGAAAATAGCGGCCATGGAGGGCGGCGTGGGCGCGCTGTGCACCACGTCCGGCCAGGCGGCCAGCCTGCTTTCCATCTTGAACATCGCCAAAGCGGGCGACCACTTCATCTCGGCCTCCACCATCTATGGCGGCACGGTGAACCTGTTTGCTGTCACGCTGAAAAAGTTTGGCATCGAGTGTACCTTTGTGGACGCCGGAGCGCCGGAAGAGGAATTGCAGAAGGCCTTCCGCCCGAACACGAAAGCCGTGTTTGGCGAAACCATTGCAAACCCCGCCATTGCGGTGTTCGATATTGAAAAATTTGCAAAGCTGGCGCACGCGAACGGCGTGCCCCTTATTGTGGACAATACGTTTGCCACGCCGGTGCTGTGCCGCCCCTTTGAATGGGGCGCGGACATCGTGGTGCACTCTACCACCAAATACATGGACGGCCATGCCGTGCAGGTGGGCGGCGTGCTGGTGGATTCCGGCAATTTCAACTGGGAAAACGGAAAATTTGAAGAGCTTTGCACGCCGGACGAGAGCTACCACGGCGTGACGTACACCAAACAATTCGGCCGCGCCGCCTACATTACCAAGGCGCGTGTGCAGTTGATGCGCGATTTTGGCATGTACCCCGCGGCCCACACCGCTTTCCTGCTGGACCTTGGCCTGCAGACGCTGGCCGTGCGCATGGAGCGCCACTGCCGCAACGCGGAAAAGGCCGCACAGTATCTGGCCGGCCGGCCCGAAGTGGAATTTGTAAACTACCCCACCCTGTCGGGTAACCCGTATCAGGCCCTGGCAGAAAAATACCTGCCGCAGGGGTGCGCGGGCGTCATCTCGTTTTCTATTAAAGGCGGGCGCGAGGCCGCGGTGAAATTTATGGACAGCCTGGAGCTGGCCAACAATGTGGTGCATGTGGCCGATATCTGCACATGCGTGCTGCACCCGGCTTCCTCCACGCACCGCCAGCTCACGGACGAACAGCTGGTGGCCGCGGGCATCACACCGGGGCTCATCCGCCTGTCTGTGGGGCTGGAGCACATAGACGACATCCTGCAGGACCTGGAAAAGGGCTTTTCCGCTTTAAAAAAGTAAGCCAGCAGGCATGAAAATGGGCAAAAGGACGAAAAATTGCCCTGAAATATAGTAAAACGTCCAAAAAGGGAACGGCTGCGCAATTAGCCGTTCCCTTTTTTCTGTGTTCTGTGATATAATCGTTTACATAGTTTACATATCACGTTACATTACGGAATGTCCTGCCCGGTGCGGCGACCTCACTTGATAATGGGCACCGTCTGCACCAGGTTGGCAATGTCGTTTTGCAGCGCGCGCAAAAAATCCAGCCCCGGCTGGCCAAGCGGCGCTTTGCGAATGGCAATGTCGCGGTAGCAGTTCTCGGTGCGGCAGGGCTTTTGCACCAGTTCTTCCCGCGCCAGCACTTCGAAGGGCATGGGGCTCACCCACATATAGCAGCCGTGCACGCGGCGCAGAAGGTCGAACTGGCTGCCGCGCTCGTACACCGCAATGCGGTTGGCGCTGTGCAGCGGGCTGCTGGGCGTCTGCTGTTCGGCGGGAAGCACGGGGGTAAGGTCGCCGTGCACAATCTCGGGGTATTGGCGCAAAAGATGGTAGGGCACTTCGCCCAGGGCCGCAAGCGGGTGATGCTCACTCATCAAAAGCACCATGGAGTATTGCCACAGCACCTCTGCGTGCAGGCCGTTCTCGTCGCACAGCGTTTCAAAATAGCCCGCGTGTTTGTCCTGGCAGCGCAGAATGCCCAGCTCGGCCTCACCGCTGGCCACGGCGTGCAGGATGTCCATGGAATTTGTCTCGCGGTAATCCAGGTCCAGCGCGGTGCCGGTGGCGGAAAGCTGCGCGGCAAAGGCGCTGAATGCATTTGAAATATAGCTGGCGCGCGGCGCCGCCATGTGCAGGCGCGCGGCGGGCGCGCCGTCTTTCCGGTACAGCTGGGAAAGGCTCTCTACCTGCGAGAGGATGCTGCGCGCATAACCCAGAAAATCTTCCCCGGCGCGGGTGGGCTGCACCCCGCGCGCCGTGCGCGAAAACAGCGTTTGGCCCAATTCGGCCTCCAGCTCTTTGATGCTTTTCGAAAGGTTCGGCTGGCCCATGTACAGGTTTTTGGCCGCCTTGGAAATAGAGCCCACGCGGGCAATTTCCACCGCATATTTCAGTTGCTGCAAATTCAAGCTGGCACGCTCCTTTTATAGTGTCGCTTTTAATTCCATGAAAAAAAGGCATAGCCCATATTCCTATTATATATTACCCACACGGCAAAGGAAAGTGATAAAATTTTAACGAAGGCAAAACTCGAGCATTTGCCTCAATTTTATCAAAGGATCGGGGCGGCGCCCCGATGCACCGTAGTGGAGGTTGTGTACAATGGGACGTTTTACTTTACCGCGTGACCTGTATCATGGCAAGGGTTCTATGGAAGAGCTGAAAAACCTGAAGGGCAGCAAGGCGATGGTCGTTGTGGGCGGCGGCAGCATGAAGCGCTTTGGCTTCTTGGATAAGGCTGTGGGCTACCTGAAAGAGGCTGGCATGGAAGTGGAACTGTTCGAGAACGTTGAGCCGGATCCTTCCGTTACCACCGTGATGAAGGGCGCCGAGGCCATGCGCAAATTCCAGCCGGATTGGATTGTGGCCATGGGCGGCGGCAGCCCCATTGACGCTGCAAAAGCCATGTGGGCGTTCTATGAGTACCCCGAAGTGACGTTTGAGCAGCTGTGCGTGCCGTTCGGCTTCCCCACGCTGCGCCAGAAAGCGCGCTTCTGCGCCATTCCCTCTACCTCCGGCACTGCCACCGAGGTGACGGCTTTCTCTGTGATCACCGATTATGACAAGGGCATCAAGTATCCTCTGGCCGACTTCAACATCACGCCGGACGTTGCCATTGTGGACCCCGAGCTGGCCGAGAAAATGCCCCCGAAGCTGACGGCTCACACCGGTATGGATGCCATGACGCATGCCATTGAGGCGTATGTGTCCACCCTGCACTGCAATTATACCGACCCTCTGGCACTGCATGCCATTAAGATGATCCACAACGATTTGAAGAAATCTTATGACGGCGATATGGACGCGCGCGACCGCATGCACGACGCGCAGTGCCTGGCCGGCATGGCGTTCTCCAACGCGCTGCTGGGCATCGTGCACTCCATGGCGCACAAGACGGGCGCCGCTTTCTCTGGCGGCCACATCATCCACGGCGCCGCCAATGCCATGTACCTGCCGAAGGTGATCAAATACAACTCGAAGAACGCTGAGGCTGCCGAGCGCTATGCCGAAATTGCGAAATTCATCAACCTGCCGGGCAACACCACCGAGGAACTGGTGGATGCTCTGATTGCCGAGCTGCGCGAGATGAACAAGCAGCTGAACATCCCCCTGGCCATCAAGAACTACGGCGAGGGCGGCGTCATTGCCGACAAGAGCATCATCGACGAGAAAGAGTTCAACGACAAGCTGTCCGAGGTAGCTGCAAATGCCATCGGCGACGCCTGCACAGGCTCTAACCCCCGTCAGCCCAGCCAGGAAGAAATGGAGAAGCTGCTGCTGGCTGTGTACTATGACAAAGAGATCGACTTCTAAGCAAAACTTCACATGCAAACAAATGCAGGCGGTGGCGGGGCACAGCCCCGCCGCCCTGCTTTGGTTTTCAGGCAAAGAAAGCGGAGCCGCCGCGGACGGCTTCGCTTTTTCTGAATAAAGTAAGGAGTGAAGAACGTGTATAAAATCCTTGAGAAAAAGGCGCTGAACCCGACTGTGACGAAGATGGTCGTAGACGCGCCGCTGGTTGCCCACAAGGCGCAGCCCGGCCAGTTCATCATCTTCCGCGCCACCGAGGACGGCGAGCGCATCCCTCTCACCATTGCAGATTATGACCGCGAAAAGGGCACGGTCACCATCATCTTCCAAATTGTGGGTGCCGGCACAATGGACCTGAATGCCCTGAACGAAGGCGACTACATTGTGGATTTTGTGGGCCCGCTTGGCACACCCAGCCATTTGGACGGCCTGAAGAAAGTGGCCGTGGTGGGCGGCGGCGTGGGCTGCGCCATTGCTTACCCCACTGCGAAAAAGCTGCACGAGCTGGGCGCCGAAGTGCACAGCGTTGTGGGCTTCCGCTCGAAAGACCTCGTCATTCTGGAACAGGAGTTCGAGGCCGTTTCCAACCGTGTGGTGAAAATGTCCGACGACGGCAGCTGGGGCGAAAAGGGCCTTGTGACAAATGCACTGGAGGCCCTGATCAAAGAGGGCAACCAGTATGATGAAGTGATTGCCATTGGCCCGCTGGTGATGATGAAATTCGTGTGCAAGCTCACCAAAGAATACGGCATTAAAACCACGGTTTCTATGAACCCCATCATGATCGATGGCACCGGCATGTGCGGCGGCTGCCGCCTGA
>CDZQ01060707.1_pt1 | contig 50321 bp, 42 predicted proteins | sample 554831 | NCBI WGS metagenome assembly CDZQ01 (sample SAMEA3182112, study PRJEB8094) | gut metagenome | biome: human; feature: gut; material: Stool; isolation source: human stools | place: Canada | collected 2013-05-06 | reverse complement strand
CGCCCTCCATCAAGGAGCGCGCCCGGCTCGTTAGCCTATTTCGGTCAGCTTGTCGGCCTTACGCAGATTGACGCAGCAGGCCTTGGATTCAGGAATAGTGGTGTTGGGGTCAAACGCACTAACAGTCAGCCTGTTGGTGGAATCGCCGCACTTGGGCGTTGTCCAGCCAAAGGCAAAGGGCATACCCACAAGGTGGATCGTTCTGCCCATAACCGTGAAGGGACGAATGCGCACCGTCACCATGGCGATGGCCTCGCAGGTACCGCGAATGCTTTCAAGAAGGACGCCGTCGCCATTCTTGATGCCCTTTTCCTTGGCCAGCTCTGGGCTCATTTCCACATAGAGCTGTGGCTCGGTTTCGAGCAGGTTGGGCACATTGCGCGTTTCGCCGCCGCCGCACCAGTGTTCGGTGAGGCTGTAGGTGGTCAGCACATAGGGGTAGTTGGGGTCAGCGGGAGCGGCGATCTTGTCCATATCGGAGGTATGGAACTTGTACACCGGGCTGCTCAACTGCCTTGAGAACGGATGGCTGGCCAGAGGCGTTTCCGCGGGTTCGTAGTGTTCGGGGAAGGGGCCGTCGGCGGGGCCGGGGCCAAAGAACTGGGAATGCCCGTCCTTCACCATGATGAAGGGCAGCTTGCCGCCCTCATTGGCCATGGGCGGCCAGGGGCCGTCGGGCACGTCGCCCACCCACTTGGTGCCGTCCCATTCAATAACAGCGCGCTTGGGATTGAACGGCTTGCCGTTCACATCCACAGAAGCTCGGTTGTAGAGAATGCGGCGGTTCACCGGCCAGCACCACGACCAGTTGGGGAACAGGCCAATGTTGGCCTGCATGGGCGTCTGGCTGGTATTGCGGCGTTTGGACTTGTTGCCTTCTTCTTCTGTCCAGCTGCCGGTGTATATCCAGTTGAGCGATGAGGTGGAACCGTCGTCTTTCAGCGCGCCAAATGTCGGCACAAGCTGGCCGCGCTTGTACTGCTTGTCGCCTACCTTGGCATCAGCCCAGAAGAAGCCGTTGATGCGCCGCGCCCACTCGGCGGCGTCATACTTGTCTGTCCAGTGCATCTTGAGGATGGGCTCGGGCAGCACACCGCCTTCGGTCTTGTAGAGATCGCGGATCTGGTTGAACAGGGGCACAACGATGTCCGCAAAGTTGCGTGCTTCGCCGCCGGGCTTTACGCCCTGATCGAACCACTGCAACCAGCGGCCGCTGTTGCTGATGGTGCCTTCCTTTTCAATGCGGTGAGCCGAGGGCAAAAGGAACACTTCGGTCTTGCAGGCCTTGGGGTCCACACCGGGGCGCTTCCAGTTGTCCGTGGTTTCCGAATTGTGCAGTTCAGAGCACACGAGCCAGTCCAGCTTGTCCAGAGCTGCCCGCATCTTGTTGGTATTGGGGAAGCTGTTCATGGGGTTCACGCCAAAGATGAAACCACCGCGCATCTTGCCCTGATAGAGTTTATCCATGGCAAACATGTACGAGCAGTCTTCATTCGGCTCCAGCTTGGCCAGCAGGTCATAGCAGAAGTCGTTTTCAGGCGTGGCTTCATCGCCAAACCAGCCCTTGAGCAGGCTGGCAATATACTTGGGCCTGTTGCTCCACCAGTTGGCGCTGTTGGGCAGCTTGGTGACAGGGGTGTTGGCCTTGTTGTAGTCGGCCAGGGTCTGCCACGGGGCGCGAGGGGTTCCGTGGTAGCCGGGCAGGTTGTTGTACAGCAGGGCGTGGTCCGTGGAGCCCTGCACATTGGGCTCGCCGCGCAGGGCGTTGATGCCGCCGCCAGCCACGCCGATATTGCCCAGCAGGAGCTGGATCAGCGAGGAAAGACGGATGTTCTGCACGCCCACGGTGTGCTGTGTCCAGCCCAGAGCGTACATGATGGTGCCAGCCTTGTCGGGGCCGCCAGTGGCGCAGAAGGCCTTGTATACCTTGAGCAGATTTTCCTGCGAAACGCCCGTAACGTCAGAAACATTTTTAAGCGTGTAGCGGGAATAGTGCTGGCGCATCATGTTGATGACGCAGCGTTCGTTCTGGAAGGTGGGATCGACCACAGGCTTGCCGTCAGGCCCCATTTCCAGCGCCCACGTCTTTTTGTCATATGTGCGCGTGGCAGGATCATAGCCGCTGAAAAGGCCGTCGTTGAAAGCGTAATCCTTGCCCACCACAAAGGCGGCGTTGGTGTACTTTTCAACGTAGTCCTTGAAGTACAGCTTGTTTTCCAGAATGTAGTTGAGCATACCGCCCAGGAAGGGAATATCCGTACCCGAGCGCAGAGGCACGTGGAAGTCGCAACGGGCGGACGTGCGCGAGAACTTGGGGTCAACGTGCATAAGCACGGCCCCGTTGTCCTTGGCCCGCATGACCCACTTAAAGGCGACAGGATGATGTTCAGCGGCATTGCTGCCGATAATAAGCACTGCATCGCTATTCTTGATATCAATCCAGTGGTTCGTCATTGCACCGCGTCCGAACGACTCTGCCAGAGCCGCAACAGTGGGGCTGTGTCAGACCCGTGCCTGGTGGTCCATATGGACAACACCCAGGCCGCGTATTGCTTGGTGAATGACAGCGCATTCTTCGTTGGAGGCGTGCGATGTTCCCATCCAGAAGATGGAATCAAGCCGGTTAACCGTCTGCCCCTTGGCATTCTTGAGAATAAAGTCTTTGTCGCGGGTGTCTTTAACCCGGCGGGCGATCTGGGCCAGAGTCCAGTCCCAGTCTTTTTCCACCCAGTGATCACTGTTGGGCGCGCGGTAAAGCGGCTTTTTCAGGCGGTGGTCATTGGTGTACATGCTGAAGAGCGCCGCGCCCTTGGCGCAGAGCGCACCTTCGTTAACGGGAAAGTCCGGGTCGCCCTCTGTGGAAACGAGCTTGCCGTCACGCACATAGGCTATGACCTGACAGCAGACCGAACAGAAGGGGCAGACGCTGATGACTTCCTTTGCGCCTTCTATCTTGAGTTTTACGGCGTAAGCCTGGGCCTCGCCCAGGTCGAAGCCCAGCTGCCCCAATGTGAGGCAGAGAACTCCTGCACCGACGCCCTTGAGGAAACTCCTCCGGGTGCTTTTCATGATGACACTCCTTTTTTAGGCCAATCACGCAACGCAAGGTCAGAACTCCTGCGTTGAACAAGACGCCTCTGAACTGCGTCAACTAACAAGATGGAGATTTGTTTTCACCATAGTTGAAAAAACGTGATATCGCAAGATACTTACAATTTTTTAAAGGGAACCGACCCTATTTGTGAGCATTTTCCCAATGATAGAATTTTGCATGCCATTTCGCAGTGATGGAACACTATAGTTGATAGAATTGTACACACAAACAGCATAAATTGGTTGATATTTTCCGCCCAACTATCGCTGAAATAATTATACTTTTTTCTTGAAAAATTACGCCTTCTCCAGTCACCAGATAGTCTATTGCATAAAAAACCACCTGCATCAGTCAGGTGGTTTACAAAAAGCCGTCATAAAAAAGCGTGCCAATTCAGGCCGAAGCTCAAAGGCTGCGCCCTTGCAAAACTTCTTTGCACCAACGCAGCAGCAGGTCGTAACCTTGCCTTTCGCTGTGAGCGACAAGCCAGAGGGGGAGGTCAAGCCCAGCCGCAATGATATCTCTCTCCGTGCCTTCGAGGCTCGTCAGCAATTCTTTTTTGCTGTGGCAGAACAGGCCCGTGGCCAGGTAGCGCCGCACCAGCATGACAAAAAAAGCTGCTTTATAGGCATCTTGCAAGACAAGGGGTCTGGTCTCGGCATCCGCATACAGATACGTGTGCGTAAGAAGGTGAACAAGCCCGGCTGCGCCGATTTTTGCGCCGTCCGCAGCGTCTTTATCCGTGATGGCGGGGAGGAAATCCTCCAGCTTGCCAAACCAGTCTTCTGTGTCCTTCTGGAATGCAAAAAGCTCATGTCTCGGCCAATGGAATAAATCCCCAGTACCGCCGATAAAGCCGCAGGCTTTTTGCCCCTCCGGCATGGCGCGGACAATGGCCCGGTAAACATCAAGATCATCCAGGGCAACAACATCCAGCAGCACAACCACATCTATATCGCTGGCTTCAGTGGCCTCGCCCCGGCGGTAGCTGCCCTGCAGCCCAAGGTATTGCAGGCGCGCGCCAAAGGTTTGCAGCAATTGCGGCAAGAGGTCTGCCATCCATGTTTCAGCATTGATCACAGCAGGCTCCATCCTCTTCATACCGTTTATAAAGATAGCTGAACCGGCCTTCTTCCACGCCAAGGGCTTTTTCCGCCATCCAGGCAAGAGCCCTGGCCTTTTGCAGGCGCTCGGCGCTACTCCACGCAAATGCCGACCCGTGCAGAATAAATTCTGACGCGGCAAGCAAAATCTCCATGCATTCCTCAGGGTATGCAGTTTTGAACGTGCCCTCGCGCATTCCCTGCCGGACAACACCCTCCAAAATTGGCGAAAGCCGCAGGACAATGGATGCCATGGTGCGCTGGTGCATATCCGCATTGCCCACGGCACAGGCTTCTTTTTCCAGGCGGTCACCGCGCTCGTTGTCTCGTCCCGCATCTCTGAGAATGCGAAACATTTTTTCGTGAGCCGACATCTGCGGCTCGTCCGCAATAGCCTGCGCCACAGCCATTTCCGCATCAATGTACCGCTCGATAACAGCGTCCATAAGCGCCTCTTTTGAGGCAAAGTAATGATAAAACGTGCCCTTGGCGATATTCAGGGCTTCAAGAATATCGCTGATGGCAGTGCTGGCGTAGCCCTTCGCTGCAAACAGGTTTTCGGCAGCGTCAATGATTTCAGTTCTACGCTCGCCATGTTCTTTAATGATGCGCATATGCTCCCTCTCTTCATCAATAGACCGACGGTCGGTCTATTAAGTATCCGCCATTTTCAGCTACGTCAACAAACTTGGTCATCGCTCCACTCTCTGCATGTGCAGCCGATGGCGACAAAAAAAGGAGGCCCCGAAAAAAAATTTCGGAACCTCCGCAAAAAGGCGTGTCCGCCTTTGCACAAGATGCAGAATTATTTACCGAACCAGCACTTGGGATAGGTGCAGGTGTGGCATGCCAGGCAGTAGCCGCCCTCGCCCATGCGGGCCGCCTCGGCGCGGGTCAGGCCACGGCCTGCCAGCATGCGCGGCAGCACCAGATCAAGGAAGGTTGTTTTAAAATACAGGGCGCAGGCGGGCACGCCCAGCACCTGCATATCCCCCTGCGGGCCGGGTATGCGGCCCATGAGGCTCATGGTGCCGGGCAGGATGGGCACGCCGTGCAGCACATCTGTCAGACCTGCTTCCACAAGGGCCTGGCGGGTCACATCGTCCGGGTCAACCGAAAGGCCGCCCGTGGTGATCAGCAGGTCGGCCCCGGCCTCGCGCATGGCGGCCACGGAGGCCTGCATCATGGCTTTGTCGTCCGGTACTATGTCGGTACGCACCACCGTGCAATCCAGCATGCTGACCTTGGCGGTGATGACAGGGATGAACTTGTCTTCAATAATCCCCTGAAAAACTTCGGTTCCGGTCACAAGAATACCCACGCGGGCCTTGCGCAGGGGCAACACGCGGAACAGTGGCCCGCCTTCCAGCGCTTCCAGCGCCTGACCAAGCCGCTCGCGCGTTATATGGAGCGGGATGGCGCGGGTGCCGCAAAGCGGGCCACCCTGCTTGACCAGGGTTCCATCCTGACGCGAGGCCACCATAACCTCGGGCACCAGATTGAACCGCGTCATGCGCTCCACATCCACGCAGAAGAGCCCGTTACAGGCAGCCTTGAAATCTATCTTGCCCTCATGGGGCGGCAGTTCGTAGGTAATGCCTTCGCCAGCCATGCGGCGCGCAAAGATTTCCGCCACTTCATTTTCGTGCACAAGAGCACGGGGATCATCAGGGGATAGCTGCGCGCTGGCCGGGGCATCATCTGTAATGGCCACATGGAAGCGGCCCATCTGCTGCAACCGGCAGATATCGCCCACAGAAATGCGCTGCCCGGCCTTGAATTCCGGCCCCTTGAACTGGCCGGGATCAATGCGGGTCATGTCGTGGGCCACGGTTTTGCCCACGGCTTCTTCCACAGGCACAACACGAACGCCCGTTGCGGCCTTGTGGCGCTCTGCCGCAAGGGCCTGACAATCTTCCTTGAGTTCGCGCCGCGCCAGCACATAGGGGGCCTCGCCCTGACAGCCACGGCACACGGGGCCGTCTTCCACCGGGTAGGCCTCGCCGCACACGGGGCAGCATAAAATGCGCGTCATGTGCTTGTGGCCCATAAACCGCCGCTTGACCGTGATGGGTTCCACCTTGCAGATGCTGTCGCCCGCGGCTTCAATTTCTGATTCCAGCAGGTCGATATCCTGATCTTTTTTTGCCTTTTCCTTAAAAAACCAGGCCTTGAGTTCGGGATAGGCAGCCATTTTTACCGGATCCAGGCTCACGCGCACGCCCTCGCCAGTGTGCTTGTCAAACAGCGACACCGCGTAGCGGCCCAGATTGTGAATCTTCATCCAGTTGTTGCCGATACTGCACAAGGTGAGCAGTTGCACCGCGTCAGGCAGGCACTTGCCCGATTCGACCACGGCCTCAAACAGTGTGCCCTCTGGCAGATGACGCTTCGCAAGCTCCACCATATAGCCGCCCACAAGCAGACCCGGAGCGGCATAGCCGTGAAAATTCTCGGCAAGGCGATGAAATTCCTTAAAAGTGTAAGCCCCAATATCCATGTTTGCTCCAAATCACCGCAACGGGCTGAACAAAGTCATTGGTGCGGCTGTGTTTTCACGCGCGTTTTCTCCGCTCGCCCGGGCAGACGCGCAGACGCGCCGGGTAGCAAATATTGGTTGGCGGCAACTCAGATTCCGCCGGATAATCACGATTACTTAGATGACCGTGAACTGGCAAAAAGAGACTAATGGGAAGCGCCCAGAATATCCAGCGCCCTTTGCAGGTCATCGGGACGGTTCAGATTGAAAAACGGGCGGGCTTCTTCCGGGCCATAGGGCAAACGGCACTGCCGCTCAAGCGGCACGACCCTGTTGAGCCTGCCGCCGTGAAAGGCAAGCGAATCTTCAAACCAGGGCAGCGCCGCTGTTTCGTATACGGCGGAAAGAGCCTCGGGTCTGCCGCTAACCGCATCTATATAGAGCGTGGCAAGGGTATCTGCCGGGGCTGCATCGCGGGCGGCAAGCAGTTTGCGCAAGGTGGGCGGATCCATAAAGGGCATGTCGCAGGAAAGTACCAGCACGGCAGAAAATCCCTGCGCCTGCGCCGTGCGCAGGGCCGCGACCACCCCCGCTACGGGGCCGCAATCATTTTTTTCATCAAAAATGCACTGATACCCGGCTCGGGGAAGGCCCGGCCTGCACGACACCCAGCACTGCGGCAGCAAGGCGGCAAGCAGCGTGTGCGTACGGGCCAGCAGATCAGGATTGTCCGAGCCGTAGACCCGCAGCAGCGCCTTGTCGCGCCCCATGCGCGAGGAAAGCCCCCCCGCCAGCACCACGCCCGCCACACGGCCCCGCAATGTATCCATCATGCCTCCTGCCCGGCCTGTTATTCCGCCCTGTGATGCTGCACGGTTGTGTTCTGCGCACAAAGGACAATGCGCTGCGGGGCTGAACGCTTTGGTCCTTTTGCACCCCGCACTCCCCTGTGATAGGGTTTGGCGATGATGCACCAACAGTCCCCCGCACCGCAAGCCTGCATGAGCGAGTCGGAAATCATTGATTTCCGCTCTGCACCAGTGCAGCGCAAGGCCGCCAGCCTTGCCGCAGACTGCGCAACTGAAATGGAACTCGTTGAAAAAACTTTTGTATTTGTGCGCGATAGCGTTGCGCACTCGGTGGATTGCGGCGGCACTGCTGTTACATGCAGCGCATCGGAAGTTCTGCATGTGGGGCAGGGCCTGTGTTATGCCAAGGCGCATCTTCTGGCCGCATTGCTGCGCGCCAACAGCATCGCCGCAGGATTCTGCTACCAGTTGCTGGGATTTGAAGACGGGCACGATCCCCACCGGGTGCTGCACGGCCTCAATGCCGTATGGATCAGCGAACGGCAGGTCTGGCGGAGGTTGGACGCGCGGGGAAACAAGCCCGGCGTTGACGCGCAGTTCTTGCCAAACGGCCCGGAGCAACTGGCCTTTACCGTGCATCCGCAGTGCGGCGAGGTGGACTACCCCCATATTTTTGCAGAGCCGGACCCCGGCGTGATTCTGGCGCTCCGCAGCCACAGCAGTATTGCCCAACTGCTGCCCCGTCTGCCGCAACAGCTTGCCTGCCCTGTTTGACGCTCCGCCCCGCATATGCTGCGTCCCCTGCTTGCAGCCTCCCAGTCATCCATATTCCATACCGCAACTAGACCAACAGCTTGCGGGCAATCAGCCCCCGAGGCACGTTGTGCCGCAGGTCAGCATCTGCTATGCTCTGCCCCGCCGCAGGTCAAAGGCCTCGGCGCGAAAGCCTTCCCGGCAACGGCCCGCCATGCGGGCAATACAGCCGCAACGGAGAACGCATGGGTCAGGATATTTTCGACCTCATTATAGTGCTTGTACTGGTATTTTTTGGCACACGGGGCTTTATCCACGGTTTCGTGGGCGAAGTTGCCGGGCTTATTTCGTTGCTGGGCGGCTTCTGGGCCGCGCACCATTACCATCCGCTGCTTGCGCCGCGCCTTACGCTCATCACTGATCCCTCATGGCGCATCATTGCGGCATACGTGCTCATTTTTCTGGGGGTCATCATTTCGGTGGCCATCATTGCGCGCATCCTGCAAAAAATACTTTCCTTCTCCTTTGTGTCATGGGCAGACAAACTGGCTGGCGGCATGCTCGGTCTTGCCAAGGGCGTCCTGCTCTGCTCGCTGGCCCTGCTGTTTCTGCAAAAATTTTTCGCAGGCGCGCCCTTTATGCAGCATTCGCGCGCACTGCCCTACTTCAACGCGCTCATGACCCAGGTACACGGCTGGCTGCCGCCTGACCTCACCGCCCGCCTGGGCATTTAACTGCCAGAATTACCAAGGAAATACGCCATCATGGAAAAGACCGCCCTCGAAGAATTGCAGCTCCTCATAGACAAACTCACCGCCCCTGACGGCTGCCCCTGGGACAAGGAACAGACCCCAGAAAGCCTTGCCGAATACGTTATTGAAGAAAGCCACGAGCTTGTGAGTGCCATCCGCTCCGGCAACGTGGCCGACATCCGCGAAGAACTGGGCGATGTGGCCTTTTTGCTGCTTTTTGTGGCGCGCCTGTATGAAAAACAGGGGCAGTTCAACCTTGACGATGCCCTCAATAACAACAGGGCCAAGATGATCCGCCGCCACCCCCACGTGTTCAGCAACACGGTTTTTGACAGCCTTGAAGAACAGCTCAAAGCCTGGGAAAAAATCAAGCGTGCCGAGCATACTGATGACGAAGGCAAGCCCAAGGGCCTGTTTGACAGCCTGCCCGAGAGCCTGCCCCCGCTTGCCAAGGCCTACCGCATCAATTCCAAGGCGGCCCGCGTGGGCTTTACCTGGCAGGAAGATGAAGAGGTGGAGCAACAGGTGGAAGCCGAATGGCTGGAATGGCTGGACGCCTCCGCTGGCGGCGATCAGGATGCCCAGAAGCACGAACTGGGCGATTTGCTGTTCAGCATTGCAGAGCTTGGCCGCCGCAAGGGCATCAAGGCCAGCGAAGCGCTGGACTACGCCAACCGCCGCTTCCTCAAACGCTTTGCCCGCATGGAAGAAATCGCCCGCGAGCAGAACCTTGATTTTTCGGCCCTGACCCTTGATGAAAAGGACGAGCTGTGGAACACAGCCAAGGCCGAGGAAACCGCGGCAAAGGCCTGACGGTCGCAACCATGCGTGCCCAGCCATTGCGAAAGAAACTGCGGCGGCCCGTACCGCTGACCGCCGGGCTTGCGGCTCGATTGCCCCTGCTGGCCGTGCTCGTGGCGGCCCTGGTGGGCGGCCTGTGCCTTTCGGCCTGCACAAAACACAGCAGCACGGCAACGTCCCTGCGCCGCGAGCAGCCGGCGGGGAACGCATCCCTGCTGCCGCGCGCCGATCCGGGGTATCTGCAATGGCTTGAGCGCCAGTCCATGCTTGGCTCCACCCAGGAGCTGACAGGGCAGGTTTCCGGCACGGATCTTATCTGGCGCAACAGCGCCTCCGCGCGGCGTGTGCCCCTGCTGCTTACCGCCGCGCCCAACTGGTTTGACGTGAACCCGCACAGCCTTGGAGCCGGGCAGCCAGCCCTGCGGGCGCTGGCCCAACCCGGCGTGGACACCTTTTGGGCGCAGGCGGGCTTTGGCGGGCTTTTTCTGGCACCTTTGGGTGAAAAGGGCGACATCTGGAGCGCCCACGCTGCTTCCGCACTGCCTGATGCAGCCTCCGAGGCGGGCGATAACGTCACCGCCCTGCGGCCAGACCCTTCGCTGGGCACTGGCGAGGATTTTTCGCGGCTGACCGCAAAACTTGATCAGGCGCAGATGCAGGTGGGCGGCGAACTCCCCCCCTCGGCAACGGGGCTGGGGCCGGATTTTATTCTTCAGGCGCGCCGGGCCTCGCGCTTTGACGGCCTGTATGCCATGATGTCTGTGCCGCAGAAAGACTGGGATGTTTTGCCAGCCACCGCTGGCGAATGGGACTGCCTGCCCCTGCGCCAGACCGCTGTGGCGGAATTGCGCAAAAGGGGCGTTGTTCCTGATCAGTTGCGGCGCGACACCCTTGACTGGGCGACCCCTGGCGGATGGGCCGTCACCGGCGAAGTGCGCGGCGCGGATGGCCAGGTGCGGCGATGGGTCTACCGCTACAGCGGTAACGCCCTGCGGCCCGTGCTCCTGTGGCAGGATCCTTCCGGTCAGGCCCGACGGGTATTTTCCGCAGCTGTTATCCAGCACACGGGCTTGCAGCAGCAAACGCTTGCGGGCATCAGGCTGGAGGCCCTCATGGGGCTTGACGCTCAGGTGGAAGGCCAGAGCGGGGGCAGAACAGACCCTTCGGCTCTGGTTCCGGGGCTTGAAGCTTTGGAATCCCTGGCGGGCGAGGTGCACCGCTACGGTGGATGGGCCGTGCAGGACGATGTGCTGCCACCTTCGCTGACCAAAGCGGTGCTTGCCACAGCCGTGGATTTCAGCCGCGACAGCATCACCCCGGCAGCAGCCGCATATGCCCTGCTGAGCGGCGATGCCGCGCCCCTGGGCGCACTGCTCAAGGACTCGCTCGCGGCGGGCGTTGACCACAGCCGCCTTGCGCGTGGACTGCGGGACAGGCAATATGTTGACTGGCGTCCCCTGCTGGATCTGCCGGACGGTCAGGCTCTTGTGCGCCGCGCGCAATCCCTTGCCAAGGACGCGCCAGAGGCCTCGGGTCTGCCCGTCACCCAGGCGGAACTTGCCGCTCGTGCCCTTGGGCTTGACGCTGCAGGCGCCGTGCACCCCGACCACGCGCAGGCCATGGAATCCGCCTGCCTGCTCCTGCTGGGCTGGCGCATTGGTTTGCCGGGTCTGACATTTTTAAGCCCACAGGATCTTACGGGCGCGCTGGGACTGCCGCAGGGTTCGGGCAAGGGCGCGTCCAGCGCTGGCAGCGTTCCCCTTTGGGGAGCCGCAACCCAGCCCGGCGGGCAAAGCCCCGCTCCATTGGCCTTTGGCCCGCTGGACATGCAGTGGAGCCGGGAAACAAGTTTTGCCAGACAGATTGCCCGCCTGTTGCAGGCCAGGCGCGCCACAGGGCTTGCTTCTGGCCGTCTTGTGCAGGTGATAAACGGCCCCGCAGGCTGCGTGGCGACCCTGTGTTCCCTGCCAGGCGGCGGCTACTGGCTGCTGGCGACCAATTTTTCTGACCGGAAACAACACCTTGCCTGCCCTCTGCCCGCTGGTGCGCAAGGCCCCGCGCGTGATGTGCTGAGCGGCCAGAGCCTGCCCACGGGGCGCGCCGTAGAAATTGACCTCGATGCCCGCCATGCGCGACATATCCTGCTTGGCGAGCCGAAAACGCATGAAGGAGCGATGCCATGACCCAGAACAGCGCCCAGAATCCCGAAGACCAGGCTGCCTGTCAGTCTGGGGGCCAGCAGACCAGCGCGGAAGGGGCACACGCCCAGTCCGGGCAGCAAGCTGCCAAGGCAGTTTCCCAGCCATCTGCACCGGCTCCCGAACCTGCGGGCGCGGCACAGGGCGCTGCGAGCGCCGCAGCCGCCGCACCTCAGGCCGAAGGCGCAGCCCCCAAGGCTTCCCGTCCGGTGACGATCTCGGCCAGGGGATTCAGGGGAATGTTCGGCAACTCAGGCAAAGAAGGCAAACCCGCGGCCTCAGCAAAGCCGGCAGAATCCGCTCCTCAGCCAGCCGCTCCCGGCTTTGCCGACAAAATTTTTGACACAGCCAGCATTGTTGGGCCGCTTGCGCTCTTGCTCATCATGCTGGCCCAGGCATGGCCCGCCCTTATGGGGCACAGCCTGTACTGCCCGCGTGAAGCCGCAGGCATTCTGGCCTTTACCCAAACCGCGCAAAGCGGCATGTGGCTTGCCCCGGCTGGCGACGGTCTTTCGCAATGGCCCGTATTCTTCTGGTTTTTGCGGGGCATTGAAGCCCTGCTCACCAAGGCCGCGCCGCAGTTTGCCCATCTGCTCTTTCCCCTGGCCGCGATGGCCGGAACCCTGCTCTGTCTTGTGGCGGTGTGGGTTCTGGGCCGCGTTGCCGGGCTGGACCGCCGGGCCGCGCTGGCTGGCGGCATGCTGCTGCTCTGCGCGCCCATCTTTGCGCCGCTCTCCACCTTTACCGGGCCGGAAGCTTTAGCCGCAGCCGTGACCCTGCTTTCCCTCGCCTGCCTTTGCCACGGCTGGCAACAGCCAGACACGACCATCACTCTGCCTCTGGGTTTTGCATTGGCGGCTTTGGCTGGCCTGACGGGCGGCCTTTTCAATCTGTTGCTGCCAGTGCTTGCCAGCCTGACCTTTCTGCTCTGGCGTTGCGGATTCCGTCGCGCCCAAAAGGCGGACGGCCTCGTGGGTTTTGTGCTTATGCTGGGCATGGTCGGTTGCTGGCTTGCTGTTGTCATGCTCTGGCATCAGCCGGAAGGATACCTCAAGAACCTTGGCACCCAGCTTGTGACCTGGCCCATCACCAAGGCCACATGGTGGAAGCCTCTAGCCTTTGCGGCTCTGGGCCTGCTGCCCTGGCTGGCTGTCATTTGCGGTGTTTCCTGGGCGCGTGTGCTGCGCACAGCCCCGGCTGATCTGGCCGCCTCCCGCAACGAAAAAGCCGGAATGGCCTTTTTGTGGATAGCCCTTGTGTTCGCCTGCCTACTGAGTATTTTTGCTGCCGACATGGTGGGCGCTGCCGTATGCACGGCCTGTCTTGCGGCCCTCCTGCTGGGCAAGGCGCTGCTGCGCCTGCCCGTAGCCGGAGCCAAGCTGTTCTACATCATCGCGGCCCTGTGCCTGCTGCACGCCAGCATGGCGCTGGTGGCAGCCGGTTTTGGCTACACGCTTGACTGGCTTGGCAAGTTTTTCCACTTCACACTCACCGAAAGCCAGCGCACCGCCGTGCTTGGACTCAAGGCCCTGCCCGTGCTTGGCGGCATTGGCATTGTGGCGGCGGTACTGCTTGCCCGTCTGGTGCGCCGTGGCGCGCATGGCGGCACCAGCGGCTCGCTCGTAATGTGCGCGGTCATTGCGGTTATTCTGGCCCAGCCCGCATCGCTCATGCTCATGCCGCAGCTGGAAAAAACTCCCGAGGCTCAGGTAAAGAGCCTGAGCGCCATCCTGACGCCCGCTCCTGCTGCCCCGGCTGTCCTGGCTCCTGCGGCGACTCCGGCCCCCGCGCCAGAAGCTCCCGCAGCAGCACCTGCGGAGGCCCCCAAACTTGAACCCGCCGCCCCGGCAACCGCGCCTGAATCCGCGCCCGCTGCTCCGGCTGAAAAGCCCGCTCCTGTGCAGGAACCTGCCGCTACCCCCGCCACTACGCAGCCCGCGGAAGTGTCTGCTCCCCAAACTGCGGCCCCGACAACTCCGGCTGAAACTCCCGCAGCAGCGCCTGCGCCGACTCCCGCCGACGCAGCCAAGGAACTCGCCAGAGAAGTGGTCAAGGAAGCCGCCCCCGCGGCGCAACCAGAACAGCCCAAGGGCGCAGCGCCTCAGGCTCCTGCAAACTAGCTTCAAATACATCAGCCCGGCGCAAATCAGCCCGGCGCAGACCGCGCTCACAATACCAAGGCCCCTCTCGCGAGGGGCCTTTTTTCTTTGCATGATGGTTCAAAACGCTCCCAGTGGGGAGGTACACCAGCGGCTGTCTCATGGTGCAGGACATTTGGGCATCGCCTTTGCCTTTGTTTGCTGACAATAAGCGCTGCTGACCGCCAGCCGCAAATAAAAAAGGCCCCGGAATCAACCGGAGCCTTTCATCAATCTTTTGTTTAGGCCCATACTGCGGGCATGGCGCTGAATATGCCCTATTTGTTTATGGGCGGCACATCGCCACCAGCTTTAAGCATGGTGCCAAGGTGACGCCGCGCAAGGGCAAGCTCGCCTTCTGAAACTTCGGGCATATCCTTGGAGCGAGCGCCGCTCATGTCGTTGCCTTCTTCCACGATGGAAAGAGCGGCTGCCATGCGGCCCATGACGCAGAAAAAGCGCACCGCGTTCCAGTTATGCGCCTGCACCCAGGCAGCGGCATTGGGCGAATAGAGAAAATCCGCCTTGTTGTTGCGCATGATGGGGTGGGCTTCTTCATTATTGCCCTTGGCCCAGGCCCGGAACTGCGGCAGGAGTTCAAGAAAGTCCAGCAGTTCCTTGTCCGTCACCGGGGGCTGTTTTTCATACACATTAACGTTTGCGCTGGAACTTGGGGCAGGCTGTTCCGCCTTTTTCCTGGCAGCAGGAGCCTGCGCGGCCTCGGCCATGCCGGGGGCAACAACCACCAGCGGCAGGGCCAGCAACAATGCCGCAAAAATACCGCAGAGAGATGAAATTTTATTCATTCAATACCGAACCGCGCTGAATTTCGAGAGTCTGTCCATATTATGGTAAGACTCCACATACCGCAGGGTGCCGGTTTTGCCGCGCAAAACCAGCGAGTGGGTAACGGCGTACTTGGCACTGTAGCGCACACCCCTCAAAAAATCACCGCCGGAAATACCCGTGGCGGCAAAGAAACAGTCATCGCTACGCACCAGATCATGCACCGTGAGCACCTCGCGTACGTCAATGCCCGCTTCGGTGATAGCTTCTTTTTCCACATACGACTGGGGATCCAGACGGGCCAGAATCTGCCCGCCCATGCCCTTGATGGCGCAGGCAGACAACACGCCCTCGGGGGTGCCGCCCGTACCCATCATGATATCAACCTCGGAACGGGGATCAACAGCCATGAGCGCACCGGCCACGTCGCCATCGGTCTGCAGCTGAATGCGCGCGCCTGCCTGGCGGATTTCCGTAATAAGCTTTTCGTGCCGGGGCTTGTCGAGCACAAAGACCACAAGGTCCTGCACGCTCTTGCCCATGGCCTTGGCCACGTTGGCCAGATTGACCTTTACCGGCGCATCGAGGTCAACCACATCGCGGGCCTCGCGGGGCACCACCAGCTTCTGCATGTAATAACTGGGGCCGGGGTTGAACATGCTGCCGCTCTGCGCAACACCCACAACCGAGATGGCGTTGGGGCGGCCATAAGCCAGCAGATTGGTGCCTTCCACAGGGTCAACGGCCACGTCAAGGCTGGGGCCGCAGCCCTTGCCGACCTTTTCGCCGTTAAAGAGCATGGGGGCATTGTCTTTTTCGCCCTCGCCGATAATGACCTTGCCATCAATGCTGAGGGTGGCGAAGCTGACGCGCATGGCGTCAACGGCGGCGCCGTCACCGGCTTCCTTGTCTCCCCGACCGAGCCAGCGGGCCGATGCAAGGGCCGCAGCCTCGGTAATGCGAACAATATCCAGAGCCAGATTTTTCTCCGGTGCTTCCGCCATGATATCCTCCACTCAGGTCAGCGTTGTGCAACACATTGCTCTTACCCCAGTGCGTTGCGGGCTTCAAGAAAAAACCCCCGCCCTTCGGGGCGGGCCATACGGCAACTCTTGTGCCGCAAGTCCCTTTTCCATACTTTTTTTATACAGCCTACTTATTGGGCAGGCTGAAACGCCCGGCAACGGGCGTCTGCCAGCCGCCGCCAAAGGGCATGCGGCTCATGTAAAGCGACAACGGCTCCTGACGGCGCTTGAATTCAGCCCTGAACAGCTTGTCGCGCACTTCCATGCGCGCCGCCGAAAGCGGGCCGGATTCCGCCTCCGCAGGCTGCAACAGGTCTTCAAGAATCGGATCCAGATCCTCATAGGGCAACAGGCTGTCCGAATCTTTCTGACCGGGGCGCAGCTCCGCAGAAGGAGCCTTGGTGAAAATTTCATCAGGGATGATCTCTGCCCCGCGATGGGCGTTGTACCAGCGGCCAACAGCATACACCTGGGTCTTGGTCAGGTCTCCGATAACGGCCAGCGCGCCCACGGAATCGCCGTACAGGGTGCAGTAGCCCATGGCCCCCTCGCTCTTGTTGCCCGTATTGAGCACAAGGGCATTGGCCCTGTTGGCCAGCGAGGTGATGAGCGTGCCGCGTATGCGGGCCTGCACGTTTTCAAAGGTCACGTCGCCGGGCTTTTCTTCAAAAAGGTCAAGGCCGGGCTTGAGCGCGGTGGCAAAAGCATCCATAAGCGGGCCAATGGGCAGGGTCACGGTGGTGATGCCCAGATTCTCCGCCAGTTTGGCGGCGTCCGTCAGGGAGCCATCACTGCTGTGGGGCGAGGGCAGGAGCACACCGGTGACATTTTGCGCGCCAAGGGCCTCCACCGCCACGCTACACACCAGGGCGGAATCCATGCCGCCGGAAATGGCTACGATGCCTTTCTCCACCCCGCACTTGCGCACAAAGTCCCGTGTGCCGAGAACAAGGGCGCGCCAGTAATCTTCCTCAACGCAGGCGGCCAGCGGTTCCGGGGCTTTAACAGCACCCTGCCCGCGCGCGGTGTCCACCACGAGCACGTCTTCCTCAAAGGCCTTGCCCCGGGCAAGCAGCTGCCCTGTGGGATCAAAAACCAGGCTCTGCCCGTTGTACACGCGGCTGTCGTTGCCGCCCACCATGTTCACCGAAAACATATGCACATGATGCCGCGCCGCCACATGCGAAAGCAGGTGTTCGTCCGTTTCCTGCGCGCCCACGCTGAAGGGCGCCGCCGCCATATGCACAAGAGCGTCCACGCCGCGCTGCACCAGTTCCATCAAGGGATTATGACCGCTGGCGTAGCGGGTTTTCCAGAACGAAGCGTCTTCACTCTGGGCATCCTCGCAGAGCACAACGCCGATGCGCCAGCCGCCCATGGTGACGATGCCGCACGAAATGCCGCGGTCAAAATAGCGTGCGTCCTCATCTGTGGATTCGGCCACGCTGTTCTGACCCTGATTCTGATACACCTTGCGCGAAACAACCTGCCAGCCGCCCTTTTCAACCAGCACTGCCGCGTTGGAAAGCAGGCCAGAGGCATACACGCTGGGCACAGGCGCGCCCACCAGCACGGAAGGGCCGTCCTTGAGTTCGGCGGCCATGATATCCAGAGCCTTGAGGCAACCCGCCGCAAAACCCTGAGCGCACAGATAGTGGCCGGGGGCCACGCCGCAAAGCGCCAGCTCCGGCGTAACGCACAGGTTTGCTCCTGCTGCGCCAGCCTGACGGGCGGTGCTGATGATACGTTCCAGATTTCCGGCCACGTTGCCGGTAACGGTATTGCACTGCAATAGGGCGATTTTCATGCCGATGCCTCCCCCAGGTTACAAGTAGTTATGTAAGGGGCCGCCCGGCGCTGCCAGGGCTTCCACCTTGCGTATGACCGCCGGTTCCTCTTCCAGTGGGGGGGCATGGAAGGGCTTCAGGCGTGCGTCGATGACCAGCGGCGCTTCGCACGACCAGTGCCTGGCCCGTGTGGCGGCTTGAGCGCCATACACGTCTGTGGCCGGGTCTGACCGGGTAAAGGCCACCCACAAAAAATTATCCAGATTGGCGGCGCAAAAGTCCGCATCGTCCGCCACTATTACAAGCGGGAAGGCCTCGCGGCCCGGCCACTGGGCCAGTGCCTGCGCAAGCGCTTCCATCTGCGGGTCGGGCTGGCTGCGATCAAGGGCATGCCTCGGCCCGCCAATGGCAACAAGGCCGGGGCCGCACACGCGCACCGGGCCAAAGCCATCCGGCAGAGGCGGCAGATCAGCGGCAAGGCCGGAAAGTTCGCACCCAAGCTCGCGCCGCTTTTTGCCAGCTGAGGCCCACACAAGTTTGGAGCCTTCGTTAAGCGCGCTGCCTGTGTAGTCCAGCGTATCATTGGTGCTGCGGGTGATGAAGTGCAGATCACGCGAAAAATCAACCCGCTCCAGCAAATGCCGCAAAAATGCGGGCACATCGCGGGCGGTGAGGCCCGGCGCGTCTTCGTGCGCCACAAGAAAAACATACTTTGCCAGGGCCGTCTGGGTGGTTCCAAGCAGATGCAGGCCCGCAGTGATCAGTTCGCGCGGGCGGCGCTCGTCTTCATAGGGCGTATAGCGTTCGCTGCCCACGGCCAGCAGCAGCGGATGCACCCCGGCTGCGTCCACGGCATGCACGTCGCACACGCCCTGAAAAACCTGGGGCACCAGCGGCCCTGTGAGTTCATGGATAAAGTCGCCAAAGACCGTATCTTCCTGCGGCGGGCGGCCCACGGCGGTAAAGGGCCAGATGGCCCCTTTGCGGTGATAGACGGCGTCCACCTTGAGCACGGGGAAGTCATGCGCAAGGCTGTAATAACCCACATGGTCGCCAAAAGGCCCTTCAGGCTTGCACTGGGGCAGCACATGCCCGCTGATGCAAAAATCCGCCTGCGCAAGCACTGGCAGGGGCAAGCCCGGCACAGCGGCCATCTCTGTGCGCCTGCCGCCGAGCAAACCGGCAAACCGCAGTTCAGAAAGCCCTTCGGGCAGGGGCATGACCGCAGCCACGGTGAGGCTGGGCGGCCCGCCCACATAAATATGCACGGGCAGAGGTTTGCCCATTTCCAGCGCACGGGCGTGGTGCGCCCCTATGCCCCGGTGAATCTGATAATGTAGCCCCACCTCGTCCGCCGCGTACTCGTTGCCGCCAAGCTGCACACGGTACATGCCGAGGTTGGAGGCGTCCGCACCGGGCTTGGCGGGGTCTTCACTGTACACCAGAGGCAGTGTAATGAAAGGGCCGCCGTCCATGGGCCAGCAGACTAGCTGAGGCAGGTCGGCCAGTTTGCACTGACATTCCAGCACAGGGGCCACTGCCGCCGCCTGTTCCGCGCGCACCCGGCTCACACTCGGCAGCATGTTCAGCAGACCGGGCAGAGCCTTGAGCGACTGCAGCGGGCGCTTCATGGCTGCTGCCGGGTCGGCCTTGGCGGTCAGCACAGCCTCCACCGCAGGCAGGCTGCGGCGAAAAATAAAATGCAGCCGTTCACGGGTGCCAAAAAGATTGGAGAGCATGGGAAAGGGCGTGCCCTTGACCCGCGTAAACAGCAGAGCCGGAGCCTTGGCGCGAAAGGCGCGCCGCTGGATGGCGGCCAGCTCCAGATGCGGCTCAACCTCGGCGTCAACGCGCACCAGATGGCCATGGGCCTCAAGATCGGCAACGCATTCCTGAAGATTGCGATAACTCATGAATGCGTCCCTTCCCCGCAGGTTCCGGCTGCTCCGGCAACCGCGTCAAATGATGGCTGTATGCCGGCAAGCGTTCGCTTGCCAGCCAGCATGGCCCTGAAATCTGCCAGAATCTGCGCATGGTCAAACACCAGCGGCTGCGGCAGGGCATCCAGAGGATAATACGCCGCGTGGGCCGCATCGTCCCCGGCGCACAAGGCTTCGGGATTGTGCGGCCTGCCTGTAAAAGCAACGGTCAGCGTGTGCTGGCGGGGGTCACGGTCAGGCCTGGAATACACGCCCAAAAGCCCGGTCAGCTCCACATCCAGCCCTGTTTCTTCACGCATTTCGCGCACTGCGGCGGCTTCCGCGCATTCGCCCTCTTCAATAAAACCGCCGGGCAGGGCAAAGCCCACTGGTTCGTTGGCGCGTCTGATGATGACCACCCCGCGATCAGGCGAATAGATAACCACATCCGCCGTGGGCGTGGGATTTTTGTAGCTGGAATAAGGCTCGCCGCAATGCGGGCAGATAACCTGGCGTTTCATGCGTTCTCCGTATGGTTCGCGCCATCGCGCGCAACTGCCGCATACTAAGCCAGCATGCCCCGCGCCGCAAGCGCCGGGAGCAAATGCCGCTAATCTGTCAATTACTGCCCCGCGCGGCAATTGACAAAAAAGTATGGATGCCATACTAAAACGCCATGAAAAATGACTGCCATAAAAAAACCGCCGTTGAACTGCGCATCCAGAAATCCATGATCAAAACTATGGGGCATGCTGCCGCCCACTCTACGCGCAGCGCGCCGATCAGCATCTCGCTGCTGGGCATAGTGACCCGGTTTTATGAGCTTGAGCGCCAGTGCAGCAAATTCGGCACCGATGTGGACATCCATCTGGCGGAAATCCACACAATCATGGCTATCCACAACAATGAGGGCATCCATGTGGGTGGACTGGCCGAGCAACTGGGCGTCACCAAGGGCAGCGTTTCTGAGCTGTTGCGCAGGCTTGAGCGCAAGGGCCTGGCCTACAAGGCCAAAGACCCGCTGAAAATGACCCGTCTCAATGTGTTTTTGACGGAAAAGGGCAAGGCCGCACATAAACAGCACATGGATTTTCATTCCCAGCTTGACTGCATGGTAGACAATGCCATGGGAGCACGCCAACAGCATGAAATCGCTGACATTGCTGATTTTCTTGAAAAACTCTTTGCGAAGCTTAACGCGGTGGAGGTCAAATAGGCTTTTCTGGCTGCTAATGTTTGGTATCCATACATTATCCAGATCGACCGAACTTCGGTCACATGCGAGGTATTATGAACACTGACAAGGGTACTGCTTTTAATGGTCTTGTTTCTGGACAGAGCTACGATATTTTTGCCCGATTGTTCGGGCTGAATGCGTCTTTTTATGAGGCGGCGGTCAAAGGTTTGGCGCTTGGCCCGGAAATGTCGGCTCTGGATCTTGGCTGCGGCACAGGTTCCCTGACTTTTGCGCTTGCCGCGCAATCCTCGCCCCAATGCCGCATCCATGGCCTTGACCTTGCCGAAAACCAGATCGCCCGCGCACAATACCGCCAGAAAGAATATCCCAACAACCTTCATTTCAGCGTAGCGTCCATGGACGAAGCATGCTTTCCTGACGGCACGTTCAATATCATCATGACCGCCATGGCGCTGCATGAGGCAAATCCCCAAACACGACGCACCGCCATTGCCAATGCCGCGCGAATGCTTGCCCCTGATGGCATTTTTCTGCTGGTGGATATTGCCCGCCCACGGCTGCTGGGCCTGGGCCTCTTGCTCTATCCCTTTGTCATGACTTCGGCAAAACATAAGGACGGCCTGACTGAAGCTTATGCTGAAATCTGCGCCGCGCACGGCCTGTCCCGGCGTGAAGACGAATATTTAAATTCTCTTGTGCGCAGGCAGGTTTTTGTAAAAAACGCGGCCTCCGCCGCGTAGCCCGTCAGGAGGTCACTCCAGCGTGAAACCCGCAGCCTCAAGGGCTGCGGCATTCACAGCACCGGCCCGCACTATCCGCAGCCGCCCTGCCCCGCCATCCCCGCCGCTCAAAGGTTCCACCACGGTTGACGGCAAGCCGCCAGCGGGCAGCGGCCCGCCAAGAGCCAATGGCAGGGGAACTGCTGTTTTTGCAGCCTGCGCCGCGCATCCGGCAGGGCACGTCATGCCCTGAGCCATGCGGCGCAAGGCCTCCAGCAGGGCCGGATCAAGCTTGTCCGGAGAGCATACAGGCGCACCGCCGCTGAGGTTGGCGCTGCTTGCCGTAAGCGCGCCACCAGCCTGCTCCGCCAGTTGCGCAGCCAGTGGGTGCGGCGTCACGCGCACCGCCGCAAGCCCCTGTCCGTTGACCAGCGCCGGGGGTAGACAGGGACGGGCAGGCAGTAAAACCGTGAGCGGGCCGGGCCAGAAGGTCAAAAGCCCCTTGGGCATGGCGGCAAGTTCCGCCACGGCGTCCACCTGCGCCGCCTGCGCCGCCAGCAGGGGCAAGGGTTTGTGGACGGGCCGCTGCTTCAACTGATACACCCTTGCCACGGCTTCCGCGTTGGCGGCAAGGCAGCCCAGCCCGTAGAACGTCTCCGTTGGAAACACGAGCACGCCGCCGTTACGCAAAAAACGCGCCGCAGCTGCAAGCTCCATCCCGGCATTCGGGCTGGAGCAGCGTTCAGGCCCGTCATCCGCCATATTTAACGAAACATGAGAAGACATGACTGGCAAACCCTTGAAATACATAAGTGTAGGCAAACTGAAAACGCCGTTCTGGAAGGACGCCGCAGCCCACTATGCCACACGCATCACCCGTTGGCGCAAGCTGGACATAACCGAAGTACGCGACGGCGATTCCGCCCTGCCGCCGGATCAGCGCAACGCCCTTGAAGGACGCCGCATCATTGAGGCCCTCGACCCGCAGGACATAGCGCTCGTCCTTGACGAACGCGGCCAGCACCTCACCTCGCCCCAGCTGGCTGACCTGCTGCGCCAGATGGATCATGATGCCAGGGGCAGAGCCTGCTTTATCGTGGGCGGCGCATGGGGGCTGGATGAAGCCGTGCGCCAGCGCGCCAGCCGCTGCATCAGCCTTTCGCACATGACCCTGCCGCACGAGCTGGCCCGCGTGGTGCTGCTTGAGCAGCTTTACCGGGCGGAATGCATCTTGCGCAAGGTTCCGTACCACCACTAGAGGTCTGTCTCTAACTGCTTCTTTTTTCCAACTGGCTGCGTCAAAAGGTTATTTTTACTCCAGTCATGTACCGTAAGAGTACACTTCTTTCGCAAAAAAACCTTTTTCCTTGCCCTTGGCGCAAAATCATCCAGTTAGACTGCCCTTGATTGCACGTGCGGCGGCCCGCAAGCGCGACCGCCTACAACACTTCGTAAATCCTGGCGAACACGTTGTCGTACACCAGCTTGAAATAGGGCGAAACTCGCGGATCCTGCGGGTCGCCCACCAAAAGCTGCACCATCAGCGAATTGTACAGGCCCGCATCCATGGCAAGCTTTTCGTCCGTTACGCGGTTGAAAAGAAAGTTGATGTTGCGGCGCTTGGAAAGAAATTCGTGCTGTTCTTCGGGCGTTGCCGAGGGGTGCGCGTCAAACCAGTCCTGAATATAGTTGCGGCGCGTCACGCCGGTTTCTTCAAACACGCTGATGGACGAGGCATAAATGGCGCTGCTGTTGCCCTCAAGCCGTACCTCGCCCGAATCAAGCTTGTAGGCAAGGGCCTGCGGCACGATGGAAAGCGCCCCGCCTTCGCCCGCACGGGTAAGAAAATTCCAGTTGCCGAAATTGCTTATCCAGAAGCCAAGCCGCAGCATTTCAAAACTCACCACCACATAGAGCCGCCCCTTGTTTTCAATGAGCGGGGTTTCGGGCGAGCGCAGATTGTCCATAAGCGCCTGTGCGCCTTCACCATCCAGACCTTCAAACACCTTGCCCGGCTCGTTGCCGCACTGGGCCGTATAGCGGATGATCTGGCGCGCAAAGCGCGGATTGTCGGTGGCAAAAACCGCTGCGGGCAGATAGAGGGACGGCCCTGCATGCTGCGCCCCATCAGCAATGGTCTGCCGCTGGGCAAAGTGGTTGGCGGCATAGCCCCAATCCCACCACAGCCAGAGCATGGCGTCGGGCGGGGTCATGGCCTTGGCGCGCGATAGCGCTTCTGCATGGCGGCGGTTGATGATTGGCCCCTGCGACATGGCGGGGATCATATCGGCAAAGGGCGCTACCAGCAGGGCCAGCAACACGCCGCTGGTCAGAATGCCCGCCACTGCGCCGCGCAGATCCACACGCAACAGCCTTTGCAACAGCCAGTAAAAGGGCAAGGTCAGGCCAATGGCCATGATGGGCGCGCCAAACATGACCATGCGGCCTCCCATCTTGACGCTCAGGATGCCCAGCCCTGCCAGCGGCAGCAAAAAGAGCGCGCCCGGACGGCGTATGACCACCAGGGCAAAACCCAGCAGGCCAAGCACCGCAGCTTCCATCCAGGGATGAAAGTAGGGGAAAATCTCGATGATGCCCAGATCCTGCACTTCAATGATGGACTGCGCCACCGAGGGATATTCCAGCGAAAGCCCGCCGCCTGTGCTTTTCACATCGCCCGTGTGTTTCACATAGGCATTGATATGGTTCACAATGGACGTAAGAATTTCGCCCTGAAGCATCAAAAAGCCAACGCCCGCAAGCAGAAGGGCCAGCAGCCAGGGGCGGCACAGCAGGCGGCGCAGGCGGTAGCCTGTCCTCGTGCCCGCAGCCAGCAGCAACAAGCTGAAACTGAAGCCCCACGGCCCCGCCAGCGTAGGCAGAGCGTAGGCCATGCTGCCCAGAAGCAGCAGGGCGCGCCGCCCGCGAGGGGCCATCACCAAGCTCATAAAGGCCAGCAAGGCCACATTGTAACGGATCAGATACGGAAAAACAGAATGCCATTCCTGCGTCCACCACGAAATGACGCCGGAACAGCCAAGCAGCACAACCCATTGCCAGCGCAGGGGATTGCCCATGTGCTCAGCCTGTTTGAGGCGCGGCGTCCAGTGCCCCGCGGGCTGATTGCGGGAAAAAAGGCGGCGCAGGCTCATCACGCCGGAAGTCATGGAAAGACGGCGCAGCACCATGCCCGGCAGCAGCATATAGCGCATGGCCCAACTGGCCGGGGCAAGGGTCATGAGCAGGGGAAAGAACAGGGTTACGAGGTCGGTATCGTAAAATCCCAGCAGGGTGCGGGCCAGAAAGCCCGGCGCAATGGACGTGAGTATGCCTGCGGCAACGCCAGCTTCAATGCTGCCCAGCGCCCATACCCAGGCAAATGCGATAACAGCCACAAAGCTCGCCAGCAAAGCAGGAAACCAGAAGGCCACGGCAGCGGGGGAAGTGCCCACGAGGTCGGACATGGCCTTGAGCATCACAGCCATGGGGTGCCCCACGGCAAGGCCGAAATCTTCCGCGCCGGCCACCCATGTGTAGGCATCGTGCGTGGCCAGCAGCCACTCGTTGCCAAGGCGGTATTCCGGATTTTGCCAGCAGGGCCATTCCAGCATGCGCAGGGCAAAGGCAAGGGCAAGCGTCACCAGCCCCCAGAACAGCCCCCGAGCCCAATAACGCGCAGAAGGCAGCGAACGTTTGCCGTTGTGCAGCCCTGCGCCGCCAGTGGGCAACAGCGCTCCCCCAAGTGCAGGATGGGAGGCGGCGTGCTGCTCCGCACAGGCTGGTTCAGCGGCAGGCAGCATTTCCGATTCGGGTTGCGACTGCCCGGTGTGCCGGGTTTCGTCTGCATCGTTTCCGGCAGGCGCGGCGCTGGCAGAGGCATGGACTGCGGGGTGCATGGCGTTCTCCGTAAGGATCATGGTCCTGTTCATGCTGGCATGCAGATGGCGGCAAAAAACTGTGCGGCGGTTCCTGGGCCATTAACGCGCAGATCCCCCCCGCGCGGTTCGCCACAGAGCTTTCGGCGGGATTTGCGGGCAAATCCTTGTCAGAACATTCAGGTATACGTGTCTAGCCAGCCCGATGCGTTGTGGCATCATAGGTCAGCCGCTCGGCACCGGCGCTGGGGGCAAGAGCCCAGAACCATCGCGCGTGCCCGCCTACAACATAAGAGAGCTGCTCCACCAGACGCCAGGGCGCTGGCAACTCGCTGGGGGCTGGCTCAAGTGCCAGCACGACCAGCACTCCGTTATCGTGCAGCCTGGGGCTGGCGAGGTCAAGCAGTTGCCGCCAGGGCATGAAGGCGCGGCTCAGAATGCAGTCCGCCTTATAATACTGGCCCTGAAAAAAATGCTCCACCGGCCCTCTGAAAATATGGGTGGAGGGCAACTGAAGGCGGGAAAGTACACTGGAGATGAACAGGGCGCGCTTTTCGCGCACTTCTATCATATAGTATGCGCCGCGCGTCCAGGCCATGCGCAGGGGAATGCCCGGCAGGCCTGCGCCCGCGCCAAGATCCCAGCACAGGGGAGCTTCGGGCAGATCAAGCTTGTCCAGAAAACCGGCCAGATGAAAACTGTCCACCGCCAGCCGGGTAAGCATATCCTGCCAGGTGTGTGGGCCGACCAGATTCATGGCCTTGTTCCACTGGCAGAGCATTTCAAGATATTCCGCCAGCGGCTCCAGGGCCGATTCCGGCACTTCCGCTCCCGAGGCCGCCGCCAGACGCGCCAATTCCTTTCTGTCAACCGATTGTCGCTGCATGATCCTTTCCTGCGCTTGTTCGCCCGTTGCGGGCCTTTCCGGCGTTTCTGCCGGGTTCACTGTCATATCCCCGCAGACCGGGACTTGCAAGCCCTGCGCCGATAACGTAAAAAAGAGGGCTTGCGCGCAATGCGCACCCTAAACGAACCCAAGGCCGCAAGGCCACGCCAATGCGCGCATGTGCGCGCCACTGGAGGATAAACCCCGCATGACACAAGCTGTTTTGCTCTTTCCCGGTCAGGGCTCGCAAGAGTCGGGCATGGGCCGCGATCTGGCCGAGGCTTCTTCTGACGCCATGAACCTCTGGAAGCAGGCCGAGCGCATCAGTGGTCTGCCCCTGCGCGAAATTTACTGGGAAGGCGATGATGCCGCCATGAGCGACACCCGCGCCCTTCAGCCCGCCCTCACCGTGGTGAATCTGAACCTCTGGAGCGCAGTTGCCGCGCGCGCCAACGTGTGCGGCGCAGCCGGGCACAGCCTTGGCGAGTTCAGCGCCATGGCCGCCTCTGGCGTGCTTTCTGCCGAGAGCGCTCTTGAGCTTACGGCCCTGCGTGGCCGCCTCATGGCCGAGGCCGATCCCGACGGCAAGGGCGGCATGGCCGCTCTGCTCAAGCTGGATCAGCCCGCCATTGAAGAAATTGTGGCCGAAACCGTTGCCCAGTGCGGCGAGCTTTTGCTGGTGGCCAACTACAATACCCCCGCCCAGCTTGTTATCAGCGGGGCCAAGGCCGCCGTTGCCCTGGCCTGCCAGAAGGCTAAGGAACGCAAGGGCCGTGGCCTTGAACTCAAGGTCAGCGGCGCGTTCCACAGCCCCATGATGGCCGAGGCCAACAAGGAGCTTGCCCCCCTGCTGCGCAAGGCCGTATGGAGCAAGCCCAGGTTCCCCGTATACTGCAATGCCCACGGCAAGGCCGTGACAGACGGCGAAAGCGCCCGCGAAAGCCTGCTTGTGCAGATGACATCCTCCGTGCAGTGGATAGACACCGTGCGCAACCAGTATGCCGACGGCGCGCGCCGCTGGCTGGAGCTTGGCCCCAAGGCCGTGCTCGGCAAGATGGTGGCCCCCTGCCTCGCGGGAACCGCCACAGCGGAAGACCTCGCCATTGAGCTCGTTAACAACGCCGAAACAGCGGCGGCTTTTGCAGGATAGCATTTTTTGCGGTGGCTGGCCTTTCATGCGGAAGGGCTCCTCCGCCTTGCCTGAAACTTTTTCTTCATGCGCCTCCGTGCGGAATTGCCGCAACCGGCCTGCGCATGAACCTGAAACGGGGTTCCCGGCGGCAGTGCCACGGGCCGCCCGAGGCGTAAAGCCACAACCGTTGCACAAGAAAGGACACCAGCACTATGCGCGCCATTGACACCCTGCGCACGGCCCTCAAGGCCATCATTGAAGAAGAAGGCCTTGCCTGGCCCGTCAAAACCGTTATTGAACCGCCCCGCGACCCCAAGCACGGCGATCTTTCCGTCAACTCCGCCATGCTGCTTGCCAAGGAAGCCAAGGCCAACCCCCGCGAGCTGGCGCAGAAATTCGCCCAAAAGCTCGTGGAGCGCTGCCCCGAGGTGTCCCATGCCGAAGCCGCTGGCCCCGGATTCTGCAACGTGACCTTCACGCAGGATTTCTGGCGCGCCACCGTGGCCGACATTGAAGCCGCGGGCAAGGAGTACGGCAAAAGCACGGGCGGCGCAGGCAAAAAGGTGCTGCTGGAATATGTTTCCGCCAACCCCACTGGCCCCCTGCATGTGGGGCACGGGCGGGGCGCTGCCGTGGGCGACAGCCTTGCCCGCCTGCTGCGCGTGGCTGGTTATGACGTGAACACCGAGTATTACATCAACGATGCCGGTCGCCAGATGCGCCTGCTGGGCCTTTCTGTATGGCTGCGCGCCAAGGAACTGGCCGGAAAGCCCGTCACCTGGCCCGAAGACTACTACAAGGGCGACTATATCATCGACATCGCCCGCGAAATGCTGGATGCCAACCCCGCCCTCGTGGAACTGCCCGACGCCGAAGGCCAGGACGTGTGCTACGACAAGGCCATGAACGACATCCTGAACGGCATCAAGGACGACCTCAACGAATTCCGCGTGGAGCACCAGCGCTGGTTCTCTGAAAAAACCCTTGTGGAAGGCGGGGCCGTTGCTGCGGCTTTTGACGCGCTTGATTCTGCCGGGTATACGTATGAGAAAGACAATGCCTACTGGTTTGCCACCGAAAATCTGGGCGACGACAAAAACCGCGTGCTGCGCAAGTCGGATGGCAGCCTGACCTACTTTGCCTCCGACATCGCCTACCATCACGACAAATTTCAGCGCGGCTACGACTGGCTCATTGATATCTGGGGCGCGGATCACCACGGCTACATCCCCCGCATGCGCGCGGCCATCACGGCCATGGGCAAAACGCAGGACAGCTTTGACGTGGTGCTTATCCAGCTGGTGAACCTGCTGCGCGAGGGCCAGCCCGTCAGCATGTCCACCCGCGCGGGCACCTTTGAAACCCTGGCCGATGTCATCAAGGAAGTGGGCGTTGACGCGGCGCGCTTCATGTTTCTTTCGCGCAAGAGCGACAGCCCGCTGGACTTTGACCTTGAGCTTGCCAAGCAGCGCAGCCTCGACAACCCGGTGTACTATGTGCAGTACGCCCACGCGCGCATCTGCGCCGTGCTGCGCCGGGCTGAGGAACGCGGCTTCGTGCTGCCCGCCAAGGCCGATGCGGACCTGCTGCACGGGCTGGATACGCCCGAAGACATGGCCCTGCTGCGCAAGGCCGCCACGTTTGAAGACATGCTGGCCTCCGCCGCCAAATCGCTTGGCGTCCACCACGTGAGTACCTACCTCACGGAACTGGCCGGGCAGCTGCACAGCTACTATGCCAGGCATCAGGTGCTGCTGGCCGATGACGCGCCCCGCACCATGGCCCGCCTTGCCCTCCTGCGTTCCATCGGTCAGGTGCTGCGCAACGGTCTGGACGTGCTTGGCGTGAGCGCCCCGGAAAGCATGTAACATTCGTATAAACTGGATTTTGAACTGTTCTCGAACGGAAACAGCGTCGGTTCGATCCTGCCAGATGGCTCCTGTGGGGGCACTCCCGCAGAACCATCCCCGCTGTTTGCATAAACGTCGAATATTCGGCGTGCGACAAATCTGCTCTGTGCCTGTTACCGTTAAGGCGCGTTTTGGACGAGGCCTTGCGTGTGCTCTGCCTGCCCCGGACAGGATGCGCCTTAACGGTTAAACCAGGCCCCCGCAGCTTACCGCACGACGGAGGATAATGAATGGCCGCCCCCTTACGTAAACCCCGCAAATCCGCCGTTTCCCAACCTTCTGGCGAGAAGCGCCGCTTTGTCATCCGCCTTTCGGGGCCAATGCTTGCCCTGCTGGGCGTAATCCTTGCGGTTGCTGTGGGCTGGTCATTTTTTATGGGATTCATGGTCGGACGCGGGCAAAATCCTGAAACGCGCGTGGAGCAAATGACCAGCATGATCTCCAAGGACGCGCCCAAGGCCAAGCCTGCCCCGGACGCCCCCGCGCCTGACGCGGCAGCTCCGGCGGCACAGGCGGAAACCGCCGATGCCCAGAACCCGGCCCCCGCTACTGAGGAAAATCAGGCAATGTCCGCAGGCGCGCCCCAACCCGGCAAACCGGGGCAGGATCAAAAGGGACAAAAAGCAGCAGCCCAGCCGCCGCAGGGCAAACAGGGCCAGCAATCCCCGCAGGGCGCCTATCCCTTTGCGCAGCCTTCGGGCAACAGTCTGGCAGCCTGGGGCATCAAGCCCGGCGCCAACCAGAATGCGCAGGGACAGGGCGTGCAAGCCAGCGGACAGTCCAGCGCACAAAACGGGGCGCAGGCAGCAAAGCCCGCACCTGCCAAGACAGGCCCGCAGTTTGATTATGTATATCAGGTAGCTGCATTCAAATCTGACGAAGACGCGGACAAACTGCGCACCCGCCTTGAAGGCAAGGGCCTGCGTACCCGCACCCAGAAAAACGGCAAGCTCGTGCTGGTTATGGTCAGCATTCGCGGCACGGAAGACGATGCATTCAATCTGCGTGAAGACCTGCGCCACATGAAGCTGGGCGTACCCATTCAGATTTCGCAAAAACCTGTTTCAAGCAAACCGCAAAAATCAGGGCGGTGAGGCAAACCATGACCGCAACCGAAAATTTCGGCGATTTTCTGCGCAAAATAGGCCGCCCCTGCCTGAACGGCATAGACGCTCTTGGCAACACTGCACTGTTCATGTTTGGAGGGCTGGCCCAGATATTTGCCAGCCCCAAGATTTTTCCGCGCACCATGCAGCAGCTCTATGTCATTGGCTCCAAATCGCTCTTTCTCATCATGCTGATCGGTGTGTTCTGCGGCATGGTGCTTGGGCTTCAGGGCTACTACACTCTGGTGAAGTTCGGCTCGGTGGGCATGCTTGGCTCTGCCGTGTCGCTCACCCTGATCCGCGAGCTTGGGCCGGTGCTCACGGCCATCATGCTCACAGGCCGCGCCGGGTCTTCCATGACAGCGGAAATCGGCGTCATGCGCATCACCGACCAGATTGACGCTCTGGACGTCATGGACATCAATTCCATGGGCTATCTGGTCAGCCCGCGCCTCCTGGCCTCGCTCATCGCCTTTCCGCTGCTGACGGCGGTATTTGACGTTATCGGCATCATCGGCGGCTATCTCACGGGTGTGCTCATGCTGGGCATCAACGAGGGCGCGTATTTTTACCGCATCACCAGCTCAGTGACGGCAACGGACGTGAACGGCGGTTTCATCAAGGCCGTGCTCTTTGGCCTGCTTGTGACCACCATCTGCTGCCGTCAGGGCTATTACACCAACAAGAGGCGCGACAGCGTTGGCCCGGAGGCAGTGGGCAACGCCACCACCTCTGCCGTGGTTATTTCTTGCGTGCTGATTCTTGCGGCTGACTACATTGTTACCTCATTTTTGCTGTAACAAACCATGCAGTCTGTAACAGTCATCGGCATCGACCCCGGCTCCCAGCGCACGGGCTGGGGCGTGGTACGCGAGGTTTCGGGCGTGCTGCAACTGGTGGACTGCGGCGTTGTACGCACGGCCTCGGCGGGAAAGGAATTTTCTGACCGCCTCGCCCGCATCTACCATGAACTTTCGGGGGTTCTGGCCCGCCTCAAGCCGGAAGAAGCGGCCATCGAGCAGGTATTTACCGCCAAGAACGCGGCTTCGGCGCTCAAGCTTGGTCAGGCGCGGGGCGTTGCCGTGGCCGCCTGCGCGGCGCACGGCCTCACCATCAGCGATTATGAACCGACCCTTGTCAAAAAATCCCTTGTGGGAACGGGCCGGGCAGAGAAGGAGCAGGTGGCCTTTATGGTGCAGCGCCTGCTCAACGTTAAAAACGCCAACTGGGCGCTGGATACCTCCGATGCGCTGGCAGTGGCCGTATGCCATCTGACCGTGCGCCGCTTTGCCGCCCTGGCAGGCAAGTAGAGTCCACCAAAGCCCGGATCTCAGCAGTTTTTCCTGCCCGCCTGATTTCCTCTCGCCCAGGCGCTGGGCCTGCCGTCTACGCGGCGGGGTATTCCGCCATATGCGGAACCACGGCCTTGCCCAGCCAGTCAATGGCTCTGCCCAGATGCCGCATATTTTCCAGGGCAAAGGCGTCCTTTGCCGCCTCCCGTTCCGCATGGCCGAAGCCCATGTTCCAGTAGGTCGAACCGGGAACCAGCATCTTGGACATCAGAAACATGTGGTTGATGCTGTCATAGGCATGAGTGGCCCCGGCGCGCCCCGCAGCCACTACTGCCGCGCCAATCTTGCCCTGAAAAAGACCGCCGTTCACATAGGCCACAAATCCGGCTCTATCCACCAGCGCCTTCAGTTCCGCAGACATATCCGTGAAATAACAGGGCGTACCCAGGATCATGGCGTCCGCTGCCAGCATTTTTTGCAGCAGTTCGTTGAGCATGTCGTTGTCAAAAACGCAGCGCCCGTTTTTGAATTCCGCACATTTTTCGCAACCACGGCAGCCCTGAATCTTCTTGCCGCCCAGCTGTACAGTTTCCACTTCCCAACCAGCCTCGCGCAGGGGCACAAGGGCCTCATGCAGCAAAAGAGCCGTATTGCCGTTTTTTCTGGGGCTTCCGTTTATGGCCAGTACCTTCATGATGTTTCTCCTGAGTGCTAGATTTGCCCCCATACTATGCCTAATCTGCAAAAGTTGAAGTACTAACAAAAAATTCATATAATGACGCCAATAACAGGTACTGACAAATAGTATAGTTTTGAACAGGAAAGCCTATGGTCACTCCCGACATTTGCCCGCCCGTACAGGGCAATTACCGTTGCCATTTTGAACTGACCTTGCAGCTCATTGGCGGCAAGTGGAAATTGCTGGTTATCTATTTTCTTTCATTGCAGGAAGTTATCCGTTTCAGCCAATTGCGGCGATCCCTGCCGGAAATCAGCGAACGCATGCTGGTGCGCCAGTTGCGCGAACTGGAAGAAGACGGTCTTGTGCACCGCAAGGTCTACGGCACGGTGCCGCCGCGTGTGGATTATTCGCTCACGCCGCTGGGCGTCTCGCTTGTGCCCATCATGGAATCGCTGAAAGCCTGGGGCAACATGTATGAAAAAAGCCGCAGCCAGACTGAACCTGACCACGGCGACACCAAGAAAGCTGACTCCGGGCTGTAAAAAAACGGAGGGCTCAGCGAACCCTCCGTCTGCACACGGGCGGCAGCGCCGCCGCATGATCATTTTTTGCTCTTTATTCCACGATAACGGCCTTCTTGATAATCACGCTTTCCATGGGCACGTCGTCGTAGTAACCCTTTTTGCCGGTCTGCACGGCGGCAATCTTGTCTACCACTTCCTGCCCCTTGATGACCTTGCCAAACACGGCATAGCCCCAGCCCTGCGGCGTCTGGCTCTTGAAATCGAGGAAGTCGTTATCCTTGGTGTTGATAAAGAACTGCGAAGATGCCGAATGCGGCTCGCCGGTGCGGGCCATGGCAATGGTGTACTTTTTGTTCTTGAGGCCGTTGTCCGCTTCGTTGCGGATGGAGGCGCGGGCAGACTTCTGCTTCAGGTCGGGGGTAAAGCCGCCGCCCTGGATCATGAAGTTCTTGATAACGCGGTGAAACACCGTGCCGTCATAAAAACCGGATTTGACGTACTGCACAAAATTGGCCGTGCTGATGGGCGCTTTGCGGGCATCAAGGCGCACCACAATGTCACCAAGGCTGGTCTCAAGCTTCACAGCCGGATCAGGATCAGCAGCCTGCGCCTGCCCTGCCAGAGCAAGCATGCCACCGAGGCAAAGAGTCAGTATAACTGCACGAAAAAAAACACGAATTGATTTCATGGATTACTCCTCTCAATATGATGTGCCGGGTCTGCCCCGGCAGGCCGCAAGGTAGCACGCTGCCGTACACGCAGCAAGGGCGGCTGACCGAACGACATCAGACAGGGCTACACCAGACGGGAATGCGCCGGGCCAGACGCCCCCTTCCAGCGCCGAACTTTCCCCTTCCGGCCCTTGCTAAATGCCTCTGGCGTTATTATAGTTGTAGGCAGAAGACAATCTTCAAGCCCGCCCGACGGCACTGCGGCACGGAGCCGTAGCCGCCGAACGGACTGAGCGCCTTCAACTGCTTTTCGGAGGATATAATGTCATACAGCCGCAGTGTTGCTCAAAGCGCCGCTACCAGCGTTGCTTCCCTTTACATGCGTCAGGTCTATCAGTGGATGACGGCCGGTCTGGCAGTAACCACTGTCGTGGCCTACGCCGTTGCCAGTTCGCCTGCCGTGCAGGCGGCCATTTTTGGCAACACCATTGTGCTTATTCTCATGCTGGTGGCCCAGTTCGGTCTTGTCATCGCCCTTTCGGCGGCGGTTCACAAAATGTCCGGCGGCACGGCCACGGGTCTGTTTCTGCTGTATTCCGCTGTTACGGGCGCAACGCTTTCGTCCATCTTTGTGGTCTACCCCATTGCGTCCATCGCCAACGCGTTTCTGGTAACCACCGGCACCTTCCTTGCCATGTCGGTCTACGGCACAGTCACCAAGCGCGACCTCACGTCCATGGGCAGCTTTTTGTTCATGGGCCTCATCGGCATTGTCATTGCCTCGCTGGTGAACATCTTCCTCAAGAGCAGCATGATGGACTTCATCATCAGTTGCCTTGGCGTGCTTATCTTCACCGGCCTGACCGCCTATGACACGCAGAAGCTGCGCCGGTTCGGCGAAAACGCCCCCATGGAAGACGGCACCGCCGTGCGCCGTGGCGCCATCCTTGGTGCGCTGACGCTCTACCTCGACTTCATCAACCTTTTCCTCATGATGCTGCGCCTGTTCGGCGGCAACCGCGAGTGATGCGGCACTGCGCCAACGCAGCCTGAAATTTGAGCGATCGGGGGCGAAAGGCCAGGCCTTTTGCCCCCTTCTTTCGCACTACGGAACCCTATGAAAAAGAAAAATTTCCAACGCGGAGCGCCCGGCGCTCCCTCCCATACCCCCGGCTTTCCCTCGCGAGAGGAACTGCTGGAGGTCTTTTCCGCCCAGACGCGCCCCATGCGCGTGGACGGTCTAATGCGTGTGCTGGGCCTTGCCCGCCGCGCCAAGGGCGACCTTGAAGCCGCACTGGCAACGCTGGCCGAGCAGGGCCGCCTGTTGCGGCTGCGCGGCGGCCTGTGGACGCGCCCCGAAGCCCTCAAGCACATCACAGGCCGCTTCAGTTCGCTGCGCGACGGCGGGGGCTTTGTTACGCCCATGCGTCCGGTTGCCGAGGGAGAAAACAATCGCGACAGCCAGCTGGAATTTACCGGCGCGCGCGATGTGTATATCCCCGCTGCGCTGACCGGCGAAGCCTGGCATCAGGACATCGTGCGCGTGGCGCTCTCCCCCGGTGCATCGCGCGGGCCATCCCCCGAAGGGCGCATTGTTGAAGTTATGGAACGCGGCCTCAAGGAAATCCCCGCCCATGCCGCCCACCGCACAGGGAATACACTTTTCTGCCGTCCGGCGGACGCGCGCCTCTCCGTCAATTTCAGCGTGGAGCTTGCTGCTGGCGAAACGCCCCCCGAGCCTGGCACTCTGGTATTGCTGGCCCCGGTGCAGCGCCTTGCCTCCGACCTTTGGACAGCCCGCATTGTGGGCGACTACGGGCGCGAGGACGATGTGGCCGTGCAGGAAGAACTGGTCAAGCTCAACCACGAGGTTCCGCGCGACTTTCCTGCCGGGGTGCTGGCTGAGGCCCAGCACCTGCCCAGTGGCCCCACGCCTGAAGACATGCACGACCGCGAAGACGTGCGCGGCCTGCCCCTTGTGACCATTGACGGCGCGGATGCCCGTGATTTTGACGATGCCGTGGAGGTCGAAGACCGCCCTGGCGGCGGCTGGCTGCTGCGCGTGGCCATTGCCGATGTGAGCCACTACGTGCGCCCCCGCGGCAACGGCAGCACCGGCGCGCTGGATGCGGAGGCCCTCTCGCGCGGCAACTCCTGGTATTTCCCCAAATCTGTGGAACCCATGTTGCCGGAGGCTCTTTCCAACGGTCTGTGCAGCCTGCGCCCGGACGAAGACCGCCTCGCCATGCTGGCGGAAATTCCCTTTTCTCCGCAGGGTAAACCCGGCACACCGCGCTTTGCTCAGGTGGTCATGCGCTCTGCGGCGCGGCTGACCTACGATCAGGTCAAGGCATGCATGCTCGACAACGATGCCGCAGCCCTTGCCGCCCTGCGCGAAAACCCGCGCGGTGAAGAAGTTATCACCATGCTGCAAAGGGCCTTTGCCCTGTATGCGGCCCTGCGTGATGCCCGCCGCCAGCGCGGCAGCCTTGATTTTGACCTGCCCGAGGCAGACAGTCGTCTGGACGAAGCCGGGCGCGTGGTCTGGATCGGGCACCGCCAGCGACACGATGCCCACCGCCTCATTGAGGAATTCATGATCGCGGCCAACGAGGCTGTGGCGCGCCATCTGCGCGATGCGGGCATGCCCTTTCTTTATCGTGTGCATCCCCTGCCCGACCCGGAACGACTGGAAAGCCTTTTTGACACCCTAGCGGGCGTGGGTATGGAAGACCTGCCGCCCCGGCCGGAAGCCGCAGCCATGCAGGGCATTCTTGCCCGCGTGCAGGGCACGGATCAGGAATTTCTGGTCAACCGCCTCTGCCTGCGGGCCATGCCGCAGGCACGCTATCAGCCTTTCAACGAAGGGCATTTTGGCCTTGCTTCGCAGGCATACTGCCACTTTACCTCGCCCATCCGCCGCTATGCGGACCTGCTGACCCACCGGGCGCTCAAAACAGCCATGGGCATCGGCGTGGGCGCACTGGCCGCAGGGCAGAAGCTGCTGCGCATCAGCGACCAGATCAACAGGCGCGAACGGGCGGCCATGGCCTGCGAACGCGAGATGGATCGCCGCATGGGCTGCCTTGCTCTGCTGCCCCGCGTGGGCGAACACTTCAAGGGCATGGTGGCCGGGGTCACGGACTTTGGCATTTTTGTGGAACTGGCCGACATGCCAGTGGAAGGCATGATCCGCATTGATGACCTCGGGGATGACTGGTACGACTTTGACCCCCGCACCATGAGCCTTGTGGGCCAGCGCTCCGGCGTCATGTGGCGCATGGGGCAGAGCCTTGAAGTCGCGCTGGCGGAAGTGAATATGGGGCGGCTTGAAATCCGGCTCATGCCGCTGGAACTGCCCAAGGCGGCGCAGGGCAACTGGCGCGGCAGGGGCAAAACATCCCGCAAACCTGCTCACAAGGGCGACGCAAAACCGGGACGTACAAGCCGTTCCGGCGGTTCGCGCTCCGGCTGGAAGATCACCTCGCCCGGCGACGAGTCCAGCAAGAGCGGGGGCAAGGGTGGAGCAAAGGGCAAGGCCCGCCGCAGCGAGGGGGGGCCAAAGCGAGGCCCCAAGACTGGAGGCCAGGGCAAGGGCGGTAGCACCGGTTCTGGCGCGCGCGGGCGCAGCGCGGGCAACGGCAGCAAAAAGCGGGACCGCTGATGGCGCTGCTTTCCGCACAGCAGCGTATGGGCGCAGCCGCGCTCATACTGGCGGCCAGCACGGTTCTTTCGCGCCTTATGGGCCTTGCGCGCGACAAGATCATTTCGTGGCAGTTCGGTGCAGGCGGCGAATCCGATATGTATTTCGCCGCCTTTGTGGTGCCGGACATCATCAATTATCTGCTGGCGGGCGGTTTTATGTCCATCACCATCATCCCCCTGCTGACCCGAAGGTTTCAGGAGGATGAGGCGGACGCATGGCGCTTTTTTTCCTGTGTTTTCTGCTGGATGGCGGCTGCCTCCACACTGCTGACCCTCGGCGGCATGGCCCTTGCGCCCTGGCTGGCGCAGGCGGTGGCCCCCGGCTTTAGGCCGGAGCAGTGGGAGCGGCTGGCCTTTTTTATGCGCATCATCCTGCCCGCCCAGATTTTCTTTTTGTGCGGGGCATGCGTCACGGCCCTGCTGTTCATGCGGCGTCAGTTCCGCGTGCCCGCGCTGGCCCCGCTGATCTATAACGGGGCCATCATTGCCGTGGGCCTGCTGCTGCCCTGGCTGGCAAGCATGCAGGTTGCGCAGGCCGCTTTGCCCGCAGGCCTGCTGGCCCACATGGACGGCATGACCGGCTACTGCGTTGGCGTGACCCTTGGCGCGGCCCTTGGCACCTTTGTGCTGCCCCTGCGGGTGGCGTCCCAGCAGGGCCTGCGTCTGCACATGGAATGGCGGCACCCGCTCATGGGCAAATTTTTACTCACTGCCCTGCCCCTCATGCTGGGGCAGACCATCATGATGCTGGACGAGCAGTTTTTGCGGGTCTTCGGCAGTCTGGCGGGCGATGGCGCGGTGAGCCTGCTCAACTACGCCCGGCGCATCACCCAGGTTCCTGTGGGGCTGGTGGGTCAGGCCGCCGCCGTGGCGTCCTATCCCTTTTTGGTGGCGCTGCTGGCGCAGGGCGACACCGAGCGCTTCAACTCCACCCTGCGCACGGCCCTGCGGGCCAGCGTTGCCCTGATCATTCCTTGCGCGTTCTGCATGGCGGCCACAAGCTGGCCCATCCTTGGCGTTATTTTTCAGGGCGGACGCTTCAGCCTCGCGGACACGCTGGCTACCTTGCCGCTCACGCGCATCATGCTGGCCTCCACGCCCTTCTGGATTATCTACATGGTGCTGGTGCGGGCCTACTACGCCCACGGCGATACCATTACTCCGGCTGTGACCGGCAGCATCATGACGGCGCTGTGCATACCCATGTACTACTGGTGGGCTGTTCCCAACGGGGCGTGGGCCATCGCGGCCCTCTCGGGCCTGAGCGTGAGCCTGTACGTACTCTGGCTGGTGGGCATATGGATTCGCCGCCACGGCAGCGGGGCCTTTACGGGCCTGACCGGGCTGGCAGCGCGGGTGATCTTTTGCAGTCTGCCCGCCACGGCTGCTGGCTGGTGGGTCTCTGAGGTCTGCATGCGCTCGTTTACGCTGTCCCCCATCCTCAAGGCCTGCGTGGTGCTGATGCTGGGCAGTTGCGCCTTTGCGGCCCTGTTTCTGCCCCTTGCATGGCAGACCGCGCCCGAAGCTCTGGAGCCAGTACTGCAAAGGCTGCGGCGCAGACGCGGCACAGCCTGATTCTGCGGGGAAAACTAAGCTTGAAATGTTCGGGGGAGGGCCATCACCCCTGAAACATTTAACTGACAGAGGCCAGAGCGCGGCATCCTCCGCCGCAGTAAAAGTCTCTTCCATTATCAATCTGATCAGGCTGCCCTCAGGACTACGATCCTGCCTCTGTGCCAGCGGCATGCCTTTGCTGCAACCGCTGCTCCAGCAGGGAAACCAACGCGCTCGCCAGCAGGGCCGCGCCCGATGCAAGGCCGTAACACAGCCACAGGGACAGATGCTCAACCCCTGTCATCACCACCACCGCAAAGGCTATGCAGCCAAACCACCCAGCCATAATGCCCCGAAAAATGCTTATCACGGCCCCAGCCCCCAGCGTGGCATGGGCAAAGGGCACAATAGAGCAGACCATGACCGGAAAAAACATGAGTACGCCGCTCCAGCCGGGGCCAAGCCAATGGGCGGCCTCCGTCACGGCAAAGACCAGCCCGGCCCCGCAGGCCATCTGCATGGGAACGCGCACACCTGCGGACAGCGCATGACCATGTTTGCATCGGGCCACAACCCTTGGCAGGCAGGTCAGTACCAGCACTGGAGAAAGTGAGGACAGCGCCACTGCCCACAAATGCGTGAACGGCAGGTGCAGCACTGCCCAGCCCCCGCCAAAAAATCCGCACAGAGCCGCAGGCAGGGCCACAAACCAGGGCAGGCCCCAGGCGGCAAGCCAGGGATAGACAAGCGCTGTTATCGTGCAGGCCAGCACCCCAAGCAGGGTGTTGAATGAGGCTGCGGCAGAAAAAGCCGCGCCCTGCTCCAGCGTGAGGAAAAAGGAAACCGGGCCGGAAATGAGCGGCAAGCCAGCGATAACGCCGCCCACAAATGAGCCCCAGCGGCGGGCCACCAGCAGGCACATGAGAATAAGCAGTGGCGTGAGAAAAATTTTGACCAGCATCTATGCCGCCCTGTGAGTGCAAAAAATCCGCGCCGGGTGTACCCGCCGGATCAGAACCAGCTTCCGTGACCCAGTTTGCGGGACAGGCGCAGCAGGTCTTCGTGAAAGAACAGCCACGTTGCGCCCGCCACACAGGCCAGAAAACAGTATTCACCAAGGCTGCCTGTGGAGCACAGCTTGAGCGACAGCTTGTTCTGGCGCGAAAAGGGCGTCAGCGGCACCCCTGAAGGGGTCAGCATATCCAGCAGCACATGGCTCAGCCCCCCAAAACCCAGGCCGAGCAGGGCATCGCGCCCCAGCGAACCAAGGCTGGCAGGCGGCAGGGCAAAAGCCGCCACGCAAACTGCCAGCCACCAGCCAAACCAGTGGGTTGTGCCCCGGTGGATGGCATTGAACACTTTTTGGCGGCCCCTGCGGGTGGGGGCGAGGCCCGCGATGCGCTGATCCAGCACATCGGGCAGCACCGCGCCAGCGCAAGCCGCCGCCACGCCCTCCCAGGGAAGATGCAGCGCCAGCGCCGCCGCCACAGCCGTGGCCTGATGCGTAATCCATTTCATGGTGTAAACCGCTTATGAAATAACAGTGCGGGGAAGTGCCTCTTGTACAAAAGAGCGCCCTCCCCCGCAAGGATATTACTGATCTGTTTGCTGATTGTCCTGAGCCGCCGGAAGCAGTGGGCGCGGATTTTTATAAAATCGCTCTGCCCCGCCTGGCCCAAGAGACCCAGCAAAATATCTTGCCGTCAGTCAGTTCCAATCATTACCCGCAACGCGAAAAACCGCAGCCAGGGCAGATAAGGCAGCCTTCCTGAAATACCAGCGGTTCGCCGCATTCAGGGCAGTTCTGGGCTTGCAGGTCGTTGACGTCGCCGATGTGCTCATCCTTGAGATAGCGCCTTTCCAGCACCCAGGCGATGGCATCGGGGATGGAAAGCAACAGCCCCTTGCCGCGAAACACGGGGTGCTCGCCGCCGATGCCCTTGATCTGGGCCACAACATCGCGCACGTGCACGCCGGAGCGCAAGGCCAGCGACACCAGGCGGCCAATGGCCTCGGCCTTGGCCGTGATGGAGCGGCCAGACTTGCCTATGGTGGCAAAAACCTCAAAGGGCTGCCCGTCAACCTCGTTGACGGTGAGGTACATCACGCCAAGCCCGGTGGGCACCTTCTGCGTGAAGCCCCACACAATGTCGGGCCGCTTGCGCACACCCGCCCCGACCTGGGCAGCAGACAGGCCAGACTGCGCAGACTCAGCGCCGCTTTCGCCGTCCATTTTCTTTTGCCCTTCGCCCGTGGCCAGCACCTGGATGCTTTTGCAGCCGTCACGGTACACAGTTACGCCCTTGCAGCCTTCCTGATAGGCCAGCCAGTAAATATCAAAAATATCCTGTTCCGTTGCGCTGTTGGTCAGGTTCACGGTTTTGGAAACGGCATTGTCTGTATGGCGCTGAAAGGCCGCCTGCATGCGCAAGTGCCACACCGGGGCGATATCCATAGCTGTGACAAAGACCTTGCGCAGCTTGGCGGGCAGGTAGTCCATTTCCTGAATGGAACCCTTGGCCACCACCGCATCCATGAGCTCATGGCTGAACAGCCCGGCATCGGCAAGGGCCGTCTCAAAATGGGGGTTCACCTCCACAAGGCGCTCGCCGTCAAGGATGTTGCGGGTAAAGCACAGGGCAAACAGCGGCTCCACGCCGGAGGAGCAGCCCGCGATGATGGAAAGCGTCCCCGTGGGCGCAATGGTGGTTACCGTGGCGTTGCGGTAGGGGCCAAGCTTCTTTTTGGCGTACACGGACGTGGCGTAGGCAGGGAAAGCGCCGCGTTCCACAGCCAGCTGGGCCGAGGCCTTGTGCCCCTCTTCCTGAATAAAGGCCATGATGCGCTCGCCAAGCTCAAGGCCCTGCTGCGAATCATAGGCCATTTCAAGCTGATAGAGCAGATCGGCAAAACCCATGACGCCAAGGCCGATCTTGCGGTTCCTGCGCACGGTTTCAGTGATGCTGTCCAGCGGAAAACGCGAGGCATCAATGACGTTGTCGAGAAAGCGCACGGACAGGTGCACCACGCGCTTGAGTTCGGCCCAGTCAATGCACTCGCGGGCCGGATCAGCCGCATCGTTGTGACCGGGAACATAAAAACACGAAAGGTTGATGGAACCCAGATTGCAAGCCTCGTAGGGCAGCAGGGGCTGTTCGCCGCAGGGGTTGGTAGATTCTATCTCGCCCTGGTCAGGCGTGGGATTGTCGCGGTTGATGCGGTCAAGAAACACAATGCCCGGATCGCCGGACTGCCAGGCCTTTTTGACCAGCAGCTCAAAAATCTCACGCGCGCGCAGGCGGTTGATAACTTCGCCGGAATTGGGAGCCACAAGGTCGTAATGCTCATCGTTTTCCACGGCGCGCATGAAGACTTCTGTCAAGCCCACGGAAAGATTGAAGTTATTAAACTCGCCCTCTTTTTCCTTGGCGCGAATAAATTCAAGGATGTCAGGGTGATCCACGCGCAGAATGCCCATATTGGCCCCGCGCCTCGTGCCGCCCTGCTTCACCTGCTCTGTGGCGGTGTTGAAGATGCGCAAAAAGGATACCGGGCCAGAGGCAACGCCCCCGGTGGAACCCACGCGGCTATCCTTGGGGCGCAGACGCGAAAAGGAAAATCCCGTGCCGCCGCCAGACTTGTGGATCATGGCCGCGTATTTGACCGCGTCAAAAATTTCTTCAATGGAGTCGCCCACCGGCAGCACAAAGCAGGCCGAAAGCTGCCCCAGATCAGTGCCCGCATTCATGAGCGTGGGCGAATTGGGCAAAAACTTCCAGCTGGTCATGAGGTCATAGAAATCGCGCGCCAGCACATCGCCCTTGCAGGTGGACTGGTTGTACTTGGCTTCCTCGGCGGCAATGCAAGATGCCACCCGCCAGAAAAGATCACGCGGGGTTTCCACCTGCTTGCCGCTCAGATCCTTGCGCAGATAGCGCTTTTGCAGAACAACTTCCGTATTGGGCTTCAACTGTGGCTGCGGCAAATTCTTGGGCATTGTGAGCATGAAAAAACAGCCTCGTATTTAAGGTATGCAGCCGCCGGAGCGGCTCCGAAGTTTCCGTATGACTAACCGCAAAACAGAAGCCGCAGCAGGGCGGCTCAGATACGGCGTTTGATAATAAGTGCTGAGTATACACGGAACCTATGCAAATAAAAGCCCCCGAAAACCCGCATAGCACCATTAACATACTTAATTATTTGCATAAATTAGTAATAAGAATAGCTAATATCGACAAAAAACTTTAGGCTTCCACCGCTCTTCGCCCGTTTTTTTAGCCAGTGGCGCGGATATGCGGGGCAAGTTCTTTTGAACAAAATATTGTGCGGGTGACCCAGCCGAAGGAGGTGGGAAATGCCCCAAGGCCTCACAGGGGGCTCATGAACATTCTGAACTGAAAATTCTGCAAGGGGAGCAGCTATGGTGCGTCATGCACTGGAAAGGGGGGCACAAGCCCCCCCTGAAGTTCGCTGCTAAAACGCAATCATCAGTACTGATGCCCTGCGTGCCTAGCGTTTGTTGCGTCGCGGGCCAGTGGGCTTGCCAGAGCGCTTGTCGCCTGGCCGCCTGTCGCCAGAACGGTTGTCAGAAGAGCCTCCACGGCCCTTTCTGTCCTGTCCGCCCGGTCTGTCCTGACGGTTGTTGCGGTCTTGACGGTCTTGACGATTAGGCCGATCAGGCCTGTCCGAGCGTTCAGACCGATCTGAACGGTTTGAACGCTCGGGCTGGCCCTGCCGATCCTGGCGGCCTTTCCAGTCCGGACGGTCGTCACGACCACGGCGGTCATCCCTGCCTGAACGATCATCACGCTGAGGGCGGTCAGTGCCTTGAGGCCGGGGCGGACGTCCACCCTGCCCTCTGCGGTCGTCTCCCTGACTGCGGTCGCCCTGCGGGGCGCGGGACGGACGTTCTGGATAGCCCTTTCCTGCGGGCCTATTGCCTTCGCGGGTGCTATCGCGGGTTCCATCCCTGCCGCCTTCTCTATTGTCCCTGTTGTATGGCGCGGGCCTGCGCCCTTGTTCATCAGCACCGGGGTGGCGCTCCGGCCGGGGGGCTCCTCCCTGCTGCGCCGGAGGGCTCACCTGCAGGGCGCCGCTTTTGCGGTCGCGTGGCCCGCCAGCGGCAATGGAAACAGTCAGTTCATCACCAGAGGCCAGACACTCGGCATTTTCCAGCAGCAGTATCCCCTTGCCAGAGCAGGCGTAGCGCGCCCTGCCCGCCAGACCCGGCACCAAAAAGGGGGCGGAAAGCACCCTGGCGGCCAGGGAACCGGACGTTTGCGCTTCTGCCTCGGGCATGGCGGCAAGCAACAGGGGAGAGAGGCTCAGGCCGCTTTTGCCAAGACCCGAAGCCTGCGACAGGTCTTCAAGCCACAAAGGCGCGCCTTCGCTGCCAAAGGTAAAGTGGCACCATGTGCGCCCGCCCTGACCGCGCAGCAATGGGCAATCAGCCTGATGCGTACAGGGCGCAAGGGCCGTCAGCCCGCCGTCAACGGCAAGCTGGCGCAAACGCATGATGGTGGAGCCGCCAAGGCGCGTACCGGGTTCCACAAACAGCAGGGAAGGCCCAACAGGGGATGGGCTGCCCGCAGTGGCACCGCCACGCAAGTCCGCATGGTCAAAGAGTGGCGACAGGGATTCAAGGAAGCTGTCGAGCCGATCCTCGCGGCAGCCTTCGGGCTTTTCACCATCGGCCTCGCCCGCAGCTGGATTGCCGTCAATATCCATGTCCTCGGCGTCCAGCGAATCAAATTCGTCCTCGTCTTCTATGGCGCTTGCGCCGCGTGAACGCTTTTTGCCAAAACGCAGTTCGTTGAGCACGTTGGCGGCGCTGACCAGCCACGGGCGCGCCCGCCCGCCAGAAAGCAGAGGGGCGGTCTGCCGCACAACCTGATCAAGAGGCGCGCGGGCCACGCGCACAGGCCATACGGGCTGGCCCGTCAGCTCGCCCAGAACTTCCATAAGGGTTTTGCCCAGTTCAAGCGGCTGCGACGAGGTATCCAGCGCCAGCACCCGCACTGGGGCACTGCGCCATTCAGGCCTTGCCATCCAGAGGGCCAGCGGCAGGGTCAGCGGGCCTGAGCCCACGTCCACCAGCAGGGCCTCGCCACCTTGCGGAGCCACCGTGCGGGGGTCGGCCAGGGGCAGGCTTGCCAGCAGGCGCGTGAGGCGCACGAGATTCCAGGGAAGAAAATAATACAGATAGGCGCTGATGGAGGCCGGGGAACTCCAGTACGGACGCGCCAGCCCGGCGCGTTCTGTGGTCAGAAGGCGCGAAAGTTGGGCCACATCATCGGGCAGCGAACGCTTGTGGGCCGTATTGAGCGGCCACACCTTGGTCAGGGCTTCGGGCAGCATATCCAGAATACGCTGGATTTCAGCCGAAAGCGGCGGAAACAGCGCTCTGGCGGCAGGCCATGCCCCCGATTCAAAAGAACGCGCTGTGGGGCGCTGATTCTGGCGCTCGAAGTTGCGCTGCCCGGAAGAAGCAACGTCCCTGTCGCCCTCGCGCTTCTCAGGCCGGAATGCAGGCCTGCCGTAGCGGTCCCTGGGTGCGCTTGGCGAACGTCCATCCTGACGGCGGTCGTCACGCCGATCAGCGGGGCGGTCAGTGGGACGTCGGTCGTCACGGCGATTGTCGCGGTGGTCTTCTCGCCTCCCATCACGCCGTGCATCACGGCGTTCATCCTGCCCCCTTGAGGGACGGCTGCCAGGCCGGCTATTGGGACGGCTGCCGGGCCTGTCGTCACGGCGGTCAGAAGCACGCCCGTCCCGGCGGTTATCCCGGCGGTCGTCCTGACGGCCAGCGTTACGGTCATCGCGTCCAGCAAATCTGCCGTCCGCGCCATCGCGCCGCACGGGCCTGTCGTCAGGTCTGCGCGGGGACTGGCGGCGGGGCTGGCTGGTGCCCTCGCCAGAACGGCGGCTACGCCGATCGGAATCGTTAAAAGAATCGTCTTTCGCGGACATTTATACTCCAAAGCGCATACGGCGCAGATAATCGGTGTGAAAATTCGGTTCGTCTACAAGGGGAAGCACCACGGCCTCGCGGCACATGCGGGCCAAAGGCGGAATTTTTTTGCTGTGCAGCGCAAGCAGCGCGGCTCCGTCCAGCGCAGTATTGCCCACGGCGTGGATGCGCGGGGCCAGAACAGCGGGAACAAAGCCCAGAGTTTCAAGGTCGTCCGGCCTGACATATTCGCCCAGCGTACCAGCCAGACATACTGCCGCAACATTGCTGGCAGGAATATCCGCCGCGCGCAGCAGCGCATCCAGAGCCAGAGCAAAGGCGGCCTTGACCTGCAACAGGGCCTCCACATCAGCGGCGGCAAGCCACAGGCCATGCGGCAGGCGCAGGCGCGCGCCTGACCGGGGCAGGCCGGATGCCGGGTGTTCCCCTGCCGGATTGGGTTGCTCCAGCCCGGCAGCCAGCTTGCGCGCCAATGGCATGACCGGATTTGCCACAAACTGCCCGTCATCGCGCAGAACGCCCGCGCGCAGCAGCAAGGCCAGCAGGGACAAATATCCTGTGGCGCTTATGCCGCGCGCTACAGCTCCCGAGGATCCAACTCCAGCACCAGCCGCAGGACCTGCCGCAAGCCCTTCTGGGTTCTGCCCCGCGTTTGCGCTCTGGCAGGCAGGACAGGGGCAAACAGCGCCCTGCGCAGCATGGTGACGCGCCGCATCCGCTGCATTTTCTGCATCCGGGGACGCGCTTTCATAAAACTGCGCAGCAAGCCCCAAGGGCGTGAGCGTAAAGCCCGTTACCACACCGGGGCCAGCCAGATGGCCGCATTCAGGCCCAATACCTTCCAGAGCCGGGCCAAGGGGTACGCTGGTCAGCCACAACTGTCCAGTCTCGGTTACCAGTGCAAGTTCGCCGTTGGTGCCAAGGTCGGCCAGCACAAAGGGCCGGGGAACATCCGCCTCCAGCAGGGCGGCCAGCCCCGCGCTCACGTCGCCGCCCACAAAAGGCGCGGGCAGCGGCGGTACATAGAGAGGTGGAAAACCCGGCAGGGCAACGGTTTCATCGCCGCTGTGCGCCAGCCTGTACGGAGCGGCGCACAGGCCCTCCACATCGCGATCAAGAAAAATATCCGTCATGGCCGTATTGGCAGCCAGACACAACCGCGTCACCCGCCCCGCGCCCGACTGCGCCAGCGAATCCATGATGCCCAGCAGTTGCCGCCGGGCAAGCCCGGCCAGCACGGCACGCCCTTCTGGCGCGCGCGCCACGGCAAGGCGCGACATGACATCCGCCCCGGCCCCGGCCTGAGGATTGAGCGTACGGCCCTCAGCCACTGCCCGGCCCTGCATATCAAGCGCCCGCCAGCACAGGGATGTGGTGCCAAGATCAACAGCCAGAGCCAAATCCGGCGGCGTTATGACGTGACCGGACGAATGCCCTGTTGCTTGCGCTCCCGCAGGCAGAACAAGATTCTCCGGCGGCAACTCAAGATCAAGCGCGGCAGCGCCCCCCGCCGCAGACGTGTCAGGGGCGGGCACCTGACGACGGCAGGCCAGACGCCAGCCAGCCTCCAGCTGCGGGGCGGAAAAAACGTCCTCCTCCGCAGGCAGGCAAGGCGGCGCATGGCGCACAAAACGCACGCGGCAGCGCCCGCAACGCCCAAGCCCGCCGCACAGGGGCAAAGGGCGCACCAGCCCCGAAAGCCAGATGGCCTGCGAAAGGCTTTGCCCCGGCCTTGCGGCAATAGTCACTGCTGGCGCGGCTGGAGCAGCGCCGCATGGGTCTGCATGGGCATGGCCACTGGCCGAAAAAAGACGTACAAACATGCGCCAAGAGTGCCTGACAGACCCGGTAAAGGCAAGCGTGGCGCACTCCTCTGGTTTTCGGCGGTTGCTCTGGCAAAAGGCGCTGTACGGCTTGTCAAACTGGCCTTTATCTTGCATATTCCATCTGCGTGGTCGTGTGCGGAAAAACACGCCGCAACACACATTTTCACGACTGTTCCGAGGCTGGTATGAACAAAGTTCTGGCGCAAGACGAAGTTGATGCCCTGCTGCGCGGGCTTTCCGGCGGGGAAATCGAAAACGAAACGGAAACGCAGGAAGACGATTCCGGCATTGTGTCTTTTGACCTTGCCAATCAGGATCGCATCATCCGCGGGCGCATGCCCGTGCTTGAAATCGTTAACGACCGTTTTTCGCGGCTTTGCACCAACGCCCTTTCAAACTCTGTGCGCAAGCGCGTGGAGCTGAACCCCATATCCATTGATATGACCAAGTTCGGCGAGTTCATGCGCTCGCTGCCGGTGCCAACCTCCATCAATATTTTCAAAATGGATCCCCTGCGCGGCAATGCCATCATGGTTGTTGATTCGCGTCTGGTATTTGCTTTGGTGGAAAACGTGTTTGGCGGCGCGGGCTCCCAGCCCAAGGTTGAGGGCCGCGAATTCACGCGCATTGAACAGGCCGTGGTAGACAAGATTGTCAAAATCGCGCTGGAAAACATGGAAGAATCCTGGCGGCCAGTACATGACGTAAAGCTTGAGCTGGTGCGCAGCGAAATCAATCCGCAGTTCGCCGCCATTGTGCCCCCAAGCGATGTTGTGGTGGTCATCACATTTGAAGTTGAGCTGGACACGGCGCTCGGCTCCATGATCATCTGCTTGCCCTACGCCACCATTGAACCCATTCGTTCCAAGCTGCATGCGAGCTTTCAGACCGAACGCCTCGAAGTTGACCACGCATGGGTGGCGCGCCTTAAAGAGCGCCTGCTGGAAACCCCAGTGGAAATGAAGGTGCATTTTGGCCGCACCACCATCACTGGCAACCAGTTGCTGCGCATGCAGGTGGGCGACATTATCGTGCTTGATACCGACCACGAAGACATGCTCAACTGCACGGTCGCCGGGGTGACCAAGTATCAGGGCCTGCCTGGCACCATCAAGGCCATGAAGGCCTTTCAGATTATCAAGGAAAACGAGCCGCAATACACCTGATGCGACCAGCCACGCGTCAAAGGTGGGCACCCGTTGCCTGCAAAGCTGGCGCTGCTGCCCGTATTAAAATTTAATGCAAAGGCCCCTGCCTGAAAGAACTGCACCCAAGCAGATTCTGTCAGACAGGGGCCTTGTGCATCTACAGGCACGGCAGGGCTAAAATGCCAAGCCTGCCTGTACATAATAATTATGCTTTGTCAGGCCCGCCCTCACAGCCAGAACCGCCACTGCCGGGGAGGCCGGAGCCATCGGAACTGCGCTTTCCCCCACAGTGCGCGCCACAGCCGCCAGGCAGGCGGGAGAGCCTGTGCGCCCGCATCTCAGGCGCAAGAATATGCACCCCGGCGGCAGGCAGATGCGGCACCACCTTTACGCCTTCCGGCACGGGTACGTTATCTTCGTACGCGCCCACCGGGGGGCGCAATAGCACGCAACTGCACCCGGCGGCCAGCCCGGCCTCCATATCGCGCACACGGTCGCCAATCATCCAGGAGCGCGCAAGATCAATATTCAAATCGGCGGCAGCTTGCAGGATGAGGCCCGGCTCTGGCTTGCGGCAGTTGCAAGGGCCAGTAACCTCCGGCAGATGGGGGCAATAGTACCACGCATCAATAACGGCGTTGTGCGCCGCCAGATCTTCATTAACCCATGCTTCCAGAGCGTGCAGATCGTCCTCGCTGAACATGCCGCGCGCCAGCCCCGACTGATTGCTCACTACCACAAGCAGATACCCTACGGCATGAAAGCGCCTGAGGGTTTCAACCACGCCCGGCAGCCACTGCCAGTCTTCCTTGCGGTGAATATAGCCAGTATCGTGATTCAGGGTGCCGTCGCGATCCAAAAAAATGGCGCGGCGCGGCGCTTCTGCTGTGCTCATGAAAGCCCTTGCCCTTTTCCGGGGTAACCCGGCAGTTTGGTGTGCTGCAATCCTTGGCAATTATGCGCCAAACCAAAAAAAATGCAAAAACTGCCCGCAAAAACCTAACCGGTGTCCCAAACAGAAGCGGCCCACAGGTGGGCCGCTTCTTTCCCCTGCCCTAAAGGCGGAGAATGCAAAAACAAGGCTGCTGACAGACAGACCGCAGAATTACTTCTTGGCGGTCATTCTCCGTTCCCACAGCCTCATGTCGTTCATTTTTTTGCGGCGTTCACGCTGCAAAGCCTTGCAGGCAAGCGGGGTACCCTTTTTAAAGCCCCACTTTTCAAGATATTCTTCTGTGGAGAGGCCGTGTGTAGCCAGGTGACGTTTAGTCAAAATCTTGAAGCTCTTACCACACTCAAGGCAGGTAACGCTCTTTTCCTTGATCGATTTTCTGGCTTCAAGAACAGCCCCATCAAAATCGGGCTCGCCAGTGGCTTCGCCCATGGCAACCGCCCTGATGCTGCCAGCAACCTTTTGGACAAAGGCCGTAATTTCTTCCGCGCTCATAACCCTGACGCCAGCCTGAGCCTTGGAAATTT